>Ga0316205_10000139_pt1 | contig 157528 bp, 145 predicted proteins | sample 3monthpyrite_MG_FD_204941 | JGI IMG/M metagenome (GOLD analysis project Ga0316205, IMG submission 204941) | Microbial mat bacterial communities from mineral coupon in-situ incubated in ocean water Damariscotta River, Maine, United States -... | ecosystem: Environmental > Aquatic > Marine >...
ATGGCGGTGTAAGCATGGATATTTTTAATTCTGAAACCTGGTTGATTGGGCATACTGATTTCCAATAATTTATATGTACAAACCTATAAAAGTAATCGCCGGAAGGTTTATTGTCCAGAATTGTTTGCAGGAATGCAAAATAAGGTGATGGTGTCCCCAACTGGATTCGAACCAGTGGCCTCGAAATTAGGAATTTCGCGCTCTATCCTGCTGAGCTATGGGGACGTAATGAAAAATCTTGTTTTGGTATCCTATTGGTATCTCAACTATTTATTTTCAAAAATCATATTTCATAATCTGTTGTTATATCTTACCTTTTTAAATTCCTCTCCCACTAGACAACAAGATTAGGAATCTGCCGCTCTATCCTACTGAGCTACCGGACCATATAGATATATAGAATATTAGAACTATGCTAATTAAACATAATAATCACAAAAAGTTATCATATAAATATTAGAATAATTCAACTGATAAATACCAGATAATGCCAATTGAAACATCTAATTTTCTTAAATATTTGCAATCTAGTTATATTCACAAAAATATGCTATAATACAACATCGATATTTTAAATATGCAAGATGCCTTATCTATGGTTTATATTTCTTATTATATTGTCTAGTATGCATCATCTCATGGGGGAAATATTATGTGTATTAAATTTAGTAAAAACAATATTGAAAAATCATTGCATGAAGAGAAACATTCAAATGGCTTTACACTAATAGAGCTTAGTATTGTATTAATAATAATAGGCCTTATTGTTGCAGGAATAACTGGAGGTCAATCTCTAGTAAAATCTGCCGAGTTAAACTCAATTGTTACACAAATTAATAATGTAAAAACAGCAGTATCCTCATATGAATTACAATATAATTACCTTCCTGGCGACCATATAAATGCCTATAGCTATTTTGATACGGATGGTGCTGGGTCTGATATTTGTGGTGCAGACAGCGCTGCCGCAAGCGGATGCAATGGTGATGGCGATGGAATTATAGACGTAGCAGAAAGATATAGATTCTGGCAGCATTTAGCACTTGAAGGTACGATGAAAGGTACATTTACAGGAGTTGCCGAAGGTTCTGCTCCAACAATGGAAGCAGGAGTTAACGTACCTGAATCAAGTATAAAGGGTGGCGCTCTTGATGTATTGAACTTCTCTCCAAATGGTGGCCCTACAACAAATTATATAAAATTCGGCTCTCAAGATGGCGCACTAATAGAGAATAGCATTATTTCAGTTACTGACGCCGTATCCGTTGATAAAAAAATGGATGATGGAAAGGCGGATAGTGGTACAATTTATGCAGAAAATGGTGCTGATGCCGCAGCCCCTTTATGCCTGAATGCTGGAGCATATCTATTAAGCAGCACAGGTCAGAAATGCAAAATGAGCTTTACTCTAGAATAAAATAAATATAAATAATTTATTATAATTTTAAATCCAGGAATTTTACCTATGTTTCCACCAATAGAACTCGTTTATTGAATATATAGGCTTGTAATGGTGTATATCTTTATCTTCTAAAACAGCAGATATCTGATTGTCCAATATGTATATTTTTCCATCTTCGCTATAAACCGCTAAAATAGCATGAAGTATCTCAAGATTCTGGTCATTAAGTATAACGATTCTCATGTTCTCCTTAGGGAAACCCATAGCCTTCAAAAGCATATATTTAGAGATGGCATAATCTTCACAATCACCGTCTTTGATAGAAAATTGATTTGGTGTCGCCCAGTAGTCTGCCATATTCCAATTTATAGGATCAATTATATATTTCTCCTCATTAATAACCTTATTTATTAGCTGCAGCTTTCCTAGTAAGCCACTGTTTTTAGGTAGTAAATTAACCTTTGTCCACAGGTTTTCTCTACATATATAATCACTATTATTTTTATTATCACCATAACCTTCATTAATAGTAGCAGCATTTGCATTTATATCCGCACCAAGTATTTTAGCTACATTATTAACATCAGCTATTTTTTTGGGAATAGAACATTTAAAAGAGTTTTCTCCATTGCTAAGTTCTTCTTTATATCTATTTAACATTTCCAACCATTTAGAGAATGCCCTTAATCTTTTTGACCTAAGTTCCTTTGTATCAAACATCCTTTCTTTATATTGAGAAGCAAAAGATTCTTCGGGAACCAAAGCATAACTTAAAGAAATCATCACCAATAAAGCAATAAATATTGAATAAATTTCCTTAGTTGTTTTTATGTATATATTTGATAGTTTTTGCATAATATTCTTATAAACTGGTAACTATTAAAGTTAATATATTAATATCCGATATATTAACTTCATTTTAGAAACAATATCTACTATATTTTATAAAACAGGAATGTGATTGATTGGTAAAATATGAATAGTAACAAAAATAAAGACGACCATAACTATTATAACAGAATATATATCAGTATATTGTTACTGTTTATTGTTGCCTCAGCAGGAATATTCTCTTCTATAAAATACGCAAATAAAAATTATCAAGATGATATCAGAAACTGGAACATAAGACTTAAAATCACGGCAGAAACCAGAACTGATAATTTACAAAAATGGTTAAACTCACAAATAGAAGAACTCAAATCAGTTGCAAATAACACTAGCCTAAAACTATATATGAGCGAAATATTTCATAGAAAATTCAATGATGTAATTGATCACGATTATGAACAGTCACAACTAACCTTTTTAAGAAATTATATATTATCTGTAGCTCAAAAGAATAATTATTTCACCCCCTCTCCTGCCGACAGAATCCCAGCTAATGTTATAAAAAAGAATGTTTCAGGTATATCCATTTTAGGAAAGGACTCCTATGATATAGTTTCTACATTCAGAGGAACAATAATTACAGGTGATGTAATGGATTTTTTAAAGAAAAACAATAATAAGCCTTTATCAATAAAGGATATTTTCTTTAACGAAGATAATGAACCGATGATAGCATTTATGGTTCCAATATACTCTATTCAAGGAGATAACACCGATAAGGATATTATTGGCAGCATCTTTGCTATGAAGAAAATTGGTCAGGAAGTAAGTGAAATTCTTATAAAACCTACATCACCTGAAAAAACTTCTGAATCTTATTTAATAGCTCATGATAAACGAAATAAATCTGCCATATACATATCTGCCCTCAAAGACAAAAGAATAAAAATTGGTTCGACCTTAAGCAAAGACAAGGGAACTATTGGATATGAGATTCTAACAAATAATAAACCTGATGGTATCAGCAAAAACTACTCTGGAGAAAGAGTGCTATATACTAGCAAAACAATATCGGAAGATAATAAACATATTAATAATAAAAATATTAACTGGAAACTTATACATAAGGTCGATGAAATAGAAGCTCTAAAAGATAGCAAAGAAAAGAGAAAGAGCCTAATATCCATTAGTATTCTATTGATATCTTCTCTAATAATTTCAGTAATAGCAATTTGGCGACATTCGTCATCCGTTAAATATCAAAGATTAGCATTACAATTTAAGAGTCAGGAAAGGCTTTTGAGACTTGTTACAGATAACCAGCCCGATGCAACTTATATAGTTGATAAAAACTCAATATGTAGATTTGCAAATCTATCTGCGGCAAATAATTATAAAAGCTCTGTCGATGAAATTGTAGGAAAGTCTCTAATTCAAGTTGCGGATAAAGACCGAGTTGAAGATTACATCAACATACAAAAGCAAGTGATAGATCATAATGAGCCCATTTCTGAGATCATAAAAACCAAACATAATAACAATGATATTGTTATAAAAAGTAATTATATTCCACTAAGTAAAATACCAAGAGTTATCGATGGCAAAAATTCTGAAGGTATGCTGGTAATTGAAACAGATATTACTGATGTAATTGAAGAAAAAGAAAAGAGAGAGAGAGTTTTATCACAACTTGTTAATACAATAGTTAGACTAGTAGATACAAGAGATAGCAATTCCTCTGAACACTCGCAAAAAGTTTCAGTTCTTGCAAAATCTATAGCTGAAGAAATGGAGCTATCAGATGTTGAAATTGATGCGGTTGCAGTAGCAGGTGAAATAATGAATATTGGAAAAATATTCTTACCTATTAGCCTTCTAATGAAAGAAGGTAAATTAACCAATGAAGAGAAAAAACAAATTTCTACAGCAATGGTTATTAGCCATGAAATAGTTGAAGATATTGAGTTTAATGGTCCAGTTGTAGAGACTTTAAAACAATCCCAAGAAACATTTGATGGAAAAGGTAGACTTAAATTATCAGGTGATGAAATATTAATGACAGCTAGGATTATTAATGTTGCAAATGCTTTTGTAGCAATGTCAAGCAAGCGTTCATATAGAGAGAAAATTGAGTATGGAGAGATACTACAATTCTTTATGAAAGAAGCTAATAAAAAATATGATAGAAAAGTAATTGTGTCATTGGCAAGTTATGTTGAAAAAAACGAAGATTATGTTAATGAAGTTTTCTTTTAAAATTAAAATTCATTGTCTTACAGCAACTATAGCAACTATATTTATATTGTTAGCAAGTCATGAGCTATACGCGAAAGAAGATATAAAACCAACGGCAAATAATTCTAGTGACTATGTGATACTTATCCATGGGGTTACTAGACATAAATTCTCGATGTTGGAATATAAAACCATCTTTGACAGACTAGGATACCAAGCACATATAGTTGACTATCAAGGAGATAAATACCCAATTAGCAAGATATATAATATCGTAAACAAAAAAATTACTAATATTATAAAAGATAAAAACAAGAAAGTTAATTTTGTTGGCGCTTCATTAGGAGGAATATTAGCAAGAATGGTTCTAGAGTATAACCCTCCCCTAAATATAGGTAGAGTTGTACAAATTTCTCCACCAAATAAAGGAAGTGAATTTGCAGATAATCTTATTGGCTCCTCTCATTCTGAAGAATTATTTGGCCCAGCAATATATCAATTAGGCTCTGGAGAGAATGGAATACACAACCTACTATCGCCAATTAAGGGTTACGAGTTAGGAGTTATTGCTGGAGATAACAAGATAGATGACTCTTGGATACACGACATAAGTGGCGATAATGATGGAGTAATATCTATTGAGAACACAAAGGTAGAAGGAATGAAAGAACATTATATTATTCATGATAACCATAAAAAAATAGCAAATAATAAGGAAACCATTAGCAAAACAGTCAAATTTATTACTGAGGGGACTTTTTATGGCTTCTAAGATGATTAAATCTATAGCAATTTTTCTTTTAGTGAATTTGATTAATTCTTCTATATATATAAGCTCTTTTGCATCTGAGATTGAAACAAACCAAGATGTACAAAAAAAAGAATATGTTATAGTCCTTCATGGAGTCGCTAGATCAAATTCATCAATGGATAAAGTAGCTACATCTATTGCTAAAAATGAACCAAAGTTTGAAGTACATAATATAGATTACGAATCTACATACTACTCGTTTGAGGAACTAGTAGATAAACTCCACAAAGACATTACAAAAGTTAGAACGAATAAAAAAATGAAAATTAATTTTGTTGGATACTCTATGGGTTCGCTAATGATTCGTTATTATATACAAAAATATAGGCCTGAAAATTTGGGAAGAGTTGTAATGCTTGCACCACCAAATAAAGGAAGTGAAGCCGCAGATTTTTTTAAAGATAATATTCTTTTTAAAGAAATTTTTGGTGAAGCTGGTCAGAAAATGGGGACTAAGGAAGATAGTATAATTCATCAATTAAAAGAAGCAGACTTCGAACTTGGAATTATCGCTGGAGATAGGTCTGTTGACCCAATCTCATCTTTTGTTATTCCTGGCCCTGATGATGGTAAAGTCGCAATTGACAAAACTAAAATAAAAGGAATGAAGGAACATATAATTATTCACACAAGCCACACATTTATCATATATAACGATAATGCTATTAGACAAACAATATTTTTCTTAAAAAATGGGAGATTTGATAATGCAAATAACAAGAGATAAGAAAATCTTATTCATAATCTTATTATCAATATTCCTTATTGCATTAACCTACAGTTTTCCACCGATCCCTCAGGATAATGAATACCATAATTTTGCTGATAAAAGAGGATTTCTTTCCATACCTAATTTTGGTGATGTAATGGGAAATATAGCATTCCTTATTTTTGGCATAATGGGAGTACATTACATATGCTCCAAATGCAAAAACTGGGAAGATATATTCTATAATAAGTTTGAGAAATTCTTGTGGAAATTCTTTTTCATTGCTATCTGTCTGGTAACTTTTGGATCAGGCTATTATCATCTTTCTCCTGATAATGACTCATTAATGTGGGATAGATTACCGATGACACTAGGGTTCATGTCATTCTTTTCCATTACAATTATAGAAAGAATAAATTATAAACTTGGGTCAAGACTTTTTCCGCCATTATTAGTCATTGGTGTTTTTAGCGTTCTATATTGGAGTTATACTGAATCTTTAGGCCAAGGAGATCTTAGACTATATGTTTTGGTACAATTTTTACCAATTATAGTAATACCTTTCATGCTCTTTTTATTTCACTCACCCTACTCTCATACTAAAAAACTTATTAATGTAGTAGTATGGTATTTGATTGCTAAATTACTAGAACATTTCGATTATTATATTTTTGAACTTACACAAAATATAGTTAGCGGACATACTCTAAAGCATGTAGCAGCAGCATTTTCTGCATATTATATGATGGTATATCTACAAAAAAGAAAGAAAATTGAGATCGTTACATAACAATCGGAACAAATTACTCTACAGGATTATTATTTATATACCAAGCGGGGAAACCCTCTCTATAATAATAAATTTTCTTGTATCCCCATTCTACTGCATTTTTCGCTGCTTTTTCAGACCTTAAGCACTTAGAGCCATTACAATAGATAACAAAACTATCGTGATAATTTACAATTTTCTTTAAGTTCTCCTTAGTGAACTCTTTGGTGTGATCCATATGTATAGCACCAGGTATTCTTCCAGCATTCCAATCTGATAGCTTCCTTGTATCAATAAAAATTACCTCTCTATCAAAAAGTTCCTTAGCTTTTCTTGAATCCACTGTAGTGACATCTTCAATAATATCAGATGAAAATTTCATAGGACCCGCAGAAGTAACAATATTAGATTTATGAGAGTGCTTTAAATAATCAGCAGCAGCATTCTGGTTAAAAAGTATAATAAAAGAGAAACTTACCATTAATGTAAAACGATAAAAATTCATTAGATATTCCTATATTATATTAAATAATTTTACTTTTAATATTAAGTTATTCAGCTTTACTTTTATCGTCCTTGCCCTTGTCCTCTTCTTCATCAACATTATCAAACTGCTTTACTGAGAATGGCTCGATATCCTCTAATTCTCCTGTCATAATTGAGAATCTAAGATCATCTATAGTTCTATCTGTAATGTCTTTTGTTGGTTTTGAATCACCATATATTGTAGGGTCTTTTGCACCTAATTTACCAATTTCTTTTTCCAGTTTTTCTGTAGATACTTTGCTCTGCTGTAATTTCACATTCTGATTAAGCTCCATAGCCATTTCATCTAATGGATTAGAGAATTCAGAAACCCCTAAATGACCCGCAATCAAGTTCTCATGCGATCTTGGTCCTCCATCATCACAGATAGAAAACAATTCTTCCTCGACGCTAGAACTCGAACTTGTGAAACGCCACTTACGCTCATTAGTCATTGAATAATAACCTAATTCCTGCCCTGGATTTTGAAATACAAAACAAAATTTTTGTGGTCTACTGAAATAATATGCACCTTTATAGCCATTTGCTAAATATTCAAATATATCCAATAAACGTGGAGCATTGTCAGGAGCGCCACCTTTCAACTCACTAAGATCCCGTGGGTACTCACCCTTTTTACTATAATATAAATCAACCTTTTCAATAATTTCTGCTATAAATTCTTGCGAATCTTTTACGTCTAAATTATTTAAATAACCTCCTGCAGGAATAGAAATTAGCGTTAGAGATATTAGAGAAATGAAAACAGCAAACATTTTTAAATTATGTTTTATAGATGAAAAATAAACTTTCCCATCTTTTATCCAATAAGAAACTATATATATAATGGACCACAAGAAAACAGCAGCTGACATAAAATATAACATATTTATAGTATCACTCTTTTTATACATCTCCCAAGAACTCTCGAAAAGAATCCCACCTATCAGTAGATTTATATGCTCAACACTTCCCCTGCCCTCTAAAGCCAACACGACTATGGCTGATATAGTGGCAAGCAATCCAAAACTAATTATTCTTTTACATGAATCTCTAAAAATCATAGAAGCTGTAAAGAGAGAAAGAATCAATGCCGACCAGAAGAAAAAGAACGATATCAATATTTCATAACTATATGTCCTAAAATCATTTAGAACATTTGCAGAGTATAAATAAGATTGATAGAATAATGCCGCCGATAACGCCCCTAATATAGCAATTCTAAATATCTTTTTTGTATAAAATGCGAATATACCAGAAGACAATAAAACAACAATAATACAGCTTACAAAGAACCAGGATAGATTTCTCGATAATAATATAATTTTCTTATCGTTATATAGATTAGAGACTTCAACTAAACTATTACCAAAATAGAATAATACAGACAGACTCCATATTACAAGCAATGCAGTAGATAGTATTTTTTTATTCATCATATTATATTTTTTCTATAAAATTCCTAACTTCAGGGACAACTTTATTTAAAAATTTTCTACCGTTAAAAATACCATAATGACCAGCACCTTCAACTTCATAATGTCTTTTTTTATTTTTAGGTAAGTTAGAACATAGTTCTAACGAAGCTTTAGTTTGCCCTTTCCCAGATATATCATCACGCTCTCCTTCAATTGTCAAGAGTGCAGTTTTTTTAATATCAGAAGGAATAATTTTTCTACCTCTGGAAACCATCTCACCCATAGGAAGGCTATGATCTTGAAATACAGTTTTAACAGTCTGCAAATAAAATTCTGAAGGAATATCCATCACAGAAAGATATTCATTATAAAATTTCTTATGTGACTCAACACTATCTCCATCACCTTCGACTAAATGTTCAAAGAGATTATTATGAGCTTCTATATGACGTTCTAAATTCATAGTCATAAATCCAGAAAGCTGTACAAACCCAGGGTAAACAGGTCTTAGGAAACCTTTATAATTTGCTGGAACACGAGAAATAACATTATTTTTAAACCATTCAAGTGATTTTTCTTCTGCTAAACGATTTACTTCAGTAGGGTTTTTTCTTGTATCTATTGGCCCTCCCATAAGGATCATAGATTTAGGAACAAACTTATTTTTCTCTGATGACATTATGGAAACCGCAGCAAAAACTGGAACTGCAGGCTGACAAACCGCCATTACATTAGTATTTTCTCCAATTACTTCAATGAAATTGATCACATAATTTATATAATCATCAAGATCGAATGTACCTTTATTAATCGGAATATCCTGTGCATTGGCCCAATCCGTAATATATACATCATAATATGGAAGAAGCCCTTTTACAGTACCTCTCAATAAAGTAGCGTAATGACCTGACATAGGAGCAACCAGCAATAATTTCTCTTGCTTCTTATCCATATTTTTTTTCTTAAAATTAAGTAATCTACAGAAAGTCCTACTTCTTATTACCTTTTCCTGTACTTTATAAGTTGTACCATCGACATCTACACTATCTATATCGAAATCAGGCTTTGCAAATTTTCTAGTCATTCTTTCAAGAAGCGAACAACTTGCAGACATTTTTTTACCGAATTCAGTATAAGCGAATGGGTTAAATGTATTATTGTAAAAGTCCACTCCCATTTTGGCAGCCATGTTCATCGGAGCCATTGATGCTCTCTGGAACTCATGTGCCGTATAAATATGACCATTACTATAATAATTAAGCATAGAATCCGCCTTGCTATGTTATACAAAAATTCAATGTTTTACTGAAAATTTACTGTTGATACTTCATACAGATAATAACAATTCCATAGCAGAAAAGACAGTCTTAATACGAATATCATCTCTATTTCCACTAAAATTATGTTCTTGTGTTACAATTTTTTTATTATGGTCTATGAGTGTAATAAATACTAGTCCGACTTTTTTGATATCCCCTGTTTTTGCTGGACCAGCTATTCCCGTAATAGAAATTGCTACATCACAATTAGATTTCTCCAACGCACCTTTTGCCATTGCAACAGATACTTCCTTACTTACAGCCCCATAATCTGATATTAATTTCGAGCTAACACTAAGTAATTCCATTTTTGACTCATTACTATATGTTACAAACCCTCTTTCAAAAACATCTGAAGCTCCTGCTATGGAAGTAAGTGCCGCCGATAATAGCCCAGCTGTACAAGATTCAGCAGTTGCAATTCTTTTTCCTGACTCTCTATATTGATTAATTACAGATTCTGCTTTTATATAAAATTCTTGCATCGAATACCGCTTATAATATGGTTTACCCTATATATTTTTAGATCCTAATAATCCTGCAAATTTCTTTAATGATTTTTCAAAAGCAAAACCAAAAGCCTTTAATGTGACTTCATTATATTTTAAACCAGATACCGACTCATTAAATTCAATATACTGGTTAAACTCTTTATCTGATAAGGTTTGGTAAGTATTAACTATTGATGCCTGAACCATCATTTCCATTGCTTCATAAGATTTCTCTCTTTCTCTTTCAACCATCCTTCCTATCTGAGCAGTAGTCATCTTCTGACCTTCTGGGGCAAAAGGCATCATTGCCACCATCATAGTCTTCTGAATATTTTGCATCATATCTGTAATTTTATCTGTCATTTTTATAGCTTTATCGAATCTTTTAGCTCTTTCCAATTTATCTGTTTTTGATAGAATATACTCCATATTTTCCATTAATTGCTTCTCAGCTTCAGCAGTTTGAGATTTATTTTCCAACTCTGTTATTCTTTTACCTAATGGAGAATCAAGCCATTTTATAGTTTTGAGTATATGATCTTTTTTAAGATGTTTAGTTATGTATCCTTTCATGGTCTTTCTAAAAACATCATTATCAAATGACTTTCTCATAAGCTCATTGATTTTTACTAGCTCGTCTTTATTTATAGCTCCAATTTCACTAAGACCACTTGAGAAGCCCTCACTTAGATGATCTGGCATTTGTTTTATCGCTACATCTAATCCAGATTTTTCCATTAATTCACTAACAATATCATTACCAGCAGCCTCAACAGGCTTTGAATAAAATATAGTTAAAAACAGAATGAAAACTAATGTAATTTTTTTATTAATCATGATAAAAATTTCCTACAAAATTATACAATAACAATTATGGCAAAAGATTGAATTGCCCTTATTTAATTTCACCAAGCGGCTTAGGAACACCTATCCACTCTGGTAAAAACTCCGAGTAAAACCAGAAAAAACCACCTGAGTAATGCATAGATAAAAACAATACGATAAATAATATTCCAGCAAATAAGCCAGCAACTACATCATCCATCATTATACCAAGACCACCCTTTAGATTCCTATCCATCTTTCCAATTATAAGAGGCTTGGTAATATCAAACACTCTGAACAATATAAAACATAACAACATATAAAATGGAAACAGATATAGCAAAGGTCTAAAAGAATCGTAGAAAACAGCAGGATCATAGAAAAATGGCATCACAACAGCGAATGCAATAACACAGACAGATACTGTAATTAGCTGCCCAGAAACCTCATCAATTATAACAGCACTTGGGTCAGCCTTATCCATTTTAGCTGCATATTTATCAGAATTAATTATTCTTCGTAGACAAAATATGAATGTTATTATTAACAATGCCCAAAAATATATATTTTGATATAAATATCCATAGTAAGGCAAAACTACGGAATCAACAATACTAAGATCAGATGAGCGTATATCTACTTCTACCTCTATAGATTTCTCCTCTACCTCCCTGAACATTGCATCATATTTATCAATATTTGATGCAGCCATGCCAGAAAGGATTCCTACAACTAATATCATAATTGATGTTACTATTTTCAAATCTTTTGCAATAGACTTACCTGTTATGGTACTTGCTAATGCTCTTTTTGAATAAATATCCGATGATTTAATTCCAGCAATTGTCGATAATAATGTTGCAAAGGCAAGAAGCCAAAATATCGTATCTTGTTTTATGTATCCCATTTTAGGCAATGCTATAAAAAGCATCATTAAATTCACTGCAAAAAGAGAACCCCATGTCCCTGAAACGAACGGGATCTTACCAAGACCAAAACACGTAGAAAACCAGTATGCAGGATGAAAAAAAGATAGGCTTGATTTATTCTTTGTGAAAGAATGATATATCCCTAAAAATAACGAAGCAACAATCCATATTGCCATAACACCTATTTGAGCCCAAAAAAGCTCGAACAAAATAGCAAATGCATGATCAATAGTTGTTATTTGAGGTATTGGAACTTGCGCTGTATCTGCCATAAATTATTTCTCTAAATCCACACTTTTGTACATTAATAATATATAACTATTTTTTTGTATAGTAATCAAATTATTTGACTGTTTAAAAATTACCAGACTGTTAAATTATAAAAATCTTAAAAATTACAATGATAGTAAAATACTGGCTTGTGCGGCAATTGCCTCTCCACGCCCCAAAAAGCCCTGCTTTTCCGTAGTAGTAGCCTTAATACTTACCTTATCAATCTCGATAGACAAAATATCAGCAACATTCTCTCTTATTTTCTCTCGGAACTCTGAAATTTTTGGCTTTTCGCAAATAATCGTTACATCAATATTCTCAATCTCTGCACCTTTCTTTTTTATAATCGAGTCTGCATACTTTACAAAAACCGAAGAATCTACGTCTTTCCATTTATCATCACTTGGAGGAAAATGTTGACCAATATCACCCTCAGCGACAGCCCCCAACATTGCATCTACAATACTATGCAGGACTACATCTGCATCGGAATGACCAAGAAGACCTTTATCATGAGGAATTTCTACACCTCCAAGTATTATACTATCACTTCCATCATCACAAAAAGAATGGACATCAAATCCACTTCCTATTCTAAATTTAGACATTTGTTTAGGTTTTCCTTCTAATAAAATGTTATTAAAATGTTTTATATCATTTTCATATGTAATTTTTATGTTTTCATTTTCTCCATCAACAAAAAACACATCCTCACCATAATACTCACATATACTTGCATCATCAGTAAAAATAACATCCGAATTCTCACTATCTGCCCTCTTGTGAAAATCATTTATTAAATCAAATGTAAAAGCTTGTGGAGTTTGAACTGCAACAATTTTTTCTCTATCTAGTGTTTTCTCTATTTTATTTTGATGAGTCTGCTTTATTGTATCTACCATCTTTATTACAGGAATAACGGCATTTTTATTATCAACCTCATCTTCTTCTGAATTTAATTCATTTAGTATTCTGGATATTAAATTATCTGAAACAAATGGTCTTGCTGCATCATGAATTAGTACTTTTTCTGGAGATAAGCCCTCTAAACTTTGTAAACCTAGTCTGACTGAGTCTTTCCTTTCCTTTCCACCAAATACATAGTCTAATTTATCGCTTATAATTTTGTCTTTGAGATAAAGATTTTCTGCATTTTTATTTATAACTACCCTGACATGATCAATTTCATTATTATTAATAAAATTCTTAATATTGTGATTTAAAACAGTATCATTACCTATCATTTGATATTGCTTTGGAACATCACCACCAGATCTAACACCTACTCCACCTGCAACAATAAGCACTATTACACTGTTTTTCTTGCTTTTTATCATCACTAAATGTATATACCCTAAACTTTTATATTTTTTATATTAGATTAATTGTAAGAAATTCTGAATTTATAAGGTTAGCTATCTAATGTCTATAAATATTGGCAATATTAAGCTTAAAAATAATGTAATTCTAGCTCCATTATCAGGCGTTACAGATCTTCCATTTAGAAGATTAGTCAAAAGATATGGCGCTGCATTGGTTGTGTCTGAAATGATTGCAAGCCATGCCGCTATTAGAGAAACAAAAGATTCCCTAAGAATGATGAGCAGCGAACCTGAAGAATTCCCTATGGCCGTTCAAATTGCAGGATGCGAACCAGAAATAATGGCAGAGGCAGCAAAGCTTAACGAAGATAGAGGAGCTGCTATTATTGATATAAATTATGGATGCCCTGTTAAGAAAGTAGTAAATGGACATGCTGGATCAGCAATGATGAGAAACGAAACTCATGCAGTAAAAGTTCTGGAAGCCGTAATTAATGCAGTGAAAGTTCCTGTAACACTTAAAATGAGGACTGGGTGGGATCACTCAAATAGAAATGCCCCTTCTCTAGCTAAAAAAGCTGAAGATGCTGGAATACAAATGATAACAATTCATGGTAGAACAAGAAATCAGATGTATAAAGGGTCTGCCGACTGGGAATTTATAAAAAACGTAAAGGATGTAGTTTCCATTCCTGTTATTGCCAATGGTGATATCAAAACTTATGACGATGCTACTGATTGTCTTTTAAAATCTGGTGCAGACGGAATTATGATAGGTCGAGGAACTTATGGAAAACCTTGGTTTATTAATCAAACTGCTCATTTCCTTGAAACTGGAGAAAAATTAGAAAGCCCTTCAATTGAGAAACAATATGAGATTGTTCAAGAACATTATGATTCTATCATAGAACATTATGGTGAAGAGCAAGGCGTAAGAGTTGCAAGAAAACATCTTGGTTGGTACAGCGCTGGTCTACATGGCTCATCTGAATATCGCCAGAGAATTATGCAGGAATCCAATGCCGATACTGCACGCAGCTTAATAAAGAAATATTATGATTCTTTATTAGAAAAATAGCTATAAATTGTAGTATATTTTATATAAAATTTTACTTAAAATATAGTATAATTATACTATCATTTAATCCTTAGAATCCTTTTCCACAAAGGATTACAGCTTGCATTAACATATCTGACATGCTATAATGTCCTTTATGTACGACTATATTTTGAATTCACGAAATGAGGTTTGTTATGGTAAAATTATCTAAGGACAACAAAGCATATTCACTGATTGAAATGTCAATGGTGTTAATCATAGTTTCATTTTTTGTTACTGTAACAGTAATGGGCAGCTACCTTATTAGAGCATCTGAAATACGTTCGGTATTAACAGACATTAACCAGTTTAAAATAGCAATTTCTGGATTTACACTCCAATATGGAGAACTTCCTGGAGATTTAAAAGATGCACAAGACTTCTGGCCAACGGCTTGCATTGATGATGAAGTAAATTTATGCAATGGAAATAGCGATGATATAATTCTACCATCAAAAATGGAGGGACTTAGAGCTTGGCAACATTTAACTCTAGCAAATATTCTTCCAAGTACCTATACGGGTATTCTTGATAAAAGTAATGAAATATCATCATATGAATTCAAACTACAGGATATATTCTTTTCCACTGCATATGCTAAACAAGAAAAAATTACTATCTGTCATAACGATCACAATATAACCGTTGCAAAACCATCCGTAATCAATGCACATCTTAAGCATGGTGACAATATTGGTTCTTGCGACGGCACTGGTGGAGAAGAAAGTTCAGGCGTAGAAATCGGAGCAGATTATAATGGAAAGTACACAATTGGAGTTAATATTCCAGCATCAAGAATAAATAAAGCTGGATACAAAATTGATTGGAATGGAGGATTAATGATCACTTTCGCAGCTGAAAGAGATGACCTTCTTGATGGAGCAGTTTTATCACCATTTGAGGCTTGGGAGATTGATATGAAGCTTGACGATGGTATATCAGGGAAAGGGCTAGTAATGGCAGATAATGGCCACGATAAAGAAGGGTGTATAGAAGACGGTGGATATGTTAAAAATGACAATCAAATTAAATGTCAGATGCATTTCTGGCTTGATGGGGAGGAATTATAGCGATTTTACATATCTCAAAGTAATTGACCATTTTATTACTTGCTTTGAAAAAAAACGATAATATTATAAACATAATTAATTAACAATGAGGTTAAAATGACAAGCAATCTTATAAAAACTAGCTTTAAGCTTAACGATGATGATCTATTTGATGACGATCTACTTAATAATGACGACTCTTTAAGAGAAAGTCTTGATGATGAAAATGATGATGGCTCATCTGACGACTCATCGGATAGCTCAGATGATCTAAATAAAATTTCAGGCCTTGAAGGAGATGATGATCTCGAAGGCTTAGTTGGAAGAGATCACCTAGAAGGAAAAGAAGGCGATGATCATATAGACGCTGGTGATGGTGATGATTCAGTTGAAGGCGGAGATGGAGATGACTCCGTTGAAGGTGGAGATGGCGATGATGACATAAATGGCAACCAAGGCGAAGATAGCATTCTTGGTGGACTAGGAGATGATCATATCAGAGGCGGAAAAGGAAACGACACTTTAAAAGGCGGCGACGGTATTGATAGCTTAATCGGAAATTTAGGCGATGACGATATTGCAGGAAACCAAGGTAGTGATACATTATCTGGCGGAGATGGATATGATGAAATCCATGGCGGTAAAGATGATGATGACGTAAATGGAAATGCGGATGATGATGATATTTACGGCGACAAAGGTGATGATGACCTAAAAGGCGGAAAAGGAAATGACACTATAAAAGGTGGAGAAGGAAATGATGAGATCAAAGGCAATAAAGGTGATGACCTTTTATTTGGTGGAGATGGACTCGACACTTTCATTTTCAAAATCGGATTTGGAAACGATACAATAGGTGATTTTGTTTCTGGAGCAGATACTCTTAAATTTGATTCAGGTATTTTTACAGATGAGCAGGATGCACTTGATAATGCAGTAGCAAGTGGTAGCGACACTCTGATCCAAGTAGATTCTGGAAATAGCATAACATTGACAGGCATAGATGTAACGACATTAAGCATATCTGATTTTATTGTTAGCTAAATAAGGATAGAAATACAGAATATTTCTACTAATTAATAATATACCAAGCTCGGAGAAAAGGACTTCTCCATTTCTTTATTATTAAGAATATTATATATTGTTAATTAGTAGAAATATTTCGTATATGAATTAAGTAATATACCAACACTAAACTACATTACATCACACAAATCCTCAACCATATACATGCGTTTAAAATAGTAATCAGTTGAAATATCTTGTAGTTTGAATATTTGATTTTATAAATTAAACTAAGCGGTTAACTTGCTGTATAAAAACAGCAAACACACAACAAACCGTCATATTCAAACCATTCAAAACTAGGCATTATCATCTATAAATTTCTGAACTTCCAAGGCAGCCATGCACCCAGTTCCTGCGGCAGTAACAGCTTGACGGTAGATTTTATCTTGAACATCACCAGCAGCAAATACACCATCAATATTGGTTTTTGTACTATCTGATTTTGTTATCAGATAACCTTCATCATCCATATCAAGTACATTTACAAATAAATCAGTATTCGGCTTATGACCAATAGCAATAAATACTCCATCAACAGCTAAATCTTCGATATCACCAGTTTGAACATTCTTAAGCTTAACGCCAGTAACGCCAAATGGATCGTCTTCACCTACAACTTCTTCAAGTACCGTATTCCACTTAATTTCTATTTTTTCATGCGCAAAAAGTCTATCTTGAAGCACTTTTTCTGATCTAAGTGAATCACGGCGATGTATTAAAGTAACCTTACTAGCATGATTTGTTAAATATAGAGCTTCTTCTACAGCGGTATTACCACCACCTACAACAAGAACCTCTTTTCCCCTATAGAAAAACCCATCGCATGTAGCACAACCAGAAACACCAAAACCTTGAAACTTAGTTTCACTTTCCAAACCAATCCATTTGGCTTGTGCGCCTGTAGATATAACAACAGAGTCTGCAATATACTCATCACCAGATTGCCCCTTCAGCTTAAATGGTCTTGATGAGAAATCTACAGAATCTATATGGTCATCAATAATTTTTGTTCCAACATTTGCAGCCTGATCTTCCATTTGCTGCATCAACCAAGGCCCTTGAATTGTTTCAGCAAAGCCTGGGTAATTCTCAACTTCTGTAGTTATAGTCATTTGACCACCAGGTTGTGAACCCCTAACCATTATTGGATTAAGATTTGCACGTGCAGCATAAATTGCAGCCGTAGCACCAGCAGGACCTGAACCAAGAATTACCACTTTAGATTTATGTTCAGCCATTTTAAATACCTCTTTCCAAATTATTTAAATAAAAAAGTACACTAGAAATTCATCTGAGTACCAAGTAATAATGTATATCCCTGATTATCGATTGTATCCATATCAAAAAGATTAAATTCAGCATATGGAAGAAGACCTTCAGCTACTTCATAATCTACACCCAAAGATATATTCTGAAACTCATTACTTTCAGGAGTAGAGGCTAAAATATTATCATAATTGCTTTTTAAATATGTTAATGAAACGCCGTAATCACCTTTTTCATATGCAGTCCCTGCCGTCCAAACCCAAGAATCAGCACCATCTACAGAACTCTCGCTATCATTCCAATCCGAATATGACCCAGCAACAGAAAAACCATTTTTTTCTACAACAGCACCTACAGCCCAAGCTTGAGTATCATTGAAAATTTTGTCTGATCTACTTCTACCAAGCTCGGCAGTAGCAGATGTTGTTATATTTATATCATCGTAAGATAGACTATAAATAGCCCCTAGCCCTACGACATCTTTTTGATCTTGAGAAAAATCTCTAAAAGTAGCTACAGTACCAGAATTAGACTGATCAGGAGTATAGCTTACCCCCAATTGTACACCATATAATTCAGGGGAATATAACGATAATTTATTAGCATCTTCTCTGACTCCGCCTTCAGCAGCATGTGCAGCAGGTAATTCAGGAGTAGTTATATAAGGAAGACTGGTAACACCCACAAAATCATACCAATCTCCATTAATACCGCCAGTGGCCCGAGCTATTGATGAGGCATTAATGTTCATTGTTGTTTGCGCACCAGAATTTGCACCTAGCTCCAACCTACCCAGAGGAGTCTCAAAATAGATGTAAGTCTTCTCACCATTTAGACCATCAGAATCAGCATCCACCGATACATCTGCATTCAACTCTTTAACCGCACCATAGACAAAGCCACTATCAGATTTGCCTTCAATTGATATGAAAATTTCAGTATCATTCTGTGTTTTAAATGACCTTGTATTAGCGCCAGAAGTTTCGAATCTATCATCTTGATTAGAAAAACCCGTTTGGAAGTCTACGAATCCACCAACGCTTATACTAATTTCAGCAGCATTTAAATAATTTGGACAAGCAATAGCAGTCAAGGAAGCCGCTATGCAGCTCCCTTTTCTAATAGTATTTTTTAACATTTTTATTTTATTACTAATAATAGCCTCAGCCACCAAATTATAAATATACTGTTTAAAGTCTGAAAACAAAACCTACAGATTTGAAGCATTTTTATCTAAGTAGGATGCAACACCTTCGCTATCTGCTTTCATTCCCTCTTTACCACGATCCCATCCTGCTGGGCAAACTTCACCATTTTCTTCATGGAACTGAAGTGCATCAACCATACGGATAGCCTCATCTATGCTTCTACCAAGTGGTAAATCATTTACTATTTGATGACGAACTACGCCATCTTTATCGATAAGGAAAGTTCCACGATATGCAACATCACCATCAACAAGAACATCATAATCATCCGCGATGTTTTTCTTGATATCAGCAACAAGTGGATATTCTATTTGTCCAATACCACCTTTATTTACAGGAGTATTTTTCCATGCAAGGTGAGTAAATTGTGAATCAACAGAAACACCAATAACTTCACAATTACGTGTTTTAAATTCATTAAGTTTATTGTTAAACGCAATGATTTCAGAAGGGCATACAAATGTAAAATCCAAAGGATAGAAAAATAAAATTCCAACTTTACCCTTTAAATAGTCTTTTAAATTAAAACTATCATTAATTTCATTATTTCCCATAACTGCAACAGCTGTAAAATCTGGCGCTGGTTTTCCTACTAATACAGACATAATTTTTCCTTCTAAAAAATATTTACTAATTTGAATAATGGACACTAAAAACAAACTTCAGTTAGCATCCTAATGATTGTGGATATTTTAGTTATCTATTGAAAAATTGCAAGTCATTAATAGGGTTTTAATCTGTTAATTAACACCAGAATCTTATTCTAAATTAGTGATATAAATTATTTATATCAAATCAACCAAAACGGTTTATTATCTCATCCGCGATATATGATGAAGTATTCAATTTTTTTGAAGTAGCCTTATCGGAATTTACTATAATTTGTTCGATATTAGCCATTTTTTTCATTTCAAATGGTTTTGCATATGATGATTTATATAGGCTTTTATGCATTTCCTTATGCTTTTTTGGAACCATATCCTCAGGGGCATAAATAAAGACAGGCTTACCAGATGCACAAGCCTCAGAACACATAGATATAGAATCACCCGTCACAACGATCGCATCACTTAAGTACAAAAATGCGTAATATGGATTTGCCCTTTGCGCCCCAGCTTCATAAAAATAGTTTTTACATTTTATACTAGCCTTTAACGCCTTAATAACATTTTCAGGAGTCCTACGGCTCGTTGTTACTAGCAACTCACCCTTCATGCCATCAACTAACTCAGAAATATAAAAGCCCAATTCAGAGGCATGACTTGCTGTAAATTTCTTTTTACCAGCATTTCCACCAACCAACAGAGAAACAATAGGGGAAGATAATGCCCCTATTGTTTTTCTCCAAATTTCACCTTCTTGAGACAAAAATTCATCTGTAATCCTATGAGGAGAGCCTATTGTTTCGATTATATTCTTTCCAACTCTATTATCATGTTTTGGTACAGCAATAAGATCCAAATTACTGGAAGAAGATCCCGGCCACATCAACTGAACTATAAAAGATTTCCCTTTTGATTTAGACTTAATATATTTCGAAATTGGTGCGGTTTTTCGACCTGCAGCAATAATTATATCAGGCCATGGGGATAGCAAATCATCGCTTTTCTTTATATCAACACCAGTTAGACCCGATCCCTTAAGTATATTTGGCAATTTCGCCTTATCATTATACTGAATATTCTTCACAACGAATGGATAGCCAAGATTCTCAGCAACTCCTATTGCTTGGTTTTTATGACCTATTTTATCATCTGCTATTACCCAAACCAGTTTATCACCAGAGCTTGTATTTTTTTTTATATTCATAACTTTATTAAATATTATCTAAATAGATATTTTTTCGGCCGACATATTACAGTTTTTATTTCTCTTCCGTCTTTATAAAATTTGTGATCATATTCAGAATCACTACCCACAGGACACTCACATTCATTTAATTGATATTCTTTATTAAATCCACATCGAATAGATGTACATCTCCCCCATATACACTCATGTTTTACAGCAGGTGGACAATTACACTCATTAATATCACCATCCTTATAAACACAATCTTTATAATATTCATCTGTTTTAAAAACTAAAGAACTTACATAATTATTCTTATTTGCACTCGAAGAACAAGAGCAACCATCAAGATTATACTTAACCTCCACACAATCACTATTTTCCTTACAGAATCTAGAATTAGTAATTTTATCCTCTAGTATCTTAAGCTTATAAGAACACGATCCAATTGTCGTTTGAGCATAAGATTCATTTGCCAGAAATGAAAAGGTAGTTAGGCAAAGAAGGAGCATGAGGAGGGAGAGATTGCTACCTATCTTTGCCATCTTTTTAGCTATAGTTGACCGAAAGAACTTCATATGTCTTTTTTCCACCCGGACTATTAACTTCAACTTCATCACCCTCTTCTTTTCCTATGAGGACTTTTGAAATTGGAGCTTTTATAGATATTTTTCCTATATCCATATCAGCTTCATATTCGCCAACAATCTGATAAGACAATTCTTTCTCATTATCACAGTCTATTAAATCAACTCTTGCGCCAAATTTCACAGTATTTCCTTTCAGCTGAGAAACATCAATAACTTCTGCACGAGCAATTTTATCTTCAAGATCTTTTAATCTTCCCTCAATAAAACTTTGTTTGTCTCTTGCTGCATGATATTCCGCATTCTCTTTTAAGTCTCCATGCTCTCGAGCATCTGCAATTTCTTCAATAATCGCAGGGCGTTCAGTAAACTTAAGAACCTTATACTCTTCCTCAAGCTTAGAATAGCCTTCTTTAGTGATAGGTAACTTTTCCATTACTATCTTAAAACTCCAAATATGAAAAATTAAAGCAATTAATTTACCTTAAATGAATATTAACCATCAAGATAAATTATGCCACTTAAAAGAACTGAAACACACTAACATAATTAAAAATAATTTCAAGTTTTATAAAAAATATTTTTTTTGAAATTAATAAACTAATTTAAACGGATGACTCTAAATGCTTTATTCCAGCCTTCAAATAAGCATATCCTGTTACTATAGTTAAAAAAGCTGCAACCCATAAACAATAAGATCCAAACTCATTTACAACCTGACCACCTGCTCCTTCAACTCCAATTATAAGCAAGAATATAGCAAGCATTTGGAATCCTGTTTTTATTTTTGCTAACTTACTTACAGGAACACTAACATTAATTTGGGCAAGGAATTCTCTTAGACCTGAAATTGCAATTTCCCTACATATTATTATTAGAGATGCAAAAATATTTGCTAAATCAGCACTAACTAACATTAATATTGTTGTTACTACCAATAACTTATCCGCAATTGGATCAAATAGCTTTCCAAAACTTGACTCAACTTTCCAAGCCCTAGCTAGCTTGCCATCGAAATAGTCGGTAATACCAGCTATAAAAAACAATATAGCAGCTATGATATGGGACATAGAGCTGCCCACAAATAATGCCCATACAATAAATGGTATTATTATAATACGCAAAAAGGTAAGTATATTTGGTAAAGTTTTAATCATATATGCCAATATTTACAAAAAAGCCTCAGCTTTTATAAGTCATATGCGACTTATACAGTATTTATATTACGTTAATAGTACAATTACCAATTAAGTTCCAATTCATTTAGCATTTCTTCTTCAAGTGTGGATGAAATAGAACTAACTTTCGCACAGTTATCACGATTCCACAACCCGATCTCTGCTGTAAGATCCACCTCTTTCCATTTCGGATGTCCCGAAACCTTAATTTCTTCTATTTTGCTATACATAGCACTACTGAAATTCTTTACGTCATTACAACGGGAAATTTTAAATGCAGAATCTTCTCCAGAGTAATCATAAGATATCAATGCAGCAGTCACAGCTATAGTAGAAACAGGAGCCTCAATGAACCTATAATCATTAGAAGTTAAAACAGAAGACGAATATTCTTTTAGAATTTTTTCATCAGATATTGAAATCATATGAACATTATCTAACATATATGAATATTGCTCCTGATCTGCAAGTGAATCAAGATTCTTAAATAATTTTACAGGCTTACCAGCAACAAAAACCATTGCATCAGCCTTATTCGTAAGTACAGCTACCAGCCCCTTTTCAGGAGAAAGCCTAAGCATTTTTGACGGCTGAATACCAGTTAACTTAAATAGGTTTACCGCAGTCAACCAGCTACCACTTCCTTTTGGACCAACTGCAATAACTTTGCCATTTAGATCAGAGAAATCCTGAACAGTTCTATTTGCTATTAAATGAACTTCCTCTTGATAGAAAGGAAAAACAAGCCTTAGCTTATCTGCAATCTTTCTTGACTCAGGTTGGTTTGATCTTTTTAGGAAACCCAAAACATCAGACTGAACAATTCCGAATGTAGCTTTACCAGATCCAATTTTATTTATATTTTCTATTGAACCTTTAGAATTTTCTACACGAATATCTATTCCATCTGGAGTAAGCATTTGCTTGATATCATTACCAAATCTATAATAAGTACCAGTTTTAGAGCCTGTAACTATATTTATTACATGAGAGAACTCTTCTTTTTTAACTTCTTCTCTTGCATTATCCATTGCACGAGTATTTTCATATGAATTACTACTTGATGGCTTGTCATCAGAAATATTCTCTTTAACAGGAACTTCCTTCCTTACTACATATTTGCTTTTTGAAACATTACCAGTTGGAGATCTTTTAAGAATTTTCTTTTTTACGGGCTTAACAACATCCCTTACTTCTTCAGCATCGGAGTCATTCATTATCTCGCTTTCTTCATTTTCATCGTCAATGTCGTTAAACGCAGCTAAACGAATTTTACTTTTCTTGTATTCATCAATGATAGCAGCTCTATGTTCATTATTTTGACCAGAAAACGCGCTATTATCTTGAACCTGATCTGCAACTGCATAAGAATCAGATATACCGGCAATCGCCAACACGGCAACAACCGCAACGGCTATTACCGAACTCATAACAATGTTCTTTCGCATTTTATTCTCCCTCTTATAGTCTCTCTCTAGTTAATGTTACTTATAATATTGAGGAGTTGCTTTTCTTCTTCAGTTTTCAATTGCTTGGTAGGAGCAATTATTTTATTTTCCTTTTCTGTTTTAATAGAATTGGATTTTGAAGAATTTTCAACTTCTGTATTATTCCACGTTTTTGTTTTTCCATCAACAAAATAAACAACACCGGCAAAAGAAATTGCCATTAATATCAAGAAAATAACAAAAATAGCTATTCTTGATACTGAACTTTTACTTACATCTCTACTCTTGTTTTGACCAAGGGTAAATCTGTTACTTGCAAGCTGATTTCCATTTACATCGAAACCCTTTCTAAGTTTCTCAAGTTTCTCTTCCTGACTTATTTGCTTAATTATTTTTGAATCAGATTCTATATTGATATCTAATTTTGATTCAGACACCAAATTAGATTCAATAACCTCATCAGATTCTACTTTTTTAGCATTATCCGGTAATTTACTTTCCTTTGGGACAGATAAGTTTAAAGTTTGTTTTTTAACATTACTAGTTTTTTTCACATCGTCAGTTTTGCCATTCTTATCTAATAGATTCATTAAAGCAGAAACATCCATTTTTATCTCATTTGAATGATCTTCAGCCTCAGCAGATGCCGATTCAACATCCTTATGATCATTAGCAGCGCTAGCTTCCTTACTATCACCATCTTTAATCTTTGTTACTGAAACAGTCTTCACAATATACTAACTCATTAATTAATATGCTTAAAAAAACAACTATCTAGAGTTGATAAAGATGACTCTTATTACCTTTGGTTGTGTCGCCTCTCTCAACATAAGCGGTGGCATTATACTGATAAAATATTAATTTTCTACCTGTAAATTGTTATTTTTTAACTTTTTCTTTAAATATTATCAAATTTCACCCTTATTTTTATAGAATATTTTATACTATTAATGAAAAAAGTTATAAATGACTTTTGCTAATTTAACGCTGACTTCTTTTACACTACACAACTCCTCAACCGATGCAGATTCAATATTTTTTACTGAACCAAATCGATTAAATAAAGCTTTTTTTCTTGCCGCACCAATACCATCAATTTCATCAAGAGCCGATTTACTTATAGATTTATTTCTCTTTACTCTATGAGATGATATGGCAAAATTATGGGCTTCATCCCTTAATCTCTGCAAATAAAAGAGAACAGGATCCTTTTCAGGCAATTGGAAAGCCCCTCGATCAACCCGATGAAAAACCTCACGACCAGCATTTCTATCTACACCCTTTGCTATACAAACGAAAGGAACATTAGCTCCGCCCATCGAATCAAAGACTTCTTTAGCAATTTTTAGATGCCCCTTTCCTCCGTCTATTAATATTAGATCAGGCTTGGACTCATCTTCATTAAATTTTTGCTTCTCATCAAAAATATTTTTATATCTTCTAGTAAGAACTTGCCTCATCATGAAATAGTCGTCCCCCCCCTTATCACTTCCAGAATCTACATTAAATTTTCGATATTGATTTTTGATAAATCCATCCTCTCCAGAAACAATCATAGCACCCACGGCATGCTTGCCGAATATATGGCTATTATCGAACACATCTATACGCTTAATATCTTCTTTTATATCAAATAAGTCAGCAACCTTTCTCAATAATTCTTTTTCATTAATATTTTCTTCTATTTTTCTCTCTAAAGCAGCCTTCGCATTTGAAAAAGCAAACTTAACTATATTTACCTTCTCACCCTTCTGAGGAAATAGAATATCAACATCTCCTCCCCTTAAATGACAAAGGGCTTCCCTAACAACATCGATATCTTCAATGAAATTACTACATAGAAGCTGCCTTGGAACAGGATGCTTATTATAAAAACTAATAATAAAAGCCTCTAAAACATCTTCTTTACTGCACTCTTTTGTCTGAGATGGAAAAAAAGACTTATTACCAAGAATTTGATTATTTCTCACAAAAAATATCTGGATACAAAATTTATCACTTATTTCTGCAACAGCTATTATATCAGCCTCTGATATATTTTTCGTATTAATATTACCAAATTTTTGTAACTCAGATAAAGATTTGATTCTATCCCTATAAATAGCAGCTTTTTCATATTCGAAATTGTTACTTGCTTCTTCCATCTGAGAATGGATATTATTCTGAATAGAGTTGCTCTTACCTTTTAAGAAGCCAGCAACTTCATCAACAGACTTCCCATATTCTTCAAAACTTATTTTATCAACACATGGTGCCGAACAGCGTTTAATTTGGTATTCAAGACATGGTCGTGTCCGTGATTTAAAATTATTATCTGAACAAGTTCGAAGCAGAAAACCCTTCTGAAGTATTATAATCGATCTATTAACATCGCCAACGGACGAATAAGGACCAAAATATAAGTTCTTCTTTTTCTTTTTGCCCCTATGACTTGATAGGCGAGGAAATTTATGTCCGGTTGACAATTCTATATAAGGAAAACTCTTGTCATCCTTCAGAAGGATATTATATTTAGGTCTAAAGCTCTTAATTAAATTCGCTTCAAGAAGCAGTGCTTCAGATTCCGTATCAGTAGTTACTATCTCCATGCTCTCCGTAGACAAAACCATTGATGCAATTCTATTGGTTAGGTTTTTTAGATTTGTATAGTTAGAAATTCTATTTTTAAGGTTTTTTGCCTTCCCTACATATAGTACATCATCACCTTCACCAATCATCCTATATACACCAGGTAATTCTGGAGCATTCGCAAGATGTTTTTTTATGGCGTCTATTCCCTTCGTCATATAATTATTTTTACTCTTATTTTTATTTCTAAATTTAATATTGCTTTTCTAGAAGTTGATATTGCCTTATATAAATGGATGTTTTTTGACCAAAAGTAAAATACATAATAACCTGTGGATAACTTTGTGGATAACTTTTCTAAACTAGCTACTATATTAGATATATTTTAACTATTAGTAAATAATATTCCAGATAGTTGATAATGGCCAAGCTATTGTTTTAACTACATTTATATAAATAAAACAATGTAAGGTTTTATAAAACTTTATATTCTTTACCTAAGATATAATTTAATATTTATAATCTGTGAGTTATTTTTAACACAATAGTATAATTACAGCGTTTTTAGGCTTTTTTATATGGTTATACTACCAGTATCCTCATTTCCATCAGAATAAGGCTTAACAGAAAAATCGCTTTCAGTTTTGAACTTTAAACTCCAAGGATTTTCGCTTGAATTAGCATCAGCAGAATTATCAATATTATTTATACGACCCAAGTTATTATAAATATTAGTAATATCATTCTTAACCTCATTGGAAAATTCCTTATGGCTCTTTATAACTATATCTAGATTTATCTCCTTGCCAGATCCTTCGATTTTTTTAGTATTTACAATGCCATCAATCTGAATATCACCCATCTTATCGAGTTCAACCTCAACCAAGAATCTAATATTTTCTCCACTTTTATTATTGTCCTTCTTATCTCTTCTAGTATAAAAATTCATATAATTAAGTTTTTCACCATCATATACTGGAACCAAGAAATTATTCCAACCAGAGTAATTTTGATCAGACAATAATGTTTTCAGTTGTCCAAAAGCTTTATCAAGCCTCTGCAATGAATCTGCCTTCCCCTTATCCTTGAGCAGATCAACAACTTTATCACCCAGCCACGAGTTAGATGATACATTAAATATATTACTAATGAACCATAGGCTTTTGGTTAGAAATAACTTAGCTCCCAATTCTGATGTAGGTACTTTAGGGAATATTCTCTCAGACAAATTCAAGTTTATATCCCTATTAATATTTTCTAACTCGCCTTGAAAATCATTAAAGATATTCTTTACCGATGATAGTGATGTAATTAGCTTTGTTGGCTCATCATCAATAGTTAAACCACTTGGTTTATTAACCAAACTGTTATATTTAACAATTTCCAATATCAAATCTGACGAAGAAGGAATTTTTATGGATGAAGCCAACTTTACAGTTCCAAGAGAGGTAGTCAAAATGGTTTCTCCCGACTTATCAACACCCAAAACCGATGCAGGAAATTGCTTATTAGAGGTTACAGCAGTAGCAGATGCAGCAGAATTACCAGCACCAGCAGACAATATCTGACTTCTTGAAGCGAAACTCTTTAAAGCCTCAGAAGTCGATACAGGAGCATTCCCAGAAGCTTTAGTTGGAGATACTTGCTTATTATAAGCATCAATAGCCTTATTATGACTTACATTCTTTTCTGAAGCTACAGAACTACTTGCGGAGAAATTTCCTTTAGGCAACAAATTAGGGTCTTGCTGCTGCCCCTTATTAATGGAATCTGACTTCACACCCAAATTAGTATCAGACAAATTTTTACCACCAGTCACATTAGTATCTACACCGCCAGCTTTTGATGAATCAACCTTGTTAGAGATGGAAACAATATGAAATGTAACCTGATCTGTAGAGTTTAATTTATTTACACTTCCCAAAGCAGAACCTTGAGCACTACTAGATTGAGGTAAATAAGCTTCATTTCCCTTTGAAGGATTTAAGATACTACCAGTAAAGAATGTACCCTTTGACAAATTAACAATAGAAGACTTGCCACTAACACTGGAAGCTTGCTGAGAAGAAGCTGCTTTAGCAGATTCTCCTAATCCCACTCCGCCTGATCCCTGTCCAGCAGAAGCCTGACCACTCAACGCCTGGCTACCCAAAGATTGACCACCTCCCGAAACAGAACCAGCTTGTGGCCTGATATTTTGAGGAATAACCGCCTTAATGATATCAAAAGAATTTAATGAATTTTTATTATCAATCAATTTTCCATCAATAGATTGAATTCTTGCTTGAAAATTAAATTCGCTCCCCACCTTTTGTCCTTGAGTTTTATCTGGCGAAGGTAAAATCTCTAATTTTAATACACTACCTTTTTTGAGATTAGCTTTCCCTACTACAGGCAGCTCTCCATCTTCAATATTATTTGAGGTAATTTTTATAATCGAATTATTGGCGTTTTCTTTTCTGATAACAACAGCATCAACAATTTCACCAGCTTTGAGCAAATTTAATGATTTAGGTATTTTTATAATTGCTTGCTGATCTAAATTAGCTTCTTTCTGGGCTGAAGAAGTAACACTTACAGGAGGAATGGAAGGAGTATCAATCATTTTCAACAAGTTTTAAAATCTGAAAAATATAAAAATATGATAACAACTATAGCAGTTAATGTACAGTCCAATAAAAATACTTAGTAATTTTAAGTATTTTTCTTATTTTCTATGATCTTAGTAGATTTATTATATATATTGATATTAGTTGTTATTTTTATCAATATTTAGTATTTAGATCATTAAGATACAAAACCAATAGGATTTATTAATGCCACTTTTATCAAAAATAACCACGAAGCAACTAATCCTTAGGCTTGAAAGTTTCAAGTCTGGGTACATAGTTGATTTAAGTGGACTTGATATGCGTGAAGCAGACCTCAGAAATAAAGAGGTCAGAACACTATTAACAGCAATTACTAAAGATGTAGCAAAATCTGACTCAGGCTATATTGATCTTTCATACTCCAATATTAGCGGCCGCGACTTCTCAAAATATGATCTCAGTCACGTTATTATGACAAAAGTAATTGCAGAACATGCAATTTTTGCAGAAACTAATCTATCTGATACACAATTAGATGGATCAATTCTGAATTATGCTGATTTCAGAGGAGCTGACTTAAGATACACAAAATTATACAATACAGAAATTAATGGCATTAACCTTAGCAAAGCAAATCTGGTAAACACATATGGTCTATATATGGGAGTTCCCGGTAAGGAAACCGTAAAAAGACTAAGCGTTGTTTCAAGTATATACGGGACAATATTCCCAAGAAATGTTGAAACAATGCGAGAAGAAATCCAGAAGGAAATGGATAAAGTCAGCCCGAAATCACCAAGGAAAAAGCATCTTTCGGAAAAGCACCTTGCAAGGAATGCAGCTAACGATGAATCCTCTTGGTAAATGACCTATATTGCTAGTGTGATATACTGGCAGATGAGCCAATTACCCACTAATTTCGCAGCATTGACAGAAACAGCAAACAACGGCAGTCCAACTAATAATCAACATTTAAGTTAAATTTTATAATCCCTATCATGTGATAGAGATGGCAGTGCAACTCTGGTATTATCAACCATATCAACATCTATATCTGACATAATTATTCCCTCATCAGCACCAGCATTTGCGAGAACTTTACCCCACGGGTCAATTATCATCGAATGCCCATATGTCTCTCTATTTTCATTATGGCTACCCGTTTGAGCAGGAGCAAAAACATAGCATCCATTTTCAATTGCCCTTGCCCTTAGAAGAACTTCCCAATGTGCCTCCCCTGTATATTGAACAAAAGCAGCAGGTATAGAAATGAATTTTACCCCCTGCTGTGCAATATGCCTGAATAAATGAGGAAAACGCAGATCATAACATATAGTCATCCCCAACTTACCCCACGGAGTATCTGATATAATTGCTTCATCACCAGCACAATAATTACTGGATTCTTTGAATCTTTCTCCTGTAGGCAACTCAACATCAAACAGATGAATTTTATCATATTGAGATACTACATTACCTTCATTATCAAACAAGATAGATCTATTATATGCCCTTCCCTTTTCATCTGGACTAGCAACGGCTAAAGATCCTATCAGAAGCCAAACATTTAATTCTTTTGCTGCATGTTTATAAGCAAGAAAAGCCTTATGCTCTTCCATTTTACTAATGTTCTTGAAAAAATCCTTTCTATCATAGGACATAAAAGCAGTATTTTCGGGAGTAAGAATAAAATCCGCACCACCATCCTTAGCCTCTCTTATCAACTCAATAGAACGAGCAATATTATCATACATATTATTGGAACTATTTATCTGTATACATGCGACTTTAAACATTATTTCCCCTAAATATATTTACATAATCCTTTGACCACAAAACCACCTCTTAAAAATATATGGAACGTCGAGTAATTCGATTCTTTTTCTTTTATTATGCCATATATCTTACAATATGCATATTAAAGAATAGTTAATCATAGGGTTTTTGCCAGAGTTAACACATAAACTTTGCTAGCCCCGTGCTTTTTTAGAACTTTAGCACATTCATTTAAAGTAGCGCCCGTTGTTATCACATCATCAATTATGATAATGGTTTTATTTTCTATTTTATCGACATGTTTCTTATTTACAGAAAACACCCCTTTAACATTCTTTAACCTCTCATTTTTATTCAAAGATGCCTGAGGCACAACATGACGCACTCTATTAATAAGGTTATAAAATATTTTTTTATCCGCAGTTTTTGATAAATCTTTAGCCAGAATAGATGATTGATTATATTTTCTAACTAGAGTTCTTCTAAACGAAAGAGGCACAAAACTTATATAATCCACATCATCCCAAAGATCTTTTCCCGCTTGATACATCCAATTACTATATGTCTTATGAGGATATGTTTTATCACCATATTTAAAAGTAGAAATTATACCTGAAGACAAATCATTATATAAAAAGACACTGCGTGATTTATCAAAATACGGTTTTTTCTGAATACAAGCCGCACAAATTACTTCACCTTCAACTTCATACTCAAACGGCAAACTACATATTTCACAATGAGGCCTAGTTATCCACTCAATTTTTGACCAACAATCAGAACAAAGATTTCTAGCATAATAAGTATTATCCCTGCATACAATGCATAAAGGTGGATATATAAAATCCAGAGATTTATTTAATATTTTTTTGTACATTAGTCTTTTTCAACTTTTCTCTATACGAAGCATATACAGCACTAGACATTATTATTACAGCACCTACCGCCGTAGGAAAATCAATTATCTCATCAAAAATAAAATAGGATAATATCGTAACATATATTAATCTGGAAAAATCATATGGTAAAATCGTAGAGAAATCAGTTAATGAAATTGCCCTTGATAACGCTACTTGAAAAATATTTGATACAATACCTAATGCTAGAATGTAAGGAATTGCCTCAGTAGGAACTGGCTGCCAATCCAGATATGCCATAGGAATAGACAATGGCGTCATCATAAATACCATATAGAAAACTATTTTTGTCGGCTCATCATTTTTTGATGCAAATTTAATAATTATACCAGCAATCGACCACATAGAAGCAATTACCAACACCCAAAGAGAGTTTATATCAAAATCTTCTGTACCCGGACGTATTATAATTAGAACACCAACAAACCCCATAATTAATGCAAACCATCTATGCACCCCATATCTTTCTCCAAAAAACACTATAGCAAGCAAGGCAGTAACAATTGGCGATATAAAACTAAGAGAAGCCACCACAGTAAGAGGAACAATAGTAAGAACATAAAAATATAGATTCATTACAACAAAACCATTTATTGCCCGAAGAAGATATATTTTATATTGCGCAGTTTTTACATGTGTTATGTCATGCCAAGCATCACCATGCCTCATAATCCATGGAATAAACATAATAAGAGCAATGATATTTCTAAAAAACACCATCTGGAAAACACTTATTTTAGTCGATAATATTTTAACGAATATTGTCATTAAAGCAGCACCAAAGCAGGCATATAGCATCCATAATATAGCTTTGGTTTTATTATTCATATTTTTTATATGCTTATTTATTTAAAGAATGTTTATAATAGCGTTATTTTTCTTTTATAAAAGGATATATTATGTTATTTAACCCTGCAATTTGATTAACATATATATGATATGAGGTAAATTGCATGGTAGTTTTTAAAGATTCATTAACATTCGATGATGTATTACTACAGCCACAAGCTTCAGATGTACACCCATCGGATGTAAGCACAGAAACATATCTTACCGATAAAATTAAGCTAAATATACCACTTATTTCAGCAGCAATGGATACTGTAACAGAGAGTTCACTTGCTATTGCAATGGCACAAAATGGCGGCATCGGATGTATCCACAAAAATATGTCAATTGAAGAACAAGCTCTTGAAGTTACCAAAGTAAAGAAATACGAATCAGGAATGGTAATAAACCCCATTACCACCAATGAAGATGCAATACTTAGCGATGTTTTACAGCTAATGATAGAAAACAATATTTCAGGTATTCCAGTAATTTCCAAATCTAAAAAACTTGTTGGAATTATCACAAATCGTGACGTTAGATTTGCAAAAGACATGCAACAGCCGGTAAAAGAATTAATGACACAAGACAATCTTGTTACCGTTGCTGAAGGAACTTCAATTGAAGAATCTAAAAAATTATTACATGAGAATAGAATTGAAAAGCTTGTTGTAGTAAATGAAAACTACGAGTGCGTTGGACTTATAACAGTTAATGATATCGAAAAATCACAGCAATTCCCTAATGCAACAAAAGATGAAATGGGTCGACTAAGAACACTTGCAGCTATAGGCACAGGTAATGACTCCATGGAAAGAGCATCTGCACTAGTTGAGGCAAATGTTGATGCAATAATAATTGATACAGCACATGGACATTCAAAAAATGTCCTTAAATGCATAAGCAGCATTAGAAAACAATTCCCTGATTTAGATATCATAGGTGGCAATATAGCAACAACTAGTGGCGCTCAAGCATTAATAGATGCTGGAGTAAACACAGTTAAAGTCGGAATTGGACCAGGGTCAATCTGCACTACACGTATTGTAGCTGGTGTTGGAGTACCACAATTAACAGCAATTATTGACGCTGTTGAAGTTTGCAAAAAACAAAATATCAAAGTTATTGCAGATGGTGGAATAAAATTTTCAGGAGATCTGGCAAAGGCAATAGCAGCTGGTGCTGATTGCGCAATGTTAGGATCACTTTTTGCAGGAACGAAAGAAAGCCCCGGAGATATAATCCTATTTAAAGGAAGATCTTACAAAACATATAGAGGCATGGGATCAGTTGGTGCAATGGCTAGAGGCTCTGCTGACAGGTATTTTCAACAAGATATTTCGAATCAACTAAAGCTTGTACCAGAAGGAGTCGAAGGAAGAACACCTTATAAAGGTAAAATTTCAGATGTAATACATCAATTAATCGGTGGCCTCCGCGCTTCAATGGGATACACAGGCAATGGTTCACTAGCGGATATGCAAGACAACTGCGTGTTTGTAAAAATAACTGGAGCAGGCCTAAAAGAAAGCCACGCACATGATATTGCCATTACACAAGAATCTCCAAATTACCGAGTTGAAGATTAATTATTTTTTTGCTTGATATCAATCATTGGTTGTACTATATTCGACTCAACTGAGGATGACGGTAATATAACACCCTCCTATAGAGAAGAAACTTTTAAAGAAACTCTTCCCATATCACCCTTACTGTCATTCTCAGTCTCAGTTAACACCATACCACCCTTACCTTGATAATATTCATTATTCCTTTCATGCTCTAAGAATCGATTTATTACTTATAAAACCAAAAAGATATAGTCTTTATAACAACAATATTATATATGATTTCTATTAGATAATTATTAATAAGAAAAATATTTTTATCGAAAAATTACAACAAATACAACTCAACGAGGATAAAGATGATCAGTCTTGAAGGAAAAAACGTTTTGATAACAGGTGCATCGGGCGGAATAGGTAGTTCTATTGCAAAAAAAATGCATGGGCTAGGAGCAACAATTACAATCTCTGGCACACGTGAAGAGAAATTAAAGGAATTAGCGTCCGAGTTAGGAAATAAAAATGTGCATATCATTACATGCGATCTATCAGATTCAGATTCCATCGAAAAACTTGCAAAAGATGCAGAAAAAAAAATGTCCTCTATAGATATACTAATCAATAATGCAGGAATCACAAAAGATTCCCTAGCAATGAGAATGTCAAAAGAAGACTGGTTAAATGTATTAAACATAAATCTGACTTCTGTATTCACACTTTCTAAAGCTTGTATGCGTGGCATGATGAAAAAGAGAAACGGACGTATTATAAATATTAGTTCTGTAGTTGGAACTTCAGGAAACCCGGGACAAGCAAATTATGTAGCAGCAAAAGCTGGGCTAGACGGACTTACAAAAACATTAGCTATAGAGTTAGCATCGAGAAATATTACAGTTAACTCAATTGCACCAGGTTTTATTTCAACAGCAATGACAGATAAACTTACTGATGAGCAAAAAGAAAAAATTTCATCCAACATACCAGCAAAAAGATTTGGGCAGCCAGAAGATATTTCAAATATGGTAGCATTTATAGCCAGCGATGAATCAGCTTATATAACAGGTCAGACAATTCATGTTAATGGTGGAATGTTTATGGCATAGCTAATAATAATCGTTATTATTATATTTTTGGTAAGATTCTTATTTGCTTTTATTGTCAAATAAACATAGTCACAAAACTATTATGTATAATTTTTACTATATCATCTCTCTTTAGTAGACTCTGAGTAACAGTTTGCATGTATTGTAATTTTTTATGGCTATTTAGTTGATTTTTGTTTTAATGATAGGTATGTTTCCAAAAAATTTTTTTCAATATTTTAAGGTAAAAATTCATGAGTGATACAGAAGCACGTGTAATTAAAATTGTTGTTGAACATCTAGATGTAGATGAAAGCAAAGTAACTTCAAATGCAAGCTTTGCAGATGATCTTGGTGCTGACAGTCTAGACCAAGTTGAGCTTGTTATGGCTTTTGAAGAAGAGTTTAGCATTGAAATCCCTGAAGATGCAGCTGAAAAAATAGCAACTGTTTCTGATGCTGTTACTTTTATAGAAAACGCATAATTAACGGATAGCTTTTTATGAGACGTGTAGTCGTTACCGGTGTTGGATTAGTAACACCACTTGCTTGCGGTGTAGATCATTCATGGTCAAGAGTTCTTAATGGGAAGTCTGGCATCGGTAAAATTACAAAGTTTGATGCCTCTGATATTTCATGCAGGATTGCTGGAGAAGTTCCAATCGGTGAAAATGAAGGAGACTTCAATGAAAGCGACTGGGTTTCAAAAAAGGAAAAACGCATGATGGATAATTTCATTGTGTATGGAGTTGCAGCTGCTGAACAAGCTATCAACGATTCTGGATGGAAACCAGAGAAAGAAGAAGACCTAAAAAGAACAGGAGTTCTTATCGGATCAGGAATCGGTGGATTACCTGAAATCGAAAGAAACACCTTTGTTATGAAAGAAAGAGGCTTCAAAAAACTAAGCCCATTCTTCCTACCATCAATCTTAATTAATCTAACTGCCGGTCATGTTTCCATAAAACATGGATTCAGAGGGCCAAACCATTCAGTAGTTACTGCTTGTTCAACAGGTGGTCATGCTATTGGTGACGCAGCAAGACTTATAGCTCTTGATGATGCTGATGTAATGGTCGCAGGAAGCTCAGAAGATACAATAACTCCTATTGCTATAGGTGGTTTTGCAGCTTCACGTGCACTTTCAACTAACTATAACGACACCCCAGAAAAAGGATCTAGACCTTGGGACAAAGGCAGAGATGGATTTGTCATGGGTGAAGGCGCAGGAATTGTAGTCCTTGAAGAATATGAACATGCTAAAAAACGTGGTGCTACTATCTATGGAGAGATCATAGGATATGGACTTTCTGGCGATGCTTACCATATAACATCACCTCACCCTGAAGGACGTGGGGCTTACGATGCTATGGAAGCAGCAGTTAATCGTGCAAAAATAAATATTGATGAAATCGACTATGTAAATGCACATGGTACATCTACTCCAATGGGAGATATGATTGAACTGAATGCAGTAAAACGCCTTTTTGGTAACCATGTAAATAATATTTCAATGTCATCTACGAAGTCATCTGTTGGACATCTACTTGGCGGTGCTGGTAGTGTAGAAGCGGTATTCACAATTCTAGCAATGCGTGACAATGTTGCTCCCCCTACTTTGAATCTTGATGATCCTGATGACGAGTGTAGTGGTATCGATCTTGTTCCACATAATGCCAAAGAGCGTAATATTGATGTAGCAATTTCAAACTCATTTGGATTTGGTGGAACTAACGTTTCTCTGATTTTCAAGAAAGTCTAGATATATAAATACCCATAACATTACGTTTTTCAATTAGATAATATCTATAAAAAAGTGATCGACTTATACATAATCTATAAACGAATATTGAATCAAATTATTCAATAGTGGCGTTGGATATTAACATTGATATATCTAGACGATTAGAAATTACTACAATAGTAAATTAGAATACCACCCCAAAGTGCAATAGACAGACTTTCAGATGAACACCAGATTTATTAGTTTGCTCTTCATCCAAATCATATTCTGCTGGAATATTCTTAAGACAGTGATCAGCTACTGGAACAGCCCCTCCAGTAAGCTCAGGAGAAACAAAGACATGACCACTTGTTGCAAGACCATCATCTATTTTTTTATCTATACTATAAGCTGGAATAGCCTGAATAGCTCCGCCTTTTAAACCAAAGCCATTAACTCCTGCAAGTGTTATAGCCATGTTAAAACTTCTTATAGCACTTGATTGTGTAAGAAAATCATACCCTGCATTATCCATATTTGAAGCCGGCAGATGAGTACCGATAACAGTTGAAGCATTTATAATATCTCCAGTGAATTCGCCATCAACAACATCTGCTAAACCCATATGCTGCCATGCTCTGCCATTTTCATTTCCCGCTTCCTCAATAATACCATCACCATCGCCATTACATGTATTACCACCAGCATCAACACATGATGCCCAGTAAGAAGATGCAGATCTAAAATCTCCAGGGAATTCAGAATATTTGAATTTAAATGAGTCTATAGCACTTTTATAATTATTAATATCTCGTATAACACTTAAGGCCTTTGCATTATCAACCTTATCTTTTCCATAAAGAACCATTGAGACTATAACGGCAATAATAACCATAACTATAGTAAGTTCAGTCATTGTAAAGCCTGATGTTGAATTTAGTTTTTTAATATTTTCACTGTTTTTGCTAGCCACCCTTTCCCCAAAATAAAATTACTATAGTGAATAATTTGAAATTATATCATATATCTGTTGTTTAATAAATCCAATAATATATATTCTTGATATAGTAACTTATATTAATTGGTGATTATTATTATGTGTGTTGATGCTACTATTAAAAGAACTATATATCTTCTATCATTAATTTTTATTTTAACGTCATGTCAAACCATGGACAAAACCATGGATAGTGTCACATCGGTATTTTCAAGTGATGAAGAAGATACAATAGAACCAACAAAATCTAATGCTGATCCTACAGCTGAAGAATTATATAATACTGGAAAATCCTATATAGAATCTCAGAAATATAAAAAAGCTATTGAGAACTTCGAAGAAATTGAAAGACTATATCCATTCTCTAAATTATCTTCTAATTCTCAAGTAATGGTATCGTTTGCACAATACAAAGGCGAAGACTATGATGATTCTATAGCAACAATAGAAAATTTTGTTAAATTACATCCGGCTCATGCCGACGTTCCATACATGTATTATCTTAAAGCTATTAATTACTACGAAAGAATTGCCGATATAAAAAGAGATCAAAAAATCACCCAATTAGCTCTTGATTCACTGAAGGAAATCAGAAGACGTTTTCCAAATACAAAATATAGTAGAGATGCAGAATTAAAAGAAAATCTTGTTTATGATCATCTGGCAGGTAAAGAAGTGGAAATAGGCAGATTCTATCTAAAAAAGCATAAATATATTGCTGCTATAACTCGCTTTCAGGAAGTTCTAAAAAAATACCAAACAACTAGCCATATTGAAGAAGCGTTATACAGACTGGTTGAGAGCTATTTATCAATTGGACTTATTGATGAAGCGAAGAAGAATGCTGCAGTGCTTGGGCATAATTATCCTCAAAGCAAGTGGTACAAATATGCATATAGATTAGTTGAGAAAGGAAAGAACTCTCCATCTATTGGTAAGGAGTCTTGGTTCCAAGGGTTACTCGGCAGTGAAGACAATGAAGAAATGGCTATCAAAAAGGATGGAAAAGCCGATTCATGGTTTAAAAATGTATTGGATTTATTTTAGTCTGGTAATTGTTAATGCTTCAGCAAATTACCATTAAAAATATTGTTCTAATCGATAATGTCACGATTGATTTCACAAAAGGTCTGTGCGTATTAACAGGAGAAACTGGAGCAGGTAAATCCATTCTACTGGATGCACTTGGTTTAGCTATTGGCAATCGAGCAGAAAGCAGATTAGTTCGACAAGGAGAATCTCAAGGATCTGTCTCCGTTATTTTTGATTTCAACAATAGCAAAAATCTACATAATGTTTTTGAAGAATATGGACTTGAAGAAACTGATGAAATTTGCCTTAGAAGAGTATTATACTCCGATGGAAAGAGTAAAGCTTACGTTAATGATAACCCGGTTAGTGCTAACGTACTGCAAAAAATTGCCTCAGCATTAATAGAGATTCATGGTCAACATGGTCAGAAAGATCTCTTAAATATTGCAAAACATTTAAAGATGCTTGATGAATATGCAAATTCAGAAAAAACACTTGGGCTTGTTAATAAATCCTTTAAAGAGTGGAAAAATACTGAACAAGAATATAATGACTTAGTTGAAAGGTTCCAGCAGATACAAAAAGAAGAAGAATATTTACGTCACTCACTCGCAGAGCTTGAATCCCTATCCCCATGCAAAGGAGAAGAAGAAGAGCTAGCAAGTAAGAGAACTGAAATGATGAATTTCGAGAAGACAATTGATATTCTAAAAGATGCATTATCAAGTCTTGTCGGCAAAAATGACATTGGTCACTCCATAAGAACAGCTGAACGCATTTTGGATAGAGCAGTACATAATGTAGATAATAATATGTTTGAACCTGCTCTAGAAGCACTTAATAGAGCTGGTATAGAAGTTCAGGAATCTATTTCAGTTATAGAAAATATATTCAGAGATATGGAATTTGAACAAGAGGATCTAGAATCTACTGAAGAAAGGCTATTTGCTCTAAAAGATGCATCACGAAAATATAATAAAAATGCAGATGACTTGGTGGAATATATTTCTGAATTAAAAAATCAAATCAATATGATTGATTCAGACAGCAAAGAAATGAATATCCTAGAACAAAAAACTAAAGAAGCTCGAGACCAATATATCGAGAATGCCAATAAATTAAATGAATTAAGAACAAAAAAAGCTGCAAAATTAGTTAAAGATGTCCATGGCGAACTTACTCCTCTGAAAATGGGAAATAGTGAGTTTAAAATAGATATTAGCAAACTCGAAGAAGACTCTTGGTCAGGAAAAGGAATTGATAAAGTAGAGTTCCTAATAAAAACCAACCCTGGAAGCCCATTCTCATCCATCGGAAAAACTGCATCAGGCGGAGAGCTTTCAAGACTTATGTTAGCATTAAAAGTTGTTGTTTCCGGAAACAAAACCACGACATCTATGATTTTTGATGAGATAGATACAGGAATTGGTGGAGCAACAGCAGATGCCGTAGGAAAACGTCTTAACAGACTTGGGGAAAATGCACAAATATTATGCGTTACACACCATCCTCAAGTAGCTGCTTATGGCAATCTTCATCTTTACATAAATAAAAAAATTACAAATGATAAAATGACAACAAATGTAATATCACTTGAAAGCGATAAACGCATTGAAGAACTAGCACGCATGTTGGCTGGTGAAGATATTTCAAATGAAGCACGAGCTGCAGCTAAAAAATTATTATTGGGTTCAGCAGCATGACAAAGTCACTTGAAAAACCCACAAAGTCCTTACTGGGCGACATAGCCCCCTCTTCAATGACAAAAGAAAATGCAGAGAATGAACTTGAGTATCTTGCAAATGCGATGGCTTATTACGACAATAAATATTATCAGGATGATGCCCCAGAAATAGATGACGCAGGATATGATTATCTTAGACAACGCAATGAAGAGATTGAAAAATTATTTCCTGATCTAGTACGTGACGATTCCCCATCAAAAAAAATCGGATCAGCACCCGCCAAAGGATTTGGAAAAATAAAACATAAAGCACCAATGCTCTCCCTTGCTAATGCCTTTAGCGAAGAGGATATAAAAGACTGGCTTGAACGTATAAGGCGTTTTCTGAACATTCCAGAAACTGAAGAAATAGAAGTATTCGCAGAGCCTAAAATGGATGGATTATCATTCTCAGCTCGTTATGAGAATGGTATTTTTATACAGGGGGCAACTCGTGGTGATGGCGAAGTTGGTGAAGATATTACAGAGAATCTAAAAACTATTCTACCCCTAAAATTAATAGGTGACTTCCCAGAGATACTTGAAGTTCGTGGTGAAGTATTTATGAATCATCATAATTTTAAGATACTGAATGAAAATCAAGAAAAAGAAGGTAAAAAGCCATTTGCAAACCCTCGCAACGCTGCAGCTGGATCACTCCGTCAGTTAGACAGTTCCATTACAGCAAACAGGAAATTATCATATTATATTTTTGGATGGGGAGAAGTTTCACAAGATTGGCTAGATAAATTCAAAACGCATTCTAACTTATTATCTGGTATTAGTAAATCTGGAGATTTCTCACTTAATAAAAACAATTTTCATATTAAAAAGGAAAGATTTAATTTCCCTATATCAAATGATGTAGATCAAACTATAGCTGATGAAGTCACAAGCTTTATAATAATGCACTTCTATAACATGGTTTGTAGAGATCGCTCTACATTACCTTATGATATAGACGGCACTGTTTATAAAGTTAACAGATTAGACTATCAGGAAAGACTTGGGAAAGTTGCACGCTCACCTCGTTGGGCAATTGCTCATAAATTTCCAGCAGAACAGGCTCAAACTATTATTGAATCTATAGATGTACAAGTAGGAAGAACAGGGGCAATAACTCCTGTAGCAAGACTAAAACCAATTACCGTTGGCGGCGTAGTTGTTTCAAATGCAACATTACATAATCAAGATGAAATTGAACGGCTAGGCATTAAAATTGGTGACATAGTTACCATTCAACGAGCTGGAGATGTTATTCCCCAAGTAGTGAATGTTGATATTGATGCTCGCAAAGGAACTGAAGAAAAATATGAGTTCCCTACCAGATGCCCTGTATGCGATAGTCATATTGTTCGTGATGAAGGAGAAGTAGTTGCAAGATGTTCTGGCTCAATGATTTGCCCTGCCCAAATTGTAGAAGGACTTAAACATTTTGTTTCTCGTAATGCTTTTGATATTGATGGCCTCGGAACAAAACAAATAGAGTTATTTTGGGAGAAAGACTTAATCAAACAACCTTCTGATATATTTACTCTAGAAGAAAGAGATAAAAAAGAACTCACATCGATCAGCAACTGGCCTGGTTTTGGAAAGAAATCTGCTTATAATCTTTTTGAAGGAATTAATAACCGTCGTAAAATCTCTCTTGAAAGATTTATATATGCACTCGGCATACGTCATATAGGACAAGGAAATGCAAAACTTATAGCTCGAAATTACATAAACGTAGATAGTTGGCTGATAGAAATGAAAAAACTCGCAAAAGATAGAGAATCAACTCCCTATGAAGATCTACTAAATATTGATGGAGTTGGAGAAAAAGTAGCTGAAAGTGTCGCTGATTTTTTTGCAGAAGAACATAATATAGATTCACTAAATAACCTACTGAACGAAATTGATATACAAGATGCAGAATTACCTAATAATGAATCTTCTATAGCTGGAAAAACAGTAGTTTTTACTGGAACTTTAGAAAAGCTAACAAGAGGTGAAGCAAAAGCTCGTGCAGAATCACTCGGCGCAAAAGTAAGTGGCTCAGTATCCAAAAAAACTGATTATGTTGTAGCAGGTGAAGCAGCAGGATCAAAAATTAAAAAAGCAGCAGATCTAGGCGTTACAATACTTACTGAAGATGAATGGCTAGAATTAATATCATAAACTAATTATATCAAAAAATATCATATAAGAGAATTAATGATGAACAAAATTGAGAAGTTAAGAAGTGAGTTAAAGAAACTATCCGTCAATGGGTTTATCGTCCCTGTAAATGACGAGTTCCAAAGTGAGTTTGTTCCAGACCATAGTAAACGCCTTGAATGGCTTACTGGCTTTTCAGGATCAGCAGGAATGGCAATAATCCTAGAGAAAAAAGCCGTATTCTTTACAGATGGGCGATACGTTCTACAAGCCTCAAAACAACTTGCAATTAATGAATATGAAATTCACAACATAGCAGACATCACTGCTGAAGACTGGATGGAGGAGAACATTGCTAACGATTATGTAATAGGAATTGATCCAATGCTACATAGCTATAATAATTTCAAACATCTAGAAAATGCAGCAAACAAAAAGGGATTCTCCTTGAAATCAATAGTTAACCCTTTAGATAAATTATGGAAGGATAGACCCGAAGACCCTGAACATATAGCCTTCAATCTTGGAATTAATTGTACTGGACAATATGCTGAAAGTAAAATAGAAAATATAAGAAATTACATTGAAGATAATAAAGTTGACTCAGTACTAATTACCTCTACGGATTCAATATGCTGGCTACTGAACATAAGAGGAAGCGATTCATCAAATAGCCCCCTACTTCTCTCTTACTGCTTAGTTCATAAAAATGGCAATGTAGATGTTTTTGTGAATCCAAACAAAATTACAGATGATCTAAAAGCTGAATTAGCAGACTCTGTGTCATTTCATGATATAGAACAAATAAATATCATTCTAAAACAACTTAAAGATAGCAAAGTTATAATTGATGGAAGCACAGCTCCAATATCGATTATAAATATACTCGAATCCAATTCTGTTGAAATTATCAACAAACAAAACCCTTGCGCACTACCTAAAGCATGCAAAAATAATGTAGAGCTAAAAGGCATTAGAGAAGCACATATAACCGATGGAATTGCTCTCTGCAGATTTCTATGCTGGCTGGAAACCAATATAAAAAATGGTACAAAAATTACTGAATGCGACATAGATACAAAACTAATCGAATTTCGCCAACAGCATAAAGCGTTTGAGTACCCAAGCTTTGACACCATTGCTGGATATCGTGCCAATGGAGCAATTATTCACTATAGAGCAAAGGAAAGTGATTGCGCGACACTAGAAGCCAATGGTCTATTACTAATAGATTCAGGAGGTCAATATATAGCTGGAACAACTGATGTAACCAGAACAATTGCACTAAGTTGTTCAAAATTAAATGAATCAATTAATGAAGAAAAGACTAACTTCACCTTAGTCCTAAAAGGACATATTAATCTTGCCATGGCTAAATTCCCCGAAAAAACTACTGGACATGCACTTGATATTCTAGCTCGCAAATTTCTATGGGAAAATGGCTTAGACTATGATCATGGTACAGGCCATGGAGTTGGAGCATTTTTAAATGTTCATGAAGGCCCTCAGAATATCAGCAAAAGAGAAAATAATATTGCTTTACAAAAAGGCATGATTATCTCTAATGAGCCTGGATATTATAAAGATGGAGAATATGGTATAAGGATTGAAAATCTGGTAGAAGTTGTAGAGAGTCATACAAATATTAAAGGACAGAAAAAATTCTACGAATTTGATACAATAACACTCGCACCGATAGATCTAAACTTGGTAATTAACGATATGCTGGATGATAAAGAAAAGAACTGGCTGAATGATTATCATAAAAAAATATACAAATTTATATCACCTTATCTTGAAGGCGAAGACCTGAAATGGCTTGAGAAAGCTACAATTTCGATATAAATCTGATAGCAATAAAGTTAGAAAGAAATAAACCAAATAAAAGATATATAATTGATAGACATATATACTGACAGACTACATATTAGATATGCAAAAATCTCTGACGCAGATGATGTACAAGAATATTTCAATAATTGGGAAATTATAAAATGGCTTAGATACCCAGTACCCTACCCATACCCAGAAGATGGAGCTTTAACCTATCTACAAAATGAAGTCCCAAAAATAGGTAAAGAATTATATAAATTTGCCATTCTAGAAAAAAGTACAAATAAGGTAATTGGACTTATAAGATATGAAATGGGAAATATTAACGGCATCAAACATGCCGAACGAGGTTTCTCACTCTCAGAGGATCACTGGCATAAAGGAATCATGAATGAAGCCTCAACAGCAACTAATGACTTTATGTTTAAAAATACAGATATAGACCGAATCATAGCATATAACGCAAAAAGTAACGATGCATCTGCGAATATAAAGAAGAAGCAAGGATTTGTTCCTAACGGGTATAGAACTACAGAATCACCATATCACAACGGCGATGAGATCGAACAAAAATGGTTTTTATCAAGAGAAAATCACTTAAATCTTATAAAGTAACTATTTTATTTTTTTTCAAACCGTAATATTTTTCTCTTTCTGAGCAGTAAATTGTATTAATTGATGGATTCATTGGGTCGTATAAAACTAAAACTTCTTCCCCTAAAAGAAAGTCGGAATCAAAGTTTATATCTTTTTTGCTGTTTAAAAGGTTTATTCCCTTTATACCACCACTAACATTTATACGCTCTATTTTCCCATTTATAGTAGCCTCTTCATTATTGGGCTGAAAGTTAAAACTAACTTTCCATGCTATCCTGTAACCTAGATTTCCTATTGGATTAAACTTTACGATTTCTCCTGTTGCTTGTTCTCCAAATGAATAAAGATATACTTGTTTATTATGATCTTTATACATGGTTATAAAGTATCTGATTGATAATATAAGATACACTAGTGCCGTAATTTTAGGGCCTAGGAATATGATGTCATTCTCATATCCAGCCCCTATCCATAAATGATATGATTTCCATAATAGAAAGAAAAAGACAAAATATAGTATAAGCACCTTACCATTAAATAATTCTCCTATATTTTTATTATTAACATATTTATGTTTATTTTTATAAAGATATAAAGATACGACAATCAGTATTATTGCGGATATTTTATTAAGAAAAATTGAAATAAAGTTACTATCATCACCTGAGAACCAAATCTGATACGAGTAAATAATTAGAAAAAATGTAATAAAATACAGGTATATATATCTCCTATTCTTTAATAACAGTAATGCCTCCTTATCCAGTTCACCCTTGGCACGCAAGTCAGCAACGATTGTTTTTATAGTCTTTTGGTGATTTTGTTTTTCCATTTATTTACTATTGTCCACATAGATCAGTTATATTAACTGTTATCTGATATTTATAAGAATCTAAATAATTCAAAATATATTACTTAGCCTAATCAGTATCTATCGATTGTTAGTCCCTTAAGATCCATTAACGGATCATTATTTAGCATAAGGCTAGCGACTATTTTTGCGCTACCAGCACCTTGCGTCCACCCCAAAGTACCATGACCAGTATTAAGAAATAAATTATTATATTTCGATGTAGAACCTATAATCGGAGGGCCATCAGGAGTGGAAGGACGAAGACATGCCCACTCGGTTGCCGCATCAACATTACCCACGTCAGGAAATCTATCACTAACAGCGTGCTTAAGCATTTGAATTCGTTTTTTGTCTATATCATCATTATATCCTGCGAATTCTGCAGTACCAGCAGCTCTTAAAACATTACCTAACCTACAAAAAACAACCTTTAGACTAGCATCGGTTATACTCATGTTAGGAGCAGCATCCATATTAGTGATTGGCACAGAAATACTATAGCCCTTCATAGGATATATAGGAACTTTGATACCTATTTTCTTGAGGAATATATAGCTATAAGAACCCATAGCCATAACATATTTATCGGCTTGTAGAGTTCCTTTATCCGTCTCAATGCCAACTATATTCTTTCCATCAGTTTTTATATCTAATATATTCGTATTATATTCAAAATTAGCACCATATTTTTTAGCTGATATTTTACTTATTTCTGTCGAAAACTGATTAATACAGCCAAGCTCATCCAATGGATATACTATACCACCAACTATCTGATTTCTCTTATGCTCAAGAGATTTTTCGTATTCAACAACTTGATTTGGGTTCAATATATTGAATGGTATATTAGCCTTTTCTTTTTGAAATTCTGATTGAGAAATAGCAGATTTCATTTCCTTCTCATCAAAGAAAACATGAATTATGCCATTACTGCTATAAGAAAACTCTATATCTTCTTCTGCAATTATTTCATGCATAACCTGACGAGAGAACAACCCTATCCTCATCATCGATATACTATTTTTCCGTGCGGACTTTACATTACACTGATTTAGAAATTTGAAAGTCCATGACCACATGTGAGGGTCAGTACTAAATCCAAACTTAAGTGGAGCATCATCCTTACCAATCCACTTAACAGATTTTTGAATTGTACCTTCATTCGCCCAAGGCTCAGCATGACTATAAGAGAGTTGCCCGCCATTTGCATAACTACACTCCATCGCACTGTCACTCTGCCTATCAACAACAGTCACGTCAACCCCTTGTTTAGACAAGAAATATGCTGTTGTTGCACCCAAAAACCCAGAGCCTAGTATAATTACTTTCATTATTTACAATAAATATATATGTGATAATAAACTTATATATATTATAATAGAAATTTAATTTTTAATAAAGAACGAAATGACAAAACTTGATCCAAATGAGTACATTCCTTTTTCTGAACAGATAATGAATCTTTCAGGACAAATAATTAAAGACCACTATAATAAAGACATTGATTTTGAGATAAAAGAAGACTCATCACCAGTTACAAAAGCTGACAAAGAAGTTGAGAGAAGCATAAGGGCGCTCATAAAAAGCACATATCCAAATCATGGAATAATTGGAGAAGAGTTCGAAGACACCAATATTGATGCTGAATATAAATGGATCATAGACCCTATCGACGGGACAAAATCATTTATGATTAGAAGACCCATTTTTGGCACATTATTATCTCTTGTACATAATGACCTTCCAATTTTAGGCATGATCGACCAGCCTATCCTTGGAGAGAGATGGACTGGAGCAGCTGGATATGCCACAAATTTTAATTCAAATATGACAGAAACCAGACAATGCTCATGTCTAGCTGAAGCAGTATTATGCACAACATCACCAAATTTATTTTCTAATGAAGACTTCATTAAATTTGAAAACATTAGAAAAAAATCTCAGTATGTTGTTTATGGCGGCGATTGTTATTCTTATGGATTGCTCGCAAGAGGAGATGTAGATGTGGTAATTGAAACTGGACTTAAAATACATGATTTCTTAGCTTTCCGACCAATAATTGAAGGTGCGAAAGGTATAATCACTGACTGGGATGGAAATCCTATTACATATAACTCAGATGGAAGAGTAGTAGCTTGTGGCGACAAAAAAGTGCACAAAGAAATTATAAAGATGCTTAATAACTAGATTTCAACTAATTATCTTTTTTTATTAATTCTACTTCCACAGGTTTTTTCTTTTCTTTTTTAGAAAGTTTAGATATAAACTGTGACAAATCGTTTTGATTTGGTCTATTTTCTTTTTGTGTATCTGGAATATATAGCATTTTAACCCCTAAGTTTTTATGTTCACACAAAGATTATTTTAGCAAAAAATACTTAACATAAAGTTAACTATATGACTTTTATAAGTAATAAATATTTTATTTAAAAAACACACTTGGATTAATTACATGAGCTGGCTGAAAAAATTAAAATCTGGACTTGCCAAAAGTTCGTCTAAATTAACTGACAATATAACAAGTGTCATTACCAAGAAAAAACTAGATCAGGATACATTGGACGAGCTAGAAGACGCTTTGATAATGTCTGACCTAGGAACAAATACTGCCGCAAAAATTATAGCCAATTTCTCAAAAACTCGCTTTGGAAAAGAAGTAGATATAGGCGAAATAAAAACAACTATGGCATCCGAAATTGAGGATATTCTTACTCCAGTAGCAAAACCTTTAGAAATTAATCCAGAAAATAAGCCCCATGTAATTATGATGGTTGGTGTTAATGGCAACGGAAAAACCACAACATTAGGGAAAATTGCTCAACAACATAAATTACAAGGCAAGAAAATTGTAATTGCAGCATGTGACACCTTCAGAGCCGCAGCTGTTGAACAACTAGCCGTTTGGGGAGAAAGATCAGGATGCCAAGTAATTAAAGGCTCGCCTCAAGCAGATCCAGCCAGCGTTGCCTATACCGCTATGGAACATGCAAAGAATGAAGGTGCTGATATACTCCTTATAGATACAGCTGGAAGACTTCAAAACAAAAAAGGACTAATGGAAGAACTGGCAAAAATATCAAGAGTTATGAAAAAAATTGATGAAACTGCTCCACATGATACAATTCTTGTACTTGATGCAACAACAGGACAAAATGCACATAGCCAGATAGAATCATTCAAAGAAGTGGCTAATGTTTCAGGTATAATAGTAACAAAACTTGATGGCACAGCAAAAGGAGGAGTTGTAGTAGCTTTAGCTGAAAAATTTTCTACCCCTATTCACGCAATTGGAGTTGGTGAATCAATTGAGGATTTACAACCTTTTGAAGCAAAAGAATTTGCAAAAAACCTTATGGGAATAAATTAATTTCTAAAAGATATTTATTATTTCTAAAGTAAGGGATATATTAATATTATAAAAACATTGAAATGCAGGATAATATAAAATGAAAAAATTTTCTATACCATGTGATTTTGGAGGTAAGAAATCACCGTTTGATGTTTTTATAGGCAATCCAAAAGCTGGCAACCACCCTCTTGTAAATCAATCAAATTGGCTTCAATCAGAAAGAGGAGGAACAATTCCACCTGATATCTGGGAAAGCTTTGCTAAATTACTTGAACTTTCGGAAAAAAATGGAGTTCCCTTTGAAGATTTATGCGCTTATGCACTAGAAAAATCTAACGCTAATAATTCTAAAACAGCTAAAAAGCCTGTTGCCAATACAGCTAAAAAAGAAATACCAGCAGCAACAAACAACCAAGGCGCAATGAAAGTAGCTACAGCGAAAGTCCCTGCTTCACAAGTATCTGACAGTGACCCGAATAAAAAAGCTGCTATAGTAGCACAGGCAGCAAAACAAGCTCAGACTGCAGCAGCAGCTCCACAGGCTCAACCAGCTGTAAAACAAACTCAGACAGCAGCTCCGAAACAGGCAGCAATACCTAAACCAGCTGCAAAACAAACTCAGGCAGCAGCTCCGAAACCAGCTGTTCCAAAACAAGCAGCTCCCGTAACACCTAAACCAGCGGCACCTAAACCAGCGGCAGCACAACCAGCAGCAGCACAACCGCCAAGACCGGCAGCTCCCTTAACACCTAAACCAGCGGCACCTAAACCAGCAGCTCCGCAACCCGCTACATCTCAGGTTAACCCAAATGACAAAGCTCAATAATTAACGCAGACTGCAAAGTAACAACGTCTAAAGAAAATAAATTAAGCTACACATATACGAGCCAACTTCAGAATGTGAAGAACTTAAATATATTTAAACTTTACAGTGGCGGGAATGGAATTGCAAAAATCTTACGAGATAATGGAGAACTACCCAACATAATGTCGGGTAATTATATATAATGAATATTTATAAAAACTTATTTAACACGATAAGAATATCGCAATAAAAACCTATACAATCAGCTATTTATTTTTTATAACGACTCCATGACCATAAAATTCAAAATAAATAAAACACATAATGAAGCAAGAACGGGAGTTCTTTCAACAGCTCATGGCGATATCAGAACCCCTGCTTTTATGCCAGTCGGCACTGCTGCAACCGTAAAAGCAATGCTACCAGAATCTGTTGCCAGCACAGGAGCAGATATCATTCTTGGAAATACATATCATTTAATGCTCCGACCTACAGCAGAACGTATTTCAAAACTAGGTGGATTACATAAATTTATGAACTGGAACAAACCTATCCTTACTGACTCAGGTGGTTTCCAAGTAATGAGTTTAAGCCAAATACGAAAAATAACCGAGGAAGGCGTTAAATTCCAGAGCCATATAGATGGCAGCAAACATATGCTTTCGCCAGAACGAAGTATGGAAATACAACATTTGCTTGGTTCAGATATAACAATGATTTTTGATGAATGCACCCCCTACCCAGCAAGTCATAAAATTGCAGAAGAATCAATGCAGTTAAGCCTAAGGTGGGCGAAACGTTCAAAAGAAGCTTATATAAATAGAGATGGCTACGGATTATTCGGCATCATCCAAGGATCTATTTACGAAGATTTAAGAAAGGAATCTACTGAGAAATTATCAGAAATTGGATTTGACGGAATGGCTATAGGTGGCCTAGCTGTTGGAGAAGGTCAAGATATTATGTTTGAAGTTCTTGATTATACAATACCAGAAATCAATAAAGAAACCCCAAGATATCTAATGGGTGTTGGCAAACCACTTGATATTGTTGGTGCAGTTAGACGTGGTGTCGATATGTTTGATTGCGTAATTCCAACTAGATCTGGAAGAAATGGACAAGCATTCACTCGTAATGGCACTATAAATATTAGAAATGCAAAATTTGCAGATGATACAGATCCGCTAGACGATGAATGTGCCTGCCCTGCCTGCACAAATTATAATAAAGCCTATATAAACCACTTGGTTAAATCTAACGAGATACTTGGATGCATGCTAATGACATGGCACAATTTACAATATTATCAAGACTTAATGAATGATATTAGAGAAGCAATTGATAATGGAACTCTTGAAGAATATGAACAGAACCTAAAAAAGAAATATACTTAATTACCAAGTTATGTAGGTTAATAGCCTACATAAAATTATCAGCATATGCTTGAAGCTTTATTTTTGCTTCCTTCGGCTCAATAACCTTATATGCTATATTTTCTCTTTCTGCATATTCAACAGCATCTTCTTTACTAGAAAAGCTCAAACTAACTTCTTGCTTAGTATCGTTTTCTTTAACCCATCCCATTAGAGGCTGGTTATCTTGCCTAGATTCCCTCTCATACTCAAAAAACCAAATATCCGTTTTATGTTTACCAGATTGCATCGCATTTTTTTCTTTTTTATATATTATAGCAGTCACTAGAAACCTATTTAAAAATATTATTAATTTTATACAGTAACTTAATATTGATAAGTAAATGATTAATCAACTACTTAATTATTTAAATCACAAATAAAATTTTTTACACCACAATTTTACATATTAACTATTTATTAGTGTTTTTATATTAATATAGCTAGTATAGGTTATGTATATATTACAATTACAAAGGGGAATATATGACTAAGATGGAAAAAAACGGTGATAATTACGGCATTCATTTACCATTTACAGGAGAGTGGATAGAGCAAGAAAACGAACAACAAACTATTGAAGAAACTAAAGATGTAATGATTTACCCATCTATGTACGAAGTTGTTCTGTTAAATGATGATTTCACCCCGATGGATTTCGTAGTCACTATTCTTCAACAAATATTTTATAAGTCCAGTTCTGAAGCAAATGAAATAATGCTTCAAACTCATAATACTGGTGAAGGTCACTGTGGCTCTTTCACAAAAGACGTTGCAGAAACAAAGATGACTCAAGTTATTGACTGCTCAAGAAAAAATGAATATCCTTTAAAATGCGTTTTGCAAAAAAAATAACATAAAATGGATAATAGTTAATAATGCTTTCAACAAATCTTGAAATAAGCCTTAGAAGAGCTCTTTTTATCGCCAATGAATATAATCATGAATACGCAACTTTAGAACATTTACTGTTCGCACTATCTGAAGACCCAGATGCATCTAGTGCAATCAAGTCATGCGGAGTAGATATAGAAAAACTCCAAAAGAGAGTTAATAACTTTATTGAAAATGAATTATCTCAACTATCCTTAGAAATGTCTGGAAGTGCAAAGCCAACAGCAGGATTCCAAAGGGTTATACATAAAGCAGCCGTTAATGTACATGCGTCAGGCAAGCACACGATAACTGGTGCACACATATTATCGGAGATTGTGAACGAGAAAGAATCTCATGCAGCTTACTTCCTATACGAGCAAGATATTTCAAATTTAGACATTATGGATTATATTTCTCATGGAATCCCAAGCAGCCCAGATATTGCAGAAGATGAAATACATGACGAAGATGAAAATACTAATGCAAAAACTGAAGCACTTAGTAAATATTGCATCAACCTTAATGAAAAGGCAGAGAAAGGCAATATTGACGTATTAATAGGGCGCAACAAAGAGATTGAAAGAATTATTGAAATACTTTCAAGACGTACAAAAAATAACCCACTATTTGTTGGAGAAGCAGGTGTAGGAAAAACTGCAGTAGTAGAAGGTCTAGCATATAAAATTGTTAATGATGACGTTCCTGAGGTAATAAAAGATACAATAATATATTCCCTTGATATGGGAGTACTACTTGCCGGCACCAGATATAGAGGTGACTTTGAAGAAAGATTAAAATCAGTCGTTCATGAAATAGAATCCTCACCTTCGGCTATTTTATTTATAGATGAGATTCATACAATTATTGGCGCAGGCTCAACTAATAACGGATCTCTAGACGCAAGCAATCTTCTAAAACCAGCATTGGCACGTGGAGAAATCCGCTGCATAGGGTCAACCACATACTCAGAATATAAATCATCATTTGAAAAAGATCGCGCACTTGATAGACGATTCCAAAAAATTGACATCATTGAACCAACCGTACAAGAAACTATTAAAATTCTAAAAGGGTTAAAACCCTATTATGAAGAATACCATAATGTAGTATATAGTGATGAAGCTATTGAAAAAACTGCAGAACTTTCTCATAGATTTATAAATGATAAGTTTTTGCCAGATAAAGCAATTGATGTGATTGATGAAGCTGGTGCTCACGAAGCAGTAAAGGATAAGGAAAATACCAATATTGAAGTAGAAGACATTGAAAGTATAATTGCTAAAATGGCGAAGATTCCTCCAGCTTCAATTTCCAAAGATGATAGCTTCTTACTTAAAAATCTAGATAAAAACCTTAAAAATGTTGTTTTTGGTCAAGATTGTGCTGTAGATAAATTGTGCGATTCTATTAAAATGTCACGTGCAGGATTAAAAAATGATAAAAAACCTGTAGGGTGCTATCTATTTACAGGGCCAACAGGAGTTGGAAAAACAGAATTAACAACCAATATCGCAAAAGAGTTAACTATTGAGCTTCTGCGTTTTGATATGTCTGAGTATAGCGAGAAACATTCAGTCGCCCGCCTAATAGGTTCTCCCCCAGGTTATGTAGGATATGAACAAGGCGGCTTATTAACTGATGCTGTAGTAAAGACCCCCTATTGTGTTGTCTTACTTGATGAAATAGAAAAAGCCCATCCTGATATATATAATATATTGCTACAAGTTATGGATTACGGGAAACTTACTGACAATACTGGCAAGAAAGTTAATTTCAGTAATGTAATACTAATAATGACTAGTAATGCAGGTGCAGAAGAACTAGATAAGACACCAATTGGATTCAGCAGAGACAAACCAAGCCTAGCTAATGATATCCCCGAAGCTGTAAATAAATTATTCTCACCAGAGTTCAGAAATAGACTTGATGCTATTATTCCATTCTCATCAATTGATAAAAAACTGATGAGCAAAATCACATTAAAAGCAATTGAAGAACTAAAAGCTCAACTGGCTGACAAATATATACGTATCGAATTTACTAAAGATGCACAAAATTATCTGTCAGAAAAAGGCTACAACCCTAAATTCGGTGCTAGACCACTTGCTAGAGCTATAGATAATGAGATAAAGAAACCTCTAGCAAATGAGATCTTATTCGGCAAACTCAAAAAAGGTGGTCATATAAAAATTGATCATAGCAAAAAAGAAGGACTTGTCTTCGATATACATAAAGAGTTGGTTTCATAACCAATATCCCATATCTTATAAAATATTATATTACTATAAAAAATGGTTACGCTAAACAAACTACAAAAATATGGGAATCTTAACACTCATGATATTCTAAAAATCGCTGCTATAATAGCAATGATCATTGGACATTATGGCAATTACTTCTTACCTGAAGAACTTACATTAAGAGTTATTGGACGAGTCGCTGTTCCTGTATTCTTATTTTTAGTGGGATATTCCCTGCAGTATAAGTTCCGAGCATCAGTATTATTTTTTGCAATAGCTAGTACCTTAACAGATTTAATATTTCACCTCCCTATACTTCCACTTAATATATTATATACGATTGTCTTCTGGCGATTTGTAATGTTTAAAATTGAGAAATCGGAATATAGCATTGAGAATAATTTATTTTTTTTATTTACCCTAGTTATATTCCTTACATTACCAATGGTATTTATTCTTGATGGAGACTCTTTAGCATTTCTATTTATTTTGTGCGGTTATTTAACAAGAAAAAATATCAAAGGTAAAAAAATTATATTATTTTATTCCCTTACTTATGTAATTAGCGTAGCAGCAACACTATTCTATTTTGATTTCTCCCCTATCCAACAAACGTCTATTATAATCTTAGTGGCCCTGATGATGTATATATTTTATAATTATAGCTTCTCTAAGCTAAATATAATTAAAAACAAAGTTCTTATATATATAATAAAGTTTATGTCTAGATACTCACTTTATATTTATGGAACTCATGTAATAATATTTAAAATTATAGCCACAATGCTTTACCCTGATGAATATTCAGGGTTTTCTTGGCTTCCCACACCGGATAAATAAAATATTAATTATATAATATTTCAGTATTTATAACTTATTTGTCATTACTGTAATATTCTCGTAACAATAGTTAGCTATAAATATATGTATGAGGAGTTACCAAAATGGTAGTTCCTTAAAATTAAAGATTAGTTTTAATGAACTACTCATTTTATAAATTTATTAACTTATTATTTTTTGGAGAAAAAAAATGAAAAAATATTTATTTCTTTTTGCTTTAACAGCTCTTGCAGCTATTTCACCTGATTCAGCTCACGCTCTTAACGCAAGTCTTGGTGGAAAGCTTTGCCTAATCACATCAGCTATGACTGGTAACATTGGTCGTGGTATCGCTACACTAGGTATAGTATTCCTAGGTATCGGTGCATTCTTCGGTAAAGTAAACTGGGGTCTTGCTATAATGGTTGGTGTTGGTGTTGCTGCTATATTCGGTGCATCTGCAATCATGGGTACTTTCGGTGGTGGCGCAGCGTGCGCTCTTACATAATCGTAAGCTACTTTATATAGTACACAAATACTATATAATCTGGAAGAGGGGACTTCGGTCCCCTCTTTTTTTTTGCATAATTTTTATGTGACTTTTATTTTTTTTTATCTATAATAAACGGATGGCTAATAACACTTCAGAAAAAAATCTTGCTACAGAAGAGAACTCCGATGAGTTCATACCTTATGCATGCCACATTAATGATCATACCATCCTAACTAAGAATGGTGAATTAATGCAAGTAATAAAGATTACTGGTTTTGCGTTTGAATCAGTTCATGATGAAGGTGATAAAAACTATACTGTTAGAGATGCTATAAGAAATGCCATACTTACTAATGTAGACTCAAATAAAATTGCAGTATGGTTTCATACCATTAGAAGAAAAAATGATCTTTCAAGCTCTAGTCCTTACAAAACTTATTTTGCTGATAGAATAAATAATTCATGGAATGAACTAAATGGATGGAAAAATAAATACGTAAACGAAGTATATATAAGTATCATACACGAAGGTCAGAACCTCTCTACTAAGGACATAAAAGCCTTTTTTAGATGCATATACTTCCCTTATGAATTTAAATATAGAGAAACTTATCTAAATGAATCTGCCGAAAAATTAGATATTCTATCAAGAAAAATATTAAAAAGCTTAAAATCATATGGGGCAAGACGGTTAAAAATAGTCTGCAAGGAAGACAAAAAATATTATTCAGAAATAAGTTCATTCCTAGGCAAAATAATAAATCTGAAGGAAGAAAACTTTTTAATTGCTCCCCTGGACTTGTCTACCTCACTTATAAATAGCGAGACAACATTTGGTTTCAATACAATAAAAACATCTCCTCTTCAAAAGTCTGATGAAATAAAAACTAAAAAGAATAAAAGCTCTTTATATAGCGGCATACTTTCTATAAAAGAGTATCATAACGTATCTACCAAAGCTATTGACCTTTTCCTTCAACAGGAGCATGAATATATAGTTACAGAGACATTTGACTACATAAATCATATAAAAGTTCAAGAATCATATGAAGAACAAAGAAATTTATATGAGGTATCCGAAGATGATAAACTATTAAATCTAAGTGGTCTAAGAGATATACTTAATACAGAATCTACTGATTTAAGTCTGGCATATGGCGAGCACCAGATAACTATTTTAATGCTTGAAGACTCACCAAAAAAATTAGAAAAATCAATGATAGATGCAGTTATTGCATTCCAAGATCTTGGTATAGTAATAGTTAGAGAAGACATATTCCTGGAAGATTGCTACTGGTCACAACTTCCAGCAAATTTTGAATTCTGCAAGAGAATGTCATCTGTGGCTTCAAAATTTGTAGCTGGCTATGCTTCCTTATATAATTTTCCAGCAGGACAAAGATATGGAAACCTTTGGGGAGAGTCAGTTTCCCTATTCTATACATCTTACTATACCCCATACTTTTTTAACTTCCATCTTGAAGACAATGGGCATAGCTTTATAATTGGACCACATGGATCTGGTAAAACAGTTTTATTAAATTTTTTTATTGCTCAAAGCACAAAATTTAACCCAAGAGTTTTCTTCTTTGATCAGAATAACATGTCTCAGATTTTTATTAATGCGCTGGAAGGAAGCTATAATGTAATGTCAAGATCTGATGATCAACAAGACTTGCATTTCAACCCCCTAAAGCTACCTGATACAAATAAAAACAGAGAATTTCTAAAAAAATGGTTCGCATATTTAATTGTTCAGAACCATACAAGAGTTTCAACTAAACAAAAAAATAAGATTGAAGCAGCAGTTAGGTTTGTATTTGAATTACCTATTGAAGAGAGAAAAATATCTAATATTATTCCTAAATTCTGGTCTAAAGAAGATGATGATAATGAATTAGGAACAATTGAAGATGAATTATCGAAGAAGGATAATGAACCTCAAAAAATGGAAGAACTTCTTAGTGATGATTCAGAGGAAGAGGAAGAGGAAAAGGAAGAAGAAATAAATTATGAAATAGATGATATTAGAACAGTGTGGGAAAAAATATCGGAATGGTATGGAGAAGGTGATCTAGCATATTTCTTTGATAATGATGATGATGACTTCAACCTACATGACGTTGATATTTGGGGCTTCGATATGACCCAATTAGTTAGCGTAAGAACTACCCTAGTTCCTGTTATTTTCTATTTGTTACATCAAATAAACCGTACCCTTGATGGAACCCCTACAATTATTGTTCTAGATGAAGCATGGGATATTATTGATAACCCAGCCTTTAATAATGAAATCAAGGAATGGCTAGCTGAATTAAAGAGAAAGAATGCAATTGCTATTTTTGCAACAGAAAGTGTTGATGGAGCTGAAAAAAGCCCTATGACCAAAGTCTTAGCAAAAAATATAAAGACAAAAATATTTCTACCTAACAAACAAGCTAGTGAAGTTGGATATGAAGAAATCTTCGGCCTATCAGATGAAGAATTCAAAATGTTACAAAAAATGGATAGTTACAAGAGAGAGTTTTTGTTAATTCATGACATTGATGCAGTTGTAGCAAGCTTAAACTTAAAAACAATAAAAACTGAGCTTGCAATTTTATCTGCATCACCGAATAATTTAGTTGTTTTTAATGATGTAATACAAGCAAATGGTCTAGATCCAGAGAAATGGATTCCTGCATTTGAAGAGAAAATATAACTATGTTTAATAATTTGGAAAAAAATTCTAGATTTTTCCTAACAAGGAAATTCATTATTATTTTCTTTATATTTAGCATCGTTTTACTACCCAATGAATTATATGCGCAAACTTGTACTGGATCTGTAGCTTCTGGTTTCGCGACTGATTTCGAAGTAGGTGATGGAGCGGCAGATCTAACTGAAACAAATGCATCTGACTGTTGCTTTGTTGAAGAAGAAAACCAAAATTGTGATGGAACACTAATAAACGCAACCCCAGCACCAGGAGATACTTTAGTTCCAAGAAGATATCATTTTGTATCAGGGACAATATGCCTGATGCAAACCGTAATGGTTGGCTCAATGTTTAACGTTTATTGCGGCTTATTAGATAGTTGGGGTAATGTTTTAAGAGCTGCGGTTACTCTATATATAATCTTTTATGCAATAGCATTGGTCTTCAAAATAAATAATACACAGCTTAGACATGGTACAAGTAAAGCAATAAAATTAGCCATCATTATAACTTTTCTTCAAAATCCAGATCTAGCTTATACACTGTTTTACCAAGGATTTCTAGCCTTTCTAGATGGAGTTTCAGTAGAATTAACTTGTGTAGCCGGCAATGCAGGTTCCGCCTGTTCTGCCGCAGATAGAAGTGCCCTTCTGGGAGGTACTGGTGGTATTTTTAATCAAACTGATACACTATTTGCTGCAATTGTTGGTAAAGCTTATTTATATACTATACTTATTCTCAGCGGAGTTCTGGTACTAACAGGCTTTGGAATAGGAATAGCCTTCTTTTTAATGACAGGATTATTTGTAGCTCTTAAGGCCTTTATTGATGTTTTAAGGTCTTTTATAGTTTCATTTTTATCTATAACCTTCCTGATGATATTCGCACCTATTTTTGTCACTGCTTTATTATTCAGCCCCACAACAAAGTTTTTTGTTACTTGGATGTCAAGTCTAATAAGCTATACTATACAACCGATTGTAATATTGGTTTTCTTATTTTTGATGAGTAATGTTACTTCAGTAAGGACATTAATTGATAACATTACTGACGTAACAGAAGCTGCTGGCCTTCTAAGAAAATGTGAGCTTAATCCATATGTTGATCCAGATAACCCACTAGGACCTGGTACTTACGACCCGTCCTTAGTTAGACCTGAAGACAAATATGGACTTTGGGATGATAGTGGAATTAAAATAGCTTCGCCTGATAGATTTTATATAATGAAAGTATATTACCCGGATATGGCAACCCCTCCAGCTTGTATTGGACCTGACTTTGGTACAGCAGATGCGCCCTGTTATTTTGATTGTGACTCCTCAGCAACAGCATTACCTGTTGAATGTTGGACATTATCATCTGATGGAAATGATCAAATAAAGTTTGATCTTCCTGGAAGTTCCTTTCAAGAAGCTGACCTTGATAATGATGCCAGTACTCCAGATCAAAGAGTTGAATGTGGTCTTTGGTATTTACAATTCCCATTCGCCTATTTCTTTGGCAACTGGGCATTCCCTGTTCCACAATTTAGAGACCCACCTTTAGGTAGACCAACTACTATGAATTTTTATGGTTATGGTGAACCATCATCACTTCAACCAATTGTTGGAGTAAATGCAGATGGTGATAATCTTTACGACTATACTCTTAGCTTTGTAACAGCCCTAAAAATTATTTTTGCCATCGTCATTGCATGGTTTATAACCAGTTCACTAATGAGCGCTTTTGTAACCAAAGTTCCAGATTTTGCAAGACAACTAATTCAATATCAAGGGAGTACAGGTTCTGCGGTCATAATTGGACCATCTGCCCTATTCTCAGATATAGCTGCTCCTAATAGATCAGCTAGTACTGAAGCCGAAATAAGAAACCAAGGACTACTACCAACTCGTGGCAACAGATCATCCGTATACATGCTGGGAGGAAGTGCCTCTTCACCATTTAATGCGGCTAGAGCCGTAGGCAACAGTATAACCAGAGTATTATCTATAATTCCTGGTGCAGGAGCTATAATTGACCAACATCAAACATCTCTATCAAATCAATCTAAACTAGCACAAACTAAAGCTTCAAACTTTTTCCAAGGTGGTGGCTTAATCGGCATGATGATGAGAGGTAAGAATGCCAAAAATCTTGAAAGAAGCATAAGAAGAAGAGGTATAGATAACAATCCATTACTAGCTGCTGAAATGGCAACAGCAGGAACTTCTCTTGGTACAAATTTCGGTATAAATAAAAATAAAGACGATGACGATGATCCGTCAGGTGGTGGCGGTGGTGGATCAGCACCTTCCGGCGGTGGTGGCAACCTTTCTGGAAAAGGAAGAGTCGGCGGTGGCAGTGGTAATTTATCAGGCAAAGGACGAGTCGGCGGCGGAGTTAGACCTGCATCATCTATAGAGAAAGCAACGGCACTAGCTGAATTTGAAGCTAAGAAATTGCAAGAAGAAGAAAGAGAAAAAGAAGAAAAAACTAAGTTAGAAGAGGAAAAAGCTTCCAGAAGAGGAGTCGAAGAAAGAAAAACAAAAGAAGCTAATAAAGAAGTTAGTATTTCTGAACTTGTATTGCCTCAAACAAAAACAGAGCTTGCACTAGATGCACTAAGTCTAGCATTAACTGCAACTGCAGTTGGAGCGCCAGTAGGTGTTGGATTAAAAGCATATAGGATGGCAAAAGTTGCGAAAAGAGTTAACAAAGTAAGAAAAGTATCCAAAGCTGCGAAAGCTTCTGGAACAGCATCTAAGGCAGCTAAATATAATCAAAAAAGAACTTCTACTTTAAAAATACTTAAGACTGCAAGAAAGATCAAGGAAGCTAATGCTCTTAATAAAGATCAAAACAAAGGAAATTTACCAAAAACAACTAATATACCTCTAAATAAAACAAAAATGTTTACTACTTTCAGCAAGGGAATGGTTAGTGGGGTCGGTTTTGCAGGTTCTGTTAAAGCATCTGTTAATAGAGGATTACAAGATGCTGCTCAAACAGCCCGAGCGAGGGGAGATACAGCATCGCTAAATGAAATACATAAAATGCGTACAAAAATTAGCAAGAGAGCTGAGAATTATAATAAATCAGTTGCAGCAAAAGAAGATTCAGCTTTTACCAAAATGGATCTTGAGAAAGAAAAAGAAATTCTAAGTAATGTAAAAAGAAAATCTCGTAATAGATTTGAATCTCAAGCGATTAAAGAGCTTGCCAAACAAGGGAAAACAACGACTGACATTATTGCAGCCAAGGAAAAGAAAGAAGATAGACGATTCCAAAAAGGTGATTTTAAGGATTTAGAGGATTCAGTTCATGGTGACAAATCTGTACAAGGGCGTAAAGAGAGTAAATTTGGTGTTCAGAAATTAGGTGATCTTGGAGATGAATTTGCTGAAGAAAGAAAAATTAAACAGGCCGAAAAAGATGGAAAAACAATTGAAGAAGCTAGATCAGAGTCTATAGCACGCCAAGCGGATAGAGACTTCATTAATAAAGGCAGGACTTCAGCAGAAAGCAAATACAGAAAAGAACAGATAGAAACAGCTAATAGAAGAAAAGATCTTGGTTATGATGCCAAATCCTATGATGAGATTACTAAAGATTTTGAAGCTACAGATGAAGGCCGTAAAGTTGTTAAAAAAGACAATAAAGAAACATATCGAGATCTTCTTGAGAATACAGTTAACTATGAAGACCGCAGAAGAATACTGGAAATGCGTGCTAATGGCGTAAATGCAGCTGACGCAACTGAAGAAACAAGGCTATTTAGAGAAGAACAAAAATTCATTGAAGATTCAAGGATAGCATCATCCTCTTCTCTATCATCTTCTGATGCTCTTAGACTTGCTGCTCCTGAGCTATTAGCATTAAAGTCTGCAGAAAGAAAATTCAGAGAAGAGAAAGTTGCCCTAAGAAGAAGACGTAGATCACTTGGATACGAAACAGAATCTCTTGATGAAATCAAGAAAGACTTTGAAGAGAATACCACAAAAGGCCGTCAACTTGCGGGCATGGAGATGTTTAATGATTCTGAGTTAGGTTCTGAAAAAGCCATAATACGTGAAGGCATGAAGAAAGGAATGAATAGAGATGAAATAAATAGTTTAATCGCAGAGAAAGAAGAAGCTAAAGAACTAAAATGGGAAAAAGCTGAAACTAAAGATATTGAGAAACAGTATAAGAAAAATAAAGAAGAAATAGATAACTTACGTGTTGAATTCAAGAACCTGAATATAAGCGATAAAAGAGGTAAAGAAGATGAGAAATCATTTGAAGATCAACTTTCTGAAGAGGCTAGAACTCAATATCAAATCATAAAGAATGGCTATGGAAAAGAAGATATAATAAAACAGGAACTTAAAGATCGTAGAGAAATTAGAGATGAGATAGAAAAATACGCTACTTCTACAAAATATACAGGAGCATCTTATTTAGCTAAAAAAGCTTTTGGCGAAGAAAATGTACAAGGCGTTAAAGGCAAGTTTTCATCTCTTCTGTCTGATGATGATGATATAAAAGGTCGTAGCCAAGAAATTATAGACGATGAACCTGATAATTTTATGGAAATTGAGGCCTATAGAAAAGAACAAGCAAGAAGGAAAAAAGAGCTTGAAGATGAAGAAAATGAAAAGAATGATAAAAAATAAAATTGGTTAATTGATTTATTTTATATTTATTTAATTTCTTACAATTAGCATTTAGAATATAATATCTATGAAAGCTATAATGTTAACTGGAATAAAAGAAATTCTACTAAAGCAATATGGCGTATTATTCCTATGGATCCCTATCCTACTATCTATCGGAATTGGAATTTACTTTCTAGAGATAGTCGATATTGAATTTATAATAATTACATCAATCTCAATATTATTTATATTTCTTTATTCCTTATATAATAACCCATGGAATATTATCAGATCATTTACCTATATATTAGGTGTGGTTATCCTTGGATATACAACAATATTTCTACATACCATATACTCAAAAGCACCAATAATAGAGGACAATTTAGGGGTCATCTGGATAAGAGCTAAATTAGAAAAAATTGAAGCCAGAAACAAAGGGCATAGACTAATATTATCTAACCTAGATTTTTGGCAACCTGAAAAGAAAAAATTCCCAAAGAATGAAACACCTGAATATATTAGGATTGAAGTAAAAACTCCAATTGAAGAAATAAAACCAGGTCATTTTGTAAGCCTCAAAGCAGTATTAAAGCCACCTCCTCAAAAACCTGTATACCCAAAAGGATATGATTTCTCTAAATATGCTTATTACAGTAAAATTGGGGCTGTTGGATATAGTATTTCTCCTGTAAAAGTTTTTACATACAAGAATAAATCTATTAACTGGTCTATCAAAACCTTTATCCATGAAGTTAGATATAATCTAATAAAAACTATAAAAAGTAATCTTAGTAAAACAGAATTATCCGATGATTCAAAACAAATTATACTAGCACTTATCTTTGGAGAAAGAGGTGCTATAGATAAAGATACAGTTAAGAATATGAGAATAGCTGGTATAGGACATATTCTCGCAATATCTGGCTTACATATGGCTCTCATTATGGCTGGATGCTATTACTTCATTAGATTATTTTTCTCACTCTTTACAACTATAATATTAAGATATGATATTAAAAAATATTCTGCAATAATCTCATTACTTATAGGTTTTTTTTATCTTTCTATAACATCATTCCCAATTTCAGCGATTAGAGCCTATATAATGGCTTCTATTTTTCTGATTTCAATTATAGCTGACCGAAATACCAATCCAATTAGACCCCTATCTATTGCAGCAGCAATAATCTTACTAATTGACCCTTATGCTTTGACAACACCAAGTTTTCAAATGTCGTTCTCAGCTGTACTGGGGCTAATAACTTTTTTCTCATATTTTCCTATGAGATCAAATAAATCTCATAATAATAAGAACTTTTCAATATTGGATAATTTAAAAATATTATTAAAATATTTCTTTGCTATAATCATGTCCTCTATTGTTGCTGGTCTAGCTACTGCGCCATTTGCCATATATCATTTTGGACAAGTATCTACCTACGGAATAATTTCCAATATGGTTGCGATACCTTTGACTACATTTGTTATTATGCCTTTTTCAATTTTATCATTAATATTTAGTAATTTTGATTTTAGTACTAATTTTCTATCTATTGCAGGAAAAGCCATTGATATAATGGTGACAAACGCTAATTATGTTAGCTCGCTTCCATATCCTATTAGATCCTTTGTAAAAATACCAACTTTCTATATTGTAGGATTTTCAATTTCAGCAGTTTGGCTTATAATATGGAGAAAGCCTCTAAATTACATTGGAATTATTCCACTTATATTATTCATTATATTAATAATGATTCCAATTCAAAAACCCGATCTTATTATTAGTTCAGAAGGAAAATTATTCGCAGTTAACTATAAAAACAAGATAGCATTTTCATCATATCAAAAAGAACGTTACGCCCGATTACAATGGAGGAAATATAATGGTAATCCAAAAATGGTCAGAATAAAGGATATGATAAAAAAGGAATCAGATATATTCCAAAAATATAATGATGATGTACTGGTAAAAATAAATAATAAAAAAATATTATTTATAATGAATGATGATTCTATGGTGAAATGCAGTGATATAGACTATATTATAAATATGAAAAGCAATTCAATAATTTGTCATGATAAAACAATAGTGAGTCTTAAAAGACTAAATGACAAAGGAACTCATGCAATTTGGATAGGTAATGTAATAAAGATTTTGAATGATAAAGAAAAAATATATATGAACTTATAGATATAAAAGGAAAATATAAATTATCATATGAAAAAAATAAGATTAATCATAGCCTCTATTGCACTATATCTACCATTCTTATTATCTGTATTCGTGATACCTAATTTTATAGTTAGTGATGCATCAGCTAGAAATATTGAAGCTTCAATAAATAGCTATTACATAGACCATTATAAAAATGATATCAGGGTAACCTTTACCACCTCTAAAGATATAAAATACAAAATTTTTACACTATCTTCTCCCGATAGAATAATTCTTGATATTCCCAATGGAAAATGGAAAGCAGAATCAAATGCCAGAGGTGTTATGCCTAACATCGTTAAGAAGATACGTACTGGAACTCCAGATAAGAACATCCTAAGAATAGTTTTTGATTTAACAACAAATGTAAAAATAAAAAGTCACTCATATAGCAATAATAGGCTTGGCTTCGTATTCAGTTCTAAAAAGAAGATTTATTCTAAAAGTAAGTATTCTAAAAAAAATAAGACATTAAGAAGTAAAAAAACCAATACAAAAACACCTATTTCTCTTAGTAGATCATATAAAATTCAAAAGGATTCTCCTTTCAATTTACCATCCTTTAAAACAAAAAAAATACCAACTTATAAAAACTCAATATTAAAAAGAACTAAACCACGCAGAAAACCCATAATTATAATCGACTCTGGTCATGGCGGTAAAGACCCTGGAGCAATAGGAAAAGGACGGACAAAAGAAAAGAATATTACTCTCTCATATGCCTTAGAATTAACCAAGATTTTGTCTAAATCTGGAAAATATAAAATATACTTAACTAGATCTAATGATAAATATCTATCGCTAAAAAGTAGAGTCTCAAGAGCAAGAAAGGTTGATGGCGATATCTTATTATCCCTCCATGCTGACTCTCACCCCAATCCAAAAACGAAGGGCCTTTCAGTATATACATTATCTGACAAACGAGCTAAACGAGAAGCTAAGAAACTTATAAGCAAAGCCAAAAAAGAGGAAGTTATAAGAGGTATAGACCTCTCAAATGAAAGTAATGATATCAGCTCTGCGCTTATTTCAATGACTCAACAAGATACAAAAAATACCTCTGCCCTATTAGCGAAACTATTGATAAAAGAATTAAGCAAAGAGGTAAGATTGCTTCGGAATACACACAGACTTGCAAGCCTCGCAGTTCTTACTGGTGCAGATATTCCATCAACTCTTATAGAATTGGGTTATCTATCTAACAGACAAGAAGAAAAATTATTGAATCAGAAAAAATATAGAGAAAAAATAGCTAGAGCAATTAAACGAGCTATTGATATTTATTTCCAAAATTACATATAGTGCTGAACAAAATCAAAAATAAGCTAAAATTTTTTATATTAATATCTGTCTCCACAGCTATACTTATAATAATTATATTTATTGGTTTCTATTTATATTATCAAAACGAAATACCCGATTATACTAAGCTTATTAATTATGAGAACGACTCTACGAGCAATATATATTCCAATGATGGCTTTGTTATTGGGCAGTTTTCTAAAACAAAGAGAACTTATATTTCATATAAAAATATACCAGATCTATTGATAAAGGCTATAATTTCTGCAGAGGACAAGAATTTCTTCAAACATAAAGGTATAGACTTTATAGGAATTATAAGGGCAGCAATTAATAATGTTACTAAACCTAGTAACATGCAAGGGGCTTCTACAATAACTCAACAATTGATTAAAAATACTCTTCTAACCAATGAAAAAACTCTCTCACGTAAATTTAAGGAATTGATTCTGTCCATAAAGATAGAATCAGAACTTAGTAAAGAAAAGATTATTGAAATTTATCTAAATGAAATTTACTTAGGGTCAAGGTCTTACGGAATAGTAAGTGCAGCAAAGAAATATTTTGGCAAATCCTTAAACCATCTTTCCCTCGAAGAAATAGCTCTTATAGCTTCTCTTCCTAAAGCTCCCTCCTCTCTTAATCCTTTTATAAATCCTGAAGGAGCAATAGATCGAAGAAATAAAATTATTAATCTCATGGAAAAAAATGGTTATATATCTACTGAAGAGATGACATTGGCAATACAGCAGCCATTAAACCTTCAACATAATAATTATAATAATGATCATAACAAATATTTTACTGAAGAAATTCATAAGAAAATTCTAGAGCAGAACAACAAAAATATTGATCTAAATAATGGAATATCTATTTTCAGCACATTGGACAGCAGATTACAGCAATATGCTCATTGGGCACTAAGAAATGGTTTATTAAAATATAGTTTAAGGCACTCAATACATAAACCAATCGATCATATTGACATGACTAAAGATTGGCAAAACCAGATACAGAATCTAATTAAACCAAATGGTAGTGAAGACTGGGATCTTGCTGTTATAATCCATAAAAACATTGAGTTAGAAGAATATACCATTGGATTAAAAAGTGGTAAAAAGGGGATTATTAAATTCAACCATTTAGATAATTTACTTAATTCTATAAAGCTTAAGGATATATCTTATTTGGATAAACCATCAGACCTTTTCAAAAAAGGTGATGTAATTCTTGTATCTGAAGATTTAGACTCCACTAACTTATATAAATATAAGCAAATTCCTAAAATCAATGGAGCTATAGTTGTACTAGACCCGAACACTGGAAAAATACTATCTATGGACTCTGGTTTTTCCTTTGATATCAGTAACTTTAACAGAACTACTCAAGCTTTGAGGCAGCCAGGGTCAGCCTTCAAACCATTTATTTATCTATCTGCATTAGAGAATGGATATACACCTGCATCAATAATTGAAGACGAACCTATTAACTATAAAATATATAATAATTCTATCTCAGATAAAAAAAATCATACGATATGGTCACCGCAAAATCATTCTGGAGATTATTATGGCCCAACAACAGTTAGGAAATCTCTTGAAATGTCTAGAAATGTACCAACCGTTAGACTGGCCATAGATATTGGCCTTGATAAAATCAAGAATACTGCAAAGAATTTTAATTTGATTCCAGATGATTATAAGAATAAAAAGCTTCCTATAACTAGTATTCTTGGTTCATTAGAAACCACATTACTAGACCTAACAAATTCCTATGCAATGATTGCAAATGGAGGCCGTAAAATTTCTCCATTTTATATAGAATATATATCGGATAATAATGGCAAAACTATTTACCGACACAATAAAAAATGCCTTATATGCAATTCATTTTTTGATATAGATAATCCGCCTAATCATATAATAAATAACAATAATAACAAAGGCTATGCTTCAGATAAAAAATCTATATATCAATTAACATCAATACTTCAAGGCGTGATAGAAAGAGGAACAGGCAGAAAAGCTAGCTTCCTACCTTATACAATTGCTGGAAAAACAGGCACTACAAATAACAGTAAAGATGCATGGTTTATTGGTTTCACAAATAACCTTGCAGTTGGCGTATATGTAGGTTTTGATAAACCTAAATCTTTAGGAAAGTACGAAGAAGGGTCTAGCGTAGCTTTACCTATATTTATTGATTTCATGGAAAAAGCATTAGCTTTATATCCACCCAAAGAATTACCCGTTCCAGATGGTATAAACTTTATTCCAATTGATATGGAAACAGGAACACGTCCAAATTTATATACAAATAAGAATAATATAATTATGGAGGTTTTTAAAAATAATGAGCAACCAAATCCTTTAAATAAAAAAACAGTTGATAGAGAATTAGAAGACAATATAATAAATCAAAAGGATACTACTCCTAACCTTGCTGAACCTTATGGGATTTATTGATAAATCATTAAAATATGAAACAAGAAATTACAGACGCTATAGAAAACACAAATAAGTCCATCAGTATAATTAGAGACTGTCTTTGACTTGCCATCAAAATTACAAAGAATAAAAGAGCTTGAAGTTATTTCTGAAGATCCAAATCTGTGGGACAATAAGGATGAGGCTCAAAAAATACTTAAAGAAAAAACTAAATTAGAGCTTATTGTTACAAAGTTTGATAGTCTTACAAATGGACTACAAGACAATATTGATCTACTTGAATTAGCAGAAGAAGAAAATGACGAACAAGAAATCAAATCTGCGGAAATAAATATAATTGCCCTCAATAACACGGGTAAACAGCTTGAAACCGAGAGTCTCTTTGATGAAGAAGCTGATAGTAATGATTGCTTTATAGAAATTCATTCGGGTGCAGGAGGAACTGAAAGCTGTGATTGGGCAGAGATGTTACTCAGAATGTATTTAAGATGGGCTGACAAAAGAAATTTCTCCTACGAAGTTATCGATGAAAACCCTGGTGAAGAAGCTGGAATAAAATCCGTAACATTCAAGATAAAGGGTGAATACGCCTTTGGATGGACAAAATACGAAAGCGGAGTGCATAGACTTGTACGAATCTCTCCTTTTGACAGCGCCAACAGACGACATACAAGTTTTGCCAGCGTTTGGGTATATCCAGTAATAGATGAAACAATAAATATTGAAATTGAAGATAAGGATATTCGTATAGATACATACAGAGCATCAGGAGCTGGAGGGCAGCATGTCAATAAAACTGACAGTGCAGTTAGATTAACCCATCTACCAACTGGAATTGTTTCTCAGTGCCAAAATGGCAGATCTCAACATAAAAATAAAGCAGAAGCAATGTCTATGCTGAAAGCGAGATTATATGAATTGGAGCTAAGAAAACGTCAGGAAGAAAATGAACAGGCAAATGCCGAAAAAACTGATAATTCATGGGGAAATCAAATACGCTCTTACGTACTTCATCCTTATCAAATGATTAAAGATCTACGAACCAACGCGGAAACTGGTAACACATCAGCATTTCTTGATGGTGATCTTGATAATTTCATGTCAACAAGTCTAACATTCTTTAAGAGTAAAACCAGTGAACAATAAATGGCAACCGTTAAAAAATGGAGATATAATTGATATTATTGCTCCCGGATATGGAATAAAGGAAAAAGAAATTTCTCTTATTGCTGATTATGTAAAATCCCTTGGATATATACCAAGAATCCCCCATGATGTTATAGGAGATCATATCTTTTGTTCAAATGACGATCATATTCGCTCTAAACATTTAATTGATGCACTCACAGCAGAGGACTCAAAAGCCGTATGGTGTATAAAGGGAGGTTATGGCGCAACAATAATAATTAATGACCTTTTTGATATAGAAAAACCAAAGAGAGAGAAATTATTTATTGGCTTCAGCGATAACACTGCTATCCATTTATTTCTATCTCAAAACTGGGGTTGGTCTACACTACATGCCCCTGTCCTATGGCAATTAGCTAAAGATAAGATTGATGAAGAATCAGAGAAGAAACTTATAGATTTCTTGTCTGGAGAAATGAATCAGCAAATTTACAATCTTAAGCAGTTAAATGATATCAAACCAGAAAATAACCCTACTGAGATTATTTCAGAAATTACGGGCGGGAATATGATGCTGGTACAGAGTTCTTTAGGAACAAATTGGCATATCGACACTAAAAACAAAATTATTTTCCTAGAAGAAATAGATGAGAAATCATATAGAGTTGACCGTATGCTTACTCATTTAAGACATGCAGGAATTTTTGACGAAGCCAAAGCAGTGATCTTCGGAGATTTCACAGGAGAAGAAATAAAAGAACAAAAAGAAAATACAATTAAAGTTCTTAATAGCTTTGCTAAATCAGCAAATATACCTGTTTACAAAATATATGGTATTGGTCATGAAGCAACTAACGATCCACTACCATTAAATACAAAAACTGTAATATCGGAAAATACATTAACAATTGATAATATATAATTATGACAAATAGCGACATTAACAAAGCAAATATAGTAATTCTGACCGGAGCAGGAATCTCTGCTGAATCAGGCCTACAAACATTCCGTGCATCAGATGGATTATGGAACAATTACAGAGTAGATGAAGTTGCAACTCCAGAAGCATTTGCACTCGACCCAGAACTCGTGAACAGTTTTTATAATGTACGAAGACAAGAATTACAGACTGTAGCTCCAAATGCTGCACATATTGCGCTTGCAGAACTAGAGCAAAAATGGTCAGGAGAGTTCCTTCTTGTTACACAAAATGTAGATAACCTCCATGAAAGAGCAGGAAGCAAAAACCTTATACATATGCATGGTAGCCTCAAAGAAGTAAAATGCATAAATACCGATCAAGTATTTGACTGGGAAGGAGATATAAATGATGAGTCAAAATGCATGTGCTGCAATGATTTTGGTACATTAAGACCAAATATAGTTTGGTTTGGAGAAATACCTTACGAAATGGAAAAAATTGAAAGACATCTAGATTCCGCTGATATATTTGTATCAATTGGTACTTCTGGAAATGTTTATCCAGCTGCAGCATTTGTTGATATTGCTAAAGAGAATAACTGCACTTTCTCAGTTGAGTCTAATCTGGCACAAACTAGTGATTCATTTGATTCTGGATATTACGGACCAGCAACTGAGCAAGTACCAATTTTACTAAATGATTTATTCAACCAAATTAATTGTGCAAATGATAATATGTGATTATCTTCTTACTATAGTTAATATTTTATCTAAAAGATTGCATATAAGAACTAATGTAATGGAATTATAAATAAGAGAAATATGATAATGAAATATTTAATATTATTAATATCAATTATATGTTTTCCAGCAATAGCTTCTGAAAAAAATATTCTCACTGATGATTGCAGTATAGAATATAAAAAATATGATGAGAGCCATCTTGCTTATAGCGATAAATTCGCAAAGAAATATAAGCTCTCAAAAGAAAGTATAGAAAAAATGCCAGAATTTTTACAATTTATAGAGCTGGTTATTCGGAGTGAATTCGGGAAACCTGCCTGTTATCTGAATATGGTAATAGATAATAAACCTGATATTTTTAAAATACCAAAAGAAGACTTTCACGTTAAAAGATTTAATTCATTTTTAAATAAGTATTTAGCATTAAGAACCAAGCAAGATGTTTATGACATTGCTTCAAAAACTATGTGGATAGAAGTTGTAAACTTTCTTGAAGTTCAACATGATGGAATAAGAGACAGTATTAATGTATTTCCCTACGACTTATATATCGGTGATTATTCAATAAAAATATCTTCACGGTTGACTCAATGTTCTTTGGGATTTTTTAAAGCAAATAATAGGAGATTCAAAGGAAAAGAAGAAAACGGTGTTTTGCAAATCCAGAAGTCAAATTACGAAGGTACTTCTAGTGATATACGTTTTGGTGGTAGAGCAATAGATTCAGAAAGATTTTATCATACATTTATCTTACCTGAAAAATGGTATGAAAGAGCTAATATGACAATTTCAGAAATAGAACAAATACGTAAAGATAAAAAACGATGCAAAAACAAAGAAATTGATAAATTAAGAGAAATTGAAAGAAGAAAAGAAAACAATTAAACTTATTCTACAACTAAGCAGCTTTACTTAACTTAAGGCTTACAAAAACTTCTTTTAATGCCTCGACAAGGTTAACCATCATTTCTTCTGTATGCAAAGGTGTAGGAGTGATTCTTAATCTCTCTGTTCCCTTTGGCACTGTCGGATAATTAATATGTTGAACGAAAATACCGTGTTTATCCAATAGAATATCTGATATTTCCTTACATTTTACAGGATCACCAACATTCACAGGGATAATATGGCTTTGCGTAGTAGAACGTACAGCTATCCCCTCTTTCGCTAACATAGACTTAACTTTCGCTACATTTTCATGAAGCTTATCCCTTTCCTCGGAATTATTTCTTACATGCCTTACACTTGCCAAACAAGAAGCCGCAGTTGGAGGAGTCATAGCCGTAGAGAATATAAAACCGTGACCATAGCTTCTTACGAAATCAACCAATAATTCTGTAGATGCAATATAGCCACCAACTACACCAAATGCCTTTGCTAATGTGCCTTGTATTATATCCACCCTGTCCATCACGCCATCTCTTTCCGCTATCCCTGCTCCATTTTCTCCATATAGACCAACAGCATGAACTTCATCAAGATAAGTTAAGGCATTATATTTTTCTGCTAAATCACATATCCTTGAGATTGGAGCGATATCGCCGTCCATTGAGTATACAGATTCAAATGCAATGATTTTAGGTCTTGAGATATCACATTCTTTTAATAGCTGCTCCAGATGGATCAAGTCATTATGCCTGAACACATGTTTTTCACAGCGAGAATTTCTTATTCCCTCAATCATAGATGCATGATTACATTCATCAGAGAATATAACTGCATTAGGCATCATAGAACCTATAGTGCTTAATGTAGTTGAATTTGCAACATATCCTGATGAGAAAACAAGAGATCTATCTTTCTGATGTAACTCAGCTAACTCTTGCTCAAGTAAAACTAATGGATGATTTGTTCCAGCGATATTTCTTGTGCCACCAGCTCCAACACCAATATTATTAACAGCATCAATAGCGGCTTGCCTAACATGATCATTTTGACCCATTCCCAAGTAATCGTTATTGCACCAAATTGTTATTTCGCGATTGTTAGTATGATCATATGCATGAGGATAACTTCCTGCTTTACGTTCCAGATCAGTGAATTCCCTATAATTACCTGCAAATTTCAGCTTATTAATAGAATTAATACAAAATTCATTGTAATTAAAATTATTTCTATTGTTATTTATTTTATCCATTTACTCTATCTATATATATATCACAAATAATGTGAGTATATCCCTATAATCTTAATTAAATGAGGCTATAGCATAATAAGCCAGTATATCAAACCTTTTATTAACAAATAACAACCAATAGTCCTTGATATATGTTAAAAATTCCTATGTCACTTGTATAAAATATCTTACTTACACCTATAGGTAGACAAATCTTTTACATTGCACAAGTAATTATATATTAATTACTATAATTTATGTATTTATTTTTTAAAGCTATTGCACTAGAACACAATTATCAATAAAATGAATTATATATAATTTAGTTTTAATAAAATGGTTACAATTATGAAAAAATTAGTTATTAGATACACAACATTAACTATTTTAGCTTTTAGTATATTTATATCAGGAGACAAAGTGGCTGAAGCAGCAGATCTAGAAAATACATTATATATTGACCTCAAAGATGGCAGAGTTGTCGTAGAACTACTTCCTGAAGTAGCTCCAAATCATGTCAAGAGAATCAAAGAACTGGCAAGAGAAGGATTTTATGATGGAATAAAATTCCATAGAGTTATCGATGGGTTTATGGCTCAAACTGGAGATCCTACTGGCACTGGTCGCGGTGGATCAGGAAAAAAACTTGATGCAGAATTTTCTAATGAAAAGCATTTAAGAGGCACATTATCAATGGCTAGGTCAGAAAGTGTAAATAGTGCTGATAGTCAATTTTTTATTGTACTAGATGACTCAAGACATTTAGATGGCAAATATACACTATGGGGAAAAGTTACTTCAGGTATGGAATTTGTTGATAAAATCAAAAAAGGTGATCAAGCAGATAATGGCGCGGTTGATACCCCTGATGTAATGAAAAAAGTCTCTGTTGCAGCTGATAACAAGTAATAATTAAAAAACATATAAAATTATGGCACGTATAGTAAGCACATCATTAGTTTCACTTAAGATATTTACAGCCATAATTGCTGTATTTCTACTATCTATAAGCATTGCATCAGCTCAAAATTACACTGATGATGATGAGAACACCTTATTACTTACAACAAAAGACGGTACTTTAACAATACGTATGTACCCCGAAATAGCTCCAGGGCATGTCAGAAGAATCAAACAACTAGTTCGCTCTGGATATTATAAAGGCATAAAATTCCACAGAGTTATACCTGGGTCAATCGTACAGACTGGAGACCCTTCAGGAAGAAACAAAGGAAGCGGTAAAAAAATAAGAGCTGAATTCTCTACGCATAAGCACGAAAGAGGAACAGTATCCATGGCTCGCTATAAAGGAAAGAATAGTGCAGATGATCAATTTTTCTTTTCACTTAAAGAAATGCCTCACCTGGATGGAAAATATACCATATGGGGTATGGTTATAGCCGGAGTAGATTTCCTTGATGATGTAAAAGAAGGAGATAAAAAAACTGGTGCGGTTGAAGATCCTGATAAAGTAGTTGGTATATGGGTTGCATCGGATGCCGCTCGTGTAAATAAAAAAATGGAAAGAAGAAGAAAATCCGAAGAATCAAAGAAAAAGAAATAATATTTACCTTATATGAAAGTTGACCTATTTGATTTCGATCTACCTAATGATCTAATTGCCAATAAGCCACTTAAGAATCGTGATGATTCAAAGATGCTTCACATCTCAAATAATATAACAGATAGAAAAGTAAAGGATCTTATAGATCTACTATCAGAAGATGACCTAATTATTTTCAATAATACAAAAGTTATTCCAGCACGATTATATGGAAAAAGAAAAGATGCCTCTATTGAAATTATGCTTCACAATAGAATCAAAGGAGATACATGGGAAGCATTTGCAAAACCAGCAAAGAAGCTAAAGATAAATGATATCTTTTCAGTAGCAGATGATTTTTATGCAGAAATATTAGAAAAGAAAGATAATGGTGGAGTAATATTGAAATTCAATGTTACAGATTCTGAATTTGATGAAGCACTACTGAAATACGGAACTATCCCCCTACCTCCATATATAAAAAGAAAAGCTGATGAAAGTGATTCAGATAACTATCAAACTGTATATGCAAAGGAATCTGGAGCGGTCGCCGCACCAACTGCTGGATTACATTTTACTGAAGAGCTTTTTAAAGAGTTAGAAAAAAAGAAAATAGACAAATGCTTCCTTACACTTCATGTTGGAGCAGGAACTTTTTTACCCGTAAAAACAGATGATACAACAAGTCATCAAATGCATAGTGAATTTTGCTATATAGATAAAGACACTATTGAGAAAATAAATTCTGCGAAAAAGAATAACAAGCGGATAATCGCCATTGGAACAACAACAGTAAGAACACTAGAAAGCCTGGCTAATGAAGATGGTATTATTACAAAAGAAAGTGCAAATACTTCTATCTTTATTACACCAGGATATAAATTCAAAATAGTAGATGCAATGATTACAAATTTTCATCTTCCAAAATCTACATTATTTATGCTCGTCTCAGCATTTATGAGCCTGGATAAAATGCAAGAAGCATATAAACATGCCATAAAAAATGAATATAGATTCTTTTCTTATGGAGATTGTTGCCTTCTCGAACGTGATATTTAGCTTTTCAATTCAGTAAAAAATAAGGATCTTTAATAAAAATCTTTATGAAATCGTGAAATTTAACCAAAAATAGGTCGAAAATAGCGAAAAACAGAATAAAAATGCACCTATCTATATTTATTTTACGTTTATTGATTTTTCTTCTTGATTATTGCTAATGGAAATGTTCCTATATTCGTTACTAGCATTGTATGTTAGCAAATTTTAATGATTAAATAGCTTGAGAAATAGTGATATTTTTTTATTATAAATTTAAGTAATCAATTTTATATATTTTAAGTAATGGAGTTTGTAATGAACAAGAATGAATTAGTAGAAGCAGTTGCATCTAAAATAGACGGTACAAAATCTGAGTCAGCTCGTGCAATTGATGCAATTTTTGAAACAATTTCAGATGAATTAACTGGTGGCGGTGAAGTACGCCTTGTTAATTTTGGAACATTCTTAGTTGCTAACCGTAAAGCAACAACAGGTCGTAACCCAAGAACTGGAGAGCCTATACAGATTGCAGCTTCAAAACAGCCTAAGTTCCGTCCAGGTAAAATTCTTAAAGAAGCTGTTAATAACTAAGTTTTTTTATAAAGAATTATGATATTTAAAAGGAGGTAGTTTACTACTTCCTTTTATTTTGCTTTTTTTAATTATTAAAACCATTACTCAATTATTTAATCACATAAATAGAAGAATAATGCACAATAAGTAACCTATTAATCTAAAATATTTAATAAGAGACATTATGAAAAGTAACAAAAATACAAAAACTTCACCTAAAAAAAACACAAGAAAACATACCCCTCATGACTATCTTAAACAGATGATTATTGAATCATCTTATAATACTGTAAAATTACATGGTTTTGAAAAGCTAACAATCAGAAACATAACAAAAGATGTAGGTTGCGCTGTAGGTATGCCCTATAAGCTATTCAAAAATATGGATGAAATCATTATTGAAGTTAATTCAATTACCCTAAAAGAAATCCATGAATATATAGAGAAGTCTTACCAAGCTCAAAAAGGCGATGCTGAAAATATTCATAATTTTGCCAATGCCTATATAAGCTATAGCAACGAAAATTATAATTTATGGTCAATGTTATTCGAGTATAAAATCAAAGATAAGACCCAGCTAACAAAGGAATATAAAGATAGAATTGAAAAAAATTTCCTTATTATTGAAAAAACAATAGATAACATAAAAACTGGAAACTCAAATAAATTAAATTCTAATCAAAAGATTGCCGCTAGAGTATTATGGACAGGTATTCATGGCATTTGTATTTTAGCTAATAGTGGAAAATTAGAGATAACAAATTCAGAAGATGCTGAAATTCTAGTCAGTTCATTAATAGATAATTACATTAGAGGGTTAACTTCATAGCTTATTGCTGTCAGTTAATTACTTATAATCATAGGCTGTTCATTCATAACTGTGCCCGCTCGTTGCTGGCCGCTCATATTTTAACATTATTTATAATTTATAGAATTATTCGAAGAGTACTAGCGACTAAACCCATCATCTGAAGGCCCTTTATAACCCTTAATAAAAGGAATACGAACATCGTCCTCTTCTTGCTGCTGCATCTCAGGCTCATTGTTATCTTGCTCAGTATCATCCCTTCTTACTTTTTTAGGCTTTTTACCTGGAGTGAAACCTATACCAATTGAATAACTATTTACTTTTTCAGAGCCTTCTTGCGCTGGGTTATCTGCAAAACCAACTCCTGTAATAACAAAAATATTATCAGAAATTTGTCTAATCATATTTATATTTGTAAATTTAGTATCCTCTTTGAACTGATTATCACCAAATCTAGAGTCATCTCTTGTATTCCTAACACCAGTAGTAATTTCTAGCTCCCAATCACCTGCTTTGTTTAATCCGGTTCCACCATAAAACAAAGAACTTGTATCTGTTTTAAATGGAATACCCGTATCGTATTTGCCGCGTCCAGTTCCAAAACTAAATTTATAACCTGCTACATCACCACTATAGTCCCCTTCTGTAATTCCAACAAAAGGACCACTAGAAACTTTTAGATCATCCGCTATTTTAAATTTGAATTTCGCAGAGAATCCAACACTTGCATCAATACTAAGACCCTCTTCAAGTGGATCAGTCTGATAATCTCTCTCAGCAACACCAGCAAAAGAATGAACCGCATCTTGTATAGATTCAGTAACATTTACTTCTCTATATCCAAGCTTGGTTTCCCAGTAATTATCAATCGTGGCACCATCCGAATCAAATAAATTTGTTTTCTGTCCAAAGGTTAGAGAAAACTCACCCCCAGCTGATCTTTGATTAGCTACTTCTTCCCCTGTATCATAATTGGTTTGAGCTGTATACATATCATGTTTAAAAACAGCATTAAACTCACTTTCTCCTAAAGTAGTTATACAACCAAAGGACATGCCATTTGTCCAACCACCATCTATAAAATCAGGATTATCTTGGATACCACTTCTTGGCCCAGAAGATTCAGTATTCAAGTTTATTTTATCATCATTAGTATTCATAGCTATACAAAAAACATCTTCGCCATGATCATTATAGAACACGATTTTGTTATCTTCTGTTTTATATCCAAACATGACATCTGTATGCTCAACATCAATATCTAGCTTTGAAATAATTTCTGCCATTTCTGCTTCGGTAGGCAACACAAAATCACGGTCTTCTACTAATTTTTCTTTATTAGAAGTTACCTCATCTTTTATCTTTTTTGTTTTTTTGGGCACATGAGTACCTTCCTTCTTTATACTACCATCAATAGGATCAACATCCTCACTTGGTGGATTAGTACTACTAGGAATCATGCTTAATATTGCAGCAGCTGCAGTTTTAATCAATTTCTTCATATAGACAATTTATCATCGATTTGTTACTAAAAGGTTAACAAATATGATTTTATTAAGAAATATTTATATATTTTGAATATATCAAGAAGCAATTGATAACTTGTCATCCATCACACTAACTCTAACAATATCACCAGATTTAATGTCACCAGATAAAATCTGGCTAGCTAATTCATTCTGAAGCAATCTTTGAATTACTCTTTTTAGAGGCCTTGCTCCATAAACAGGATCATATCCTTTGTCACCCAAAAACGTCACTGCATCACTATTAACCTCAATCTTTATCTCTTGCTTTTCAAGCCTATCACTTAAATAAGAAAGCTGTATATCAACGATTTCATTCATATTAGCTTTTTGCAATCTATTAAATAATATTATCTCATCAAGACGATTTAAAAATTCAGGCCTAAATGAAGATTTAATTATATCCATTACGTCATCTCTAACACTTTCAACAGACTCACCGTCAGGAAGTTTTGCTAAAAATTCAGCACCCATATTTGATGTAAGAATCACAGTAGTATTAGTAAAATCTACCGTTTTACCCTGCCCGTCAGTTAGCCTACCATCATCAAGAACTTGCAATAAGATATTGAAAATATCAGGATGAGCTTTCTCAATTTCATCAAATAATATTACTTGATAAGGTCTACGCCTTACTGCCTCTGTTAAACTTCCACCTTCTTCATAGCCAACATAACCAGGAGGCGAACCTATTAATCTAGCTACCGCATGTTTTTCCATATATTCTGACATATCGAAACGAAGTAACGCCGACTCATCATCAAACATAAATTCCGCCAATGACTTACAAAGTTCAGTCTTCCCTACACCTGTTGGCCCAAGAAATAAAAATGATGCCATCGGTCTTGATTCTTCCTGAAGACCAGCTTTACTTCTCCTTAATGCTTCACTAACAGCTTTCAGAGCCTCTTCTTGCCCTATTACACGGTTACGCAAACTATCTTCCATACGAAGGAGTTTTTCTTTTTCACCTTCTAACATTCTGTCCACTTCAACACCAGTCCATCTTGAAACCACATTAGCAATCTCATCTGATGTAACAGTTTCCTGAAGCATAGAACCATGGCTATTTTCTTCTCCAGACTTTGCATCTTCAGCAATATGTTTTTCTAAATCTGGAATTATACCATAAGAAAGCTCCCCTGCCCTTGCAAGATTTCCTTCACGTTGAGCAATTTCCAACTCTTTTTTAGCTTCATCAAGCTGCTCTTTTGCCTTTTGTATATTTGTTAGCTTTGCTTTTTCTCGTTCCCACTCAACGTTTAATTCTTCAGACTCTTTTTCTAGACTTTGCAAATCATCTTTTATGATTTTTAGTCTTTCTTTAGAGCCTTTATCTTTTTCATTTTTTAAAGCCTCTGCCTCTATTTTCATTTGAATTATTTTTCTATCAAGCTCATCAATATCCTCTGGCTTACTATCAATTTGCATACGTAATTTACTTGCTGCTTCATCAACAAGATCTATAGCTTTATCAGGTAGAAAACGATCAGTTATATATCTATTAGATAGAGTAGCAGCAGAAATTAGAGCATTATCAGATATTTTTACGCCATGATGCACCTCATATTTGTCCTTTATACCACGCAGAATTGATATTGTATCTTCAACAGTTGGCTCAGATACAAATGCAGGCTGGAATCTTCTAGCAAGTGCAGCATCTTTCTCTATATATTTTCGGTACTCGTCCAATGTTGTTGCACCAACACAGTGAAGTTCACCTCTTGCTAAAGCTGGTTTTAATAGGTTTGACGCATCCATTGCACCTTCCGCAGCACCAGCGCCTACCAAAGTATGAAGCTCATCAATAAACAATATAATCTCTCCATCAGAACTTGTTATCTCTGAAAGAACAGATTTTAACCTCTCCTCAAATTCACCCCTAAATTTTGCACCAGCTATTAAAGCACCGAGATCTAGCGACATCAGCCTCTTATCTTTTAAATTCTCAGGAACATCACCAGAAACCATTCTCTGGGCCAATCCCTCTAATATTGCAGTTTTACCCACACCTGGTTCTCCAATCAATACAGGGTTATTTTTTCCTCTACGAGAAAGAACCTGCATGACTCTTCTAATTTCTTCATCACGGCCAATTACAGGATCAAGCTTACCCTCTCTAGCTGACTCGGTTAAATCCTGTGCATATTTTTCTAACGCATCATAGTTATCTTCAGCAGATGCGCTATCAGCCGTACGACCTTTCCTTATATCCTTTATGGCGTTCTCTAAATTTTGTGCAGTAATACCTGCATCCTTTAATATAATTGCAGACTTAATGCCTTCAGTAATGGTTAATGCCTGCAGAACTCGTTCAGTGGTTACAAATTTATCTTTAGATTTTTTTGCTAGGTCCGTTGCCTGAGTAATGACTGCAGCAGTCTGCTGATCCATATATAATTGCCCACTTCCTGAACCGGTAACTTTAGGAATTGAATTTAGCTCTTTATCAACACCGCTTTTGATAAATTGCAAAGATGCTCCACAAGCTCTTAATAATTTTGCAGTTATATTATCACTAGCACCACTTGAGGGCTCTTCTTCCAAAAGAACTTTAAATAAATGTTCTGGAGTCAATGATTGATTATTAGAACTTTTAGCAAGAATCTGTGCTTCTTGAAGTGATTTCTGTACATTTTGTGTAAGCTTATCGATATTCATATAATCCTCCAAATATTTATAAACCCCTAAGGGAAAAGAATAAATCTATTAATAAAACTAATATTTTCAGACAACTAGATATAAAAAGCTAATGTAGAATTCTTTTAAAAGTATATTTTTATATATAGTTATAGAAAAATATACTGACTATAATTGCCATTAAGGAGCAACCTCTATCAGCATATTTCTGATATAAGATATAATTTTCGATATTCAACCATTACAGATAAATAATGATTCAAAATTTTTAAAATGATTTATGAGGACATAATAATCTAAGAAGCCTTAATAATCCAAGAAGAATGTAAGAAACTCTTTAGTAGATTCAATAGGGAATGGTATCTTAACAATAAGCTTTCTTACTCTTTTCAAGAAATTTCCACCATACCAAGTATGACCACCTACATCTAGGAGTATTAGTTTAACTCTGGCATCCTTTTTTCCATGACATCTATATGTAGAGTAATCATTTCTAGTGGTTGCTATACTAAAACTCTCACAATTATTATTCTCAGACCAGAAAACCGCTGTTTCCATGATGGGCTTATCGTATACATCTCTTTTCAATTTAGATCTAATACCTTTTGTTGGAACACCTCCATAATATGGAGTATTTTTATCATCTTTTGCATGGATAATTAATACATCAATTGGTCTACTAGGCTTACAATCCGGAAATTGCATATTACCTGCTACAACACCTACACCCCTTATTAAATCAGCCGCTTCACAGCCCATACGATACGCCATCATACCACCATTAGATACGCCAATAACAAAAATTTTATTACTGTCAATATTAAATCTCTTAGATGCGTTTTTAATAACTTCCTTTATATATCCAACATCATCTGGTGGAGAACCTTTATTCTCAAGTAAGTTTGAGCAACATTCTCCAGCATTCCAATTTTTAAATTTCCCCTGAGGATAGACAGCTACGAAATTCATCTCCTTAGCATATTTAGAAAATTTTGATATCTCAGCTATATGTTTTGATGACCCCATACCACCATGAAGAACAACAAATAACGATGCATTCTTTTTTCTTTTTTTTCTAATACCCTCAGGCACATATGCTATATATGGTCTCTCTTCCCAGTTATACTGCATTTTGACTTTAACATGCCCCTTACCTATACCAGCATGACCATAGTCTGGAGAAAAAGATAAAAGAAATATAAATGATAGTATAAGTATTTTTATAGTATTTGCTTTCAACATAAACCTAGTTTTTATTTAATTCTTCTAAAATATTATCTACAGTACGTGCAGGATTCTCCGACCCCGTTATTTCACGTCCCATAACAATAAATGAAGCACCCGACTCCATAGCTTGCTTAGGAGTAACAACACGTTTTTGATCATCAGAATTTATAGATAAGGATCTAATTCCAGGAACTACATAGGTAAATTTATTACCTAGATTATCATTTAATGCCCGAACTTCCTGACCAGAACAAACGAAACCATCTGCTCCAGATTCAGACGCCAACCCCGCCAATCTTGCTACTTGGTTGGGCATAGTATCATTAATGCCTACCGTTTGCAAATAATCTTTCCCAAGACTAGTAAGCATGGTAACTGCAATGATTTTAGGAGTTTCTATAGATAATTTTTCGGACTCTTCCCTAGCAGCTTCAACAGATCGCTTTATCATTTCCGATCCACCAGTTGCATGAACTGTAAGCAAAAATGGTTTGCAAGCCATTGAGCTTTTAATAGCTCCAGCAACTGTATTAGGTATATCAAAGAATTTCAGATCTAGGAAAAGTGGAATCTCACCATCTCTTGTGACCCTCTTAACGCCTTCAACACCAAAAAGTGTAAAGAATTCCAGACCAAGTTTAATCGCCCCGACTTTTCCCTGTAATTGAGATGACAATTGAAGAGCAAAATCAATATCTCTAGTATCGATAGCGCAAATAATTGGATTCTCTTTATACATTTTAAAACTCAGGCCTATCTCACTAATCTATTAAACGCTATAATAATTCAAGAATTCAACTGGATGCGGAGTATGTTCTACATCATATACTTCTTGCATTTTTAACTCGATGTAAGCATCGATTTGATCATCACTGAACACATCACCATTCTTCAAGAATTCTCTATCTTTGTCCAATGATTCCAACGCTTCCCTTAATGATCCCGCAACTGTTGGAACACCTTTTAGCTCTTCAGGTGGAAGATCATATAGGTTTTTATCCATAGCGTCACCAGGATGAATTTTATTCTCGATTCCATCAAGACCAGCCATAAGCATCGCCGAGAAAGCATAATATGGATTTGCTGTTGGATCAGGGAATCTTGCTTCAATTCTTTTTCCATTAGAGCTTGCCGTATATGGAATTCTTATAGATGCAGAACGATTTTTTGCTGAATAAGCTAATAGAACAGGAGCTTCAAATCCAGGAATAAGACGCTTATAACTATTTGTACTAGCATTTGTGAAAGCATTTAATGCTTTAGCGTGCTTAATAATTCCACCAATATAATATAATGCTGTTTCAGATAAATCAGCATAACTATTTCCTGCAAAAAGAGGCTTATTATCCTTCCAGATAGATTGATGAGTATGCATTCCTGTACCGTTTTCACCATGTATTGGCTTAGGCATAAAGGTTACTGATTTACCGTAAGAATCCGCAACATTATGAACTACATATTTATATTTTTGTACATTATCAGCTGTTTTTAATAGAGTACCAAATTTAATACCCAACTCATGTTGACTAGAACCAACTTCATGATGATGTAGAAGAGGAGATACTCCAACTTCTTTTAAAACCGTCAGCATATCACTTCTGATATCATGCATTGAATCAACAGGCGGCACAGGAAAATACCCACCGTTTGATCTTGGTCTATGCCCCATATTTCCACCAGGATAGCTGGTTGCAGTGTTATACGCGCCATCTTCTGAATCAACTGAAGAAAAAATACTATTGGAACTAACCTTAAATTTTACGTCATCGAACATAAAGAATTCTAATTCAGGACCAAAGAATGCCGAATCACCTACTCCTGAATATTGCAGGAATGCCTCTGCTCTTTTTGCAGTAGAACGAGGGTCCCTTGCATAGCCTGTACCAGTATTTGGCTCAATAACATCACAGAATACTACCAAAGTTAGGCTAGCTGTGAATGGATCAATAAATACAGTATCCAATATAGGCTGTAGAATCATATCTGATTCGTTAATTGTTTTCCACCCAGATATTGATGAACCATCAAACATTATACCATCGGATAGTATATCCTCGTCCACCTCTTCAGAGATCATAGTAGTATGATGCCATTTACCTTTAGGGTCTGTAAATCTAAAATCTACAAATTCAATATTTTCTGTTTGTACTCTTGCTATAAAATCTGAAATATCTGACATTGCTATATCTGTTCCTGTTTTTAATTTGTTACCATAATTATATCTAAATAGTTTTAAGATATTGTTATCTAATGTGTAAATTATATATTTTTACGTTAAAGGCAAGTATATTTTGAGTACAGAAGCTAATTATTAAGTTAAAAATTTAACTTTTTCTATTCTATAGATTCATTAATTACATTTTCGCCACGTTCTCCAGTTCTGATTCTTACAACATCCTCAACATTATATATGAAGATTTTACCATCGCCTATTCTGCCGGTACATGTTACATTCTCGATTATTTTTACTATAGATCCACAATCTTCATCCAGAACAACTATCTCAATTTTTATTTTAGGAAGGAAATCTATTATATTCTCCCCTCCTCCATATGCATCCTGATTATTTGTAGATACGCCACTATATCCTCTAACATCTGTAATAGTCATACCATCAACACCGATATCAGCGAGAGCTTCCTTAACTTCATCCAATTTGAAAGGCTTTATAATTGCTTCAATTTTTTTCATAATTCTTTATAATTTAACCCTGATATATTTTATATCCACTCTTTAATCCTAGATAAGTGGTGATAATCGTTATATTTATCTTTTTTTATGTTCTTTATATTTGGAGATGCCAAATATGGAGTTTCTCCGCTCATAAAAATTTCCAATAGTCTGATTACATTTTTCTCTGTTTGAATGATAATATCCATGACATCATCAATTTTGTTGGTTGTATCATTTTTTTTATCAACTGACAAATGCCAATTTTCTATTTTACCAATACTAGCCACATCTTTTAGATCATTATATCCTGAATTAGACAATATCATAGCCTCAATAGCTAATTGTGGTGATATACCATTTTTCATATTAACCAAGCTAGGTATGCTACCAGTCTTATAATCAATAATATTTGCAGACTTGCTCTTGTTATCATAATCAATTCTATCTGCCTTCGCCGTAAGCGAACATTTTATATCATTAATATTTAGCTTTAATTCTCCTAAAGCCTCTGCATATAATAATATCTCACTTCTGATTTCATCTTTATTTTTCTCAGCAAAATATTCGGCTATAGATTCAAATCTTGACCACCATAGTTTGATGCCATGGCTAGATTTTTCATAGATAGCAAACTCCTCTTTTCCAATTATCATTAATTCATCAAGAGAACCCCTCGCATTTGTTTCCAATGCATATCTTTCAAGTATTTTATGCACAAGATTACCAAACTCCAAAGCCTCAGGTTCTGCATCTATATCATTAACAGGATATAGATTTAGTATATATTTTGCGTATACAGAATACGGGTCTTTCATAAGTGTTGCTATTGATGTAGGAGAATATTTTGTAGGCCTATATTGCACATCAGGACTTGGAGAGGGCTTAAGGGTTTTCTCAATCACATCAGAATGCATATCTTTTTCAGTCCATTCTTGCCAAGGTGTTGAAGGCTCTAATAAATGCTTTTCTGCCGTTATATCCAGCAACGCCAATATTCTTGATATCCAGGGAGATTCAACAGTTTGCACCCCATTTATTTTAGCAGGGCGTGTAATAATTACTTCTTTTGAGCAGAACAAAGAACAAAAATCATGAGCTGATTGACCAATTGATCTATTTGAGGATTGTAAACCAAACTTATTTTTCATCTCCAAACTCATCCAGCTTGAATTTGCCGTTTGCGCCCAACTATTTTCATTTAGGCTTCCGAGTATAACCAGATCAAAATGCAGCATCCTTGCCTCCATAGGAGATAAAATTGAAATTCTTGGAAACAAAATATCATTTTTAGGATAATATTTTACCGACATTAATGTTCTAAAAATATCAGAATAATCCCTAATCCTGATATTATATTTGTTGTCTTTAGCACTTGATAAATACACTTCATTGATTGTCTTAGATATTATCTCTGATTCTTCTAGATTCCATATATCTACATAGCTATAATTATCATCCACATCTGCCGAATCAGTATGATCTTCTCGCTTAATATACTGATCACTATTTTTAATATTTCCCGATAGTAATTCAGCACATTTTATATGAGATTTGATTAATTTATCAATAGATATTTCTTCATTAATATTCTGAAATACATGAATAATATCTAAAAAACATAACTTCAGGACTCCAAACCAACTACCAAAAGCCTCCACCTCATCAGAAGAAATCAATATTGATATATTATCCTCAATATCTTCCAGCCCGACCGATAAAAAAGCTCCCCTCAAAATATATTTTTCAAGCATCAGTGTATATTTATTATGATCGGATTTACTCTCACCGATTTGACAAAATGGATGCTTTAATAAAGTTAACAAATCGACAGAAGAAAATTTACTATTTACAACATCACATACAGCACATAAGAATTTCATTAGAGGAGAATTTAATAGCGACTCACCAGATGATATTTTTATATCTATATCCCACCTCAGCATCATAGACTTAACACGCTTGATCAGGTCATTATCTTGCGTTACCAATGCGGCAGTTTTGTTGTCATCCTCCAATATAGATCTAAATATAAATGAGATTATTTTTGCTTCTTCATTCTGACTACCAGACTCGATAAGACTTACATTCCCTACAGATTTCTGATTAGAGCCAATATTCTTCCAGTTAGATATATAACGACCAGGTATCATTACATTGGAGATAAACTCTTCTCGCTCTTTATAGACCTCTGAATGGTCACACCAATTATCTATATATTTTCTATCAGCACCGATATACTTCATTAAAAATGCAATAACATGTTGCGAGTGAATAACATTTTCCTGATCTGAAATATCTTTCCATATTTCATCATCCATATTTTTATCAATGTACGGAAGCACTAAATATCCATTCTCATAGCCAACTAGTTTCTTTATTAATTTCGCAGTAGACTTAACACTTCCAGTTGATCCAGCGACTATTATAGGAGATTTTGGTGGAGACTTTTTCCAATATTCTATCTGCAAATCAACGAGGAGATTTCTTCTTTCTATATTATCGCAATATCCTTTATTATCAAGAATATCAGGCCATTTTTCCGATAGAATCCTTAGGAAATCTATTGTAATTTGCCAATGCTCGGCCAAATCTTCAGGAACTATATTTCCAATATTCTCAAATGATACTCCTTCTTTCTGAATCTCATCCAGAAATGCAGACAAATCTATTGCCAGCTTCAAGGCTTGATCAAACGAAATGCCATCTTTTTCAATTGCGTACCATTCCTTTATTAGATACGCCAAGTTTAACCTTTTCTCTGTTGAAGGTATGGATGGGCGTATTCTTGGAAAAGGCTCTTCAATTTCCTGTGATAAAAAAAATAGCTCATCTTCATCGATATCTCCCAAACCATGCATTTTAGGCAATATCATGGTTCGATTTCCAGACTTACGAATAAAGGCATTCTTTAGATATCTGCACGATCTTCTATTAGGCAATAATATCGTTATATCCGAAAAATCATTATTTGAACCACCCATCTCTCCAGAATCAGAAAATCTATTAAACACCCCTTCCACAAGGACATCCAAAAAAGAAAGTGATGGAGATATAGTAAATATATTCATGCTATATTCATAAAGGATTAATAAATATAAATACAGAATTTAAATATAATAATTGGAAGTAAGTCGGAATTTATTCTACTGATAACTAGTATAATAGAGGGGTAGATAATTAACTATAATGAGGAGATAGCTTAACGACATCTCCAATTATAATAATCGTTGGAGATTTCAAATCCATTTTATTTATTTCGGAAGGAAGCTCTTCTAAGTTTGCAAAGCAAAGTCTTTGATTTTCCATAGTACCATTTTCTATAGCAACCGCTGGAGTATAATCACCCCTTCCACCTGCAATTAATTTTTTAACTATGTCATCAATATGAGTCAGAGCCATATATAATACAATTGTAACATCTTTTTTAGACAGGCTAGACCAATCTATAGAAGCTTCTTTATTATTTTGCTGATGACCAGTAACAAACTGAACTGAACTAGATAACCCCCTATGAGTCAGAGGAATTCCTATATATGAACTTATACCAGATGCCGCACTTATGCCAGAAACAACTTCGCATTCGATTCCAGCTCCATTAAGCGCGATAACTTCTTCAGCACCACGACCAAATATAAAAGGATCGCCTCCTTTTAGTCGAAGTATTTTCTTTCCTGATTTGCCGTGTTTAATAAGTTCAGAGTTTATTTCACTTTGCGACATCACATGCTTCTTACATGACTTCCCTGCATATATTCGCTCAACATCTTCAGGAAATAAGGCAATAATGTCGTCAGAAATAAGCCTATCATAAATTATGATCTCAGCCCAATCTCTAATAAGGTTATAAGCCTTCACAGTCAGCAAGTCTGCATCACCAGGGCCAGCACCAACTATCTTAACATTATTGCCCATAGTTACTTAAGCTGCATTCTGTTGGTTATTAACAGCTTCTACCCAAGAGATATGACCATCTTCACGATGATAAACCACATTTATGTTTCCAGACTTCTTATTGATAAACATAAGCGCAGGTAAATGAGCTAAATTCATATGCATTACAGCATCACCAACAGTAAGAGTTGCAAGCTCAGTATTTTTCTCAGCGATAATTAATGGACCTTCTTCAGAATCACTATCTTTATCATCAGCATTTGAAATTACATATTTAGTAGCAGTAGAGATAGCATTGTCGAATCGATCTTCATCACCTTCTCTATTATGGTTTTTAAGCCTTCTATTGTAACGACGCAGTTGCTTTACTGCTCTATCAAGTGCTGAATCAAAACATTTATACACTTCAGATTCTTCAGCAGATGATCTGATATAAGTCCCGTTTTTAACACCTTCATTTATTTTCATGACAACTTTGAAAATATGATTCTTTTCTTTGGAGAAAACAACTTCTGCATCTATTGCTTTATCAAAATATTTTTGCACCGATTTTGATAACTCACCTTCAACATGTTCGATTAATGATTGTCCTACTTCAATTTTTTTTCCTGATACAGACACACGCATAATACTGACTCCATTTAATTAAGTTAAATTAAATTAAAAATGCTATAGTTCATTTTATTTTTGTTATTTTGAACATAAAGCAACAATAGACTTAGCGAATCACTAAATCTAACCTGCTATAACCCACAAATTAATAATAGTAAATAAAAAGCAAAAACAATACTTAAACTAAAGAAATATTTTCTAAATAACATAAGATTATTATAGTACCAAATTACTATAATTTCAATGTTTTTTGTATTTTTTAGAAAAAAATATTTGCTTCTACCCTTGTGATAATTTCAATTTATTTTTTCAACTCCAAAATATTTTAGATGAAGAATTCTTAATAAGTAAAAATGAACGTAAAAAATACTATACTGTGAAACTTGTTTATGTTATTTGGAGGGGTAATTATAAGAATATAGAGCTAAATAACAAAGTACTGATAAATTACCCTCAAGTTAGTGCCACTATTAAAAATGATAAAAGAAATAACAGTTTATGTCTAGAATAGAAACAAAATTTCAGCTACTTAAAGATCAGGGAAAAACCGCACTTATTACATATGTAATGTCGTTTGATCCTGACTATGAAAGTTCTCTTAAAATAATTAAAGAACTCCCCGAAAATGGCGCTGATATAATTGAATTAGGAATGGCATTCTCAGACCCTATGGCTGATGGCCCAGATATTCAAGCTGCTGCCGTTAGAGCCCTTAAACAAGGAGCAACAGTACAAGGCACAATTGACCTAGTAAAAGAGTTTCGTAAAGATGACGACACCACCCCAATTATTCTGATGGGATATTACAACCCTGTATTTCATTATGGCGTTGAGAATTTTATTGATAATGCAGTCGAAGCAGGAATTGACGGCGTAATCATTGTAGACCTCACCCCCGAAGAAGAAGAAGAATTCATTTCAAAGATTGAATCGAATGAATTATCCCACATTAAATTAACAGCACCCACAACTACAAAAGCAAGAGGTGAAGTTGTATTAAAAAATGCATCAGGCTTTATATATTATATTTCAGTAGCAGGAATTACTGGATCAAAATCTGCTGATATTACTGATGCTGAGAGAAAAATATCTCAATTAAGAGAAATAAGCGACCTTCCTATTGCAATTGGTTTTGGAATTAAAAATGCAGAGCAAGCAAAACAATTCTCTGAAGTTGCTGATGGTATAGTTATTGGTAGTGCTTTTGTTAAAAAGATTGCTGAGAATCTGGATGATAAAGAAAGAGCCATTGAAGAAGTTCTAAATAAAGTAAAAGAAATTAGTAAGGCATTATAACTATATAAGGTAATAAAATGAAGATCGCTGTAATAGGTACTGGATATGTTGGGTTAGTTTCAGGAACATGCTTTGCAGAAATCGGTCATGATGTGATTTGCGTTGATAACAACTCACAAAAAATAAGAGATCTTGAAAAAGGAATTATCCCTATATTTGAACCCGGACTAGACCAGTTAATAAGCAAAAATAATAAAAGCAATACACTATCATTTACAACTAATATTAAAGAAGCCGTAAAAGGAGTATCTGCGGTATTCATAGCAGTAGGCACACCTCAAACAGAAGAAGGCGGAGCTGACTTGACCTATGTATATAATGTTGCCAATGAGCTTTCCAGTATCATAGATGACAAAACCTGCATCGTAACGAAATCTACCGTACCAGTTGGCACAAACGATGAAGTAAAACGAATAATTGAAAAAAACAATCCAGATTTAGAGTTTTCAGTTGCATCAAACCCTGAATTTTTAAGAGAAGGATGCGCGATTGATGACTTCCTGAATCCTGACAGAGTGCTTGTTGGAACTAACTCCTCTAGAGCCCGTTCTACAATGGAAATGATATACAGACCGATGTCCGATAAAAATATATTAGTATTATTTACAGACATTAGAACTGCAGAACTAACAAAATATGCAGCTAATGCATTTCTTGCTACAAAAATCTCATTCATAAATGAAATAGCTGATATATGCGAAAAAGTTGATGCTAGTATAGAACATCTATCTAGAGGAATTGGAGTAGACCACAGAATAGGAAAGGAATATTTAAAACCTGGACCAGGATTTGGTGGGTCTTGTTTTCCAAAAGATACAAAAGCACTGCTGAAAATATCTAAGGACTCAGGGGCAACATCACAAATAATATCAACAGTTATAAAAAGTAATGACGAAAGAAAAATAAATCTTTCCAAAAAAGTATTTGAAGCTTGCTCTGATGACGTTAATAACAAAATAATAGCTGTTTTAGGACTTGCGTTTAAAGCAAATACTGATGACATGAGAGATAGCCCTGCCCTTAACATAATCCCTGACCTGATTAACAAAGGTGCGATAATTAATGCTTACGACCCTGAAGCTACGAAACAGGCAAAGCAATATTTTTCAGGTTTAGATATAAATTATTGCGACAATCTCAATAGCACAATATCCAATGCTGATGCAGTGATTATCCTTACTGAATGGGAAGAATTTAAAGATTTGGACTTTGATAATTTTAAATCCCTAATAAAAGAGCCTTATACTCTAATTGACTTCAGAAATTTATTTACTAGATTACAGATGGAAAATTTAGGAATTAACTATGTTTCAATTGGACGCAAAGCATTAAAAATATAAAAGCATTAAAAATATAATGGATTATCCGTTTATTATTTTCTCAATCGACTGAATCTCTATACCCATTTTTTCTATAGCAGAAATCTTCCTATTAATTTCTTTCTCTGCACTAGACCTAATTTCCTCCAGCATATCATGCCCACACATTCTAGCCCATTTCATTCTTCTTTGAAGAAAAAAGACATCAGACTCCCTCAATAGTTTTTTCTTATTTTTTAAAGTATTATTATCATGCTTAATTTTTGAATACTGACTTTCTAAAATAGATAATCTCTGTTTTTTATCCTTCATACTAGATGGTATCTTATCAAGCACCCTATTCTCTATAAATATTTTCTCTAAGGTAAGTAATGTTTTTAAATCTTTATTTTTGTAAGAATTATGAAGCATAGAGAAGGCCTCTTTTGCATCGGGGTCAGCATCATGAGAATCTGGATGGCAGTATTTTACAACCGATCTATATATCCTGTTAATTTCTTTGTTAAATGCATTATCATCATCTTCATCATTCATTTGACTATTAATGAATTTCTCCTCCAAGTCATCATTTGCATGTACAATTTCATTTTTAATACTATTTCCAATATTGGATTTTTTATCAGATTTTTTATTCAATCTACTCTTATTTCCTCGCAAGCCTTTATCACGCGGTTTAAGAATATCACTTTTTATATTTACCTTTATTTCATTCGCCTCAAGAATTGAGTCTATATATTCTATTTTTTCAATTAGCCCACCGATATTATTGTAATATTCCGACATGAATCTATCGAGATTTTTTTCTATAAGATCTACTTCAGACTTCAATATCCTATGATTACAGAACTCTTCAAATATTTTATTCTCTAACATTAATTCAGAACTAACATTATGATCATCTTTGATTTCTTTCATGTTCCTTTATCTCTATATCGATCTTACTTTAACAATAAATAAAATAATAACAAAAGTCATTAACGTTTTTTAATGTGATGGCATAATATACTTAAATAATAAATTTCGTTAGATATTTAATATATTTATTCTAAAAAATAATAGATTCACTCTATATGCTATAACCAAAAGAATACAAAACAATTTATTGTATCTTTAACATCTAAATCATATGAAGAAACGGCCTCATCAACAAGTCCTGTAGCACACCCATTAGTATCCTCATCAATTGCAGCTCGGAAACTCCCCTTATCAGCCAAACCATCATCAAGTTTTCTATCAATAGAAAGAATCTCCCTGGCTGCCATCCCCCCCTCATTCTGCACAGAAGAAAAATTAAATGGAGTTATAAAGGCTTCTATTCTCTTTCCACCCCCTCTTCCAACATAAAAACCACTACCATCATTTAGAGAATAGGAAAAAAAACCATCATAAATATAATGTGTTCCACCCCCTGTTGAATGAAAAGACATAGAATCAGCTAATTTAGAATGATATAGTTGAAACATACCATTTTCCAATGGCGGCACTCCAAACTGCTCTAATTCACCATCACCATCACCATTACATTTCACAGAGGCCATATCAACACATTCAGGCCAATAACTTGCTGCATCACGAAGATCTCCAGGAAAAGAATCAAATTGCAAAGTAAAAGAATTAACAAGGGTAGTAATTTTATTAAAATTTTGAACTGATTCATTTACCTTTGCCGAACGTATAAGGGATTTCCCACCAACGATACCCCCAACGATAAGGCTTATTATAATCATGACTATTGAAAGCTCTATTAATGTAAATCCAGTATTCGTTTTCATGACCACAAGTTTACCATATTATTAAAATATAATAAATATTTATTATATTTTAATAATAGATAACTAATTAATCGACAGAAAATCTTAGCCTACAATTTGCCTCAGTATTACTAAGATTATAGTTACCGCCTGAAATGCACCCAAACACAGGAGTACCTGTAGAGTCAAAACTGTAAGTAGCTACCACTTTACCCTCATTTGATTTTCCATCATCAATTTTTTTATCAATACTCTTTGCCTCAGCCGCCTTTACAATCCCTGCGCTATAATATGCCGTGTTATTAAAAGCCCCAAGTCGTATATGGTTGTAATCACCACCAGGGAATTCATCAGCATCATACCAAACCGTGAATGCGCCTGATTTCAAATCTGACTTAGGTACATTAAAACCAGCAACTAGTTTTCCATTTGGAATATTTCCCGAATAAGACTCGTCTATTGTACCCGCAAGTGACATCTGATGCCAGCTACCAATAATTTCATTAATATCATCCCAGCGATTATTTGCATCACCATTATAAGCACCCACCCCCCAATAATCCTGAGCATTCCTCATGTCACCGGGAAGTGCATCATACTGATCCTGAAATGTATTTAATGATGTCCGGAATCTTGCCAAATCACTTGAAATAGTTTGCAACTCAGCAGATCTGATTAAAGACTTACCACCAACGATACCTCCAACGATAAGACTGATTATAATCAGCACTATCGAAAGCTCTATTAACGTAAATCCAGTATTCGTTTTCATAATTAGTATTATATCATAAAATGAGAACTAATTAAATATCTATTATTTATATTAGAACAATAGATAACTCATTATTTTATATGATTTTATCTAAATTGAATATTAATTCTGTTAATTAATATCCATTAGTTTATGTTGATTAGTATAGATAAACTAACTTTATATTTATGAAAGAAATAAGAACAAATAGCAGCTTCTGGTCTACGATAGTCTTTTTAATGGCATTCTGCTCTTTGAATGTCCAGTTTATGATAGGTTCAAAAATGTCCTACATAACTGAAGAAGGTCTTTTCATCTACCCAATATGTCTAGGCATATTCTTAATGGCTATGGGGCTTGGCGCAAGCAGGATATCTTCTACAAATATTACAGACAGCAACAAGCTACTCAAAAGATTGATAATAGTAGAGTTAATAGTATGTGCATTAGGTTTCTTATCCATAACTATAATTGAAACAGTAAGGTCTAATTATTACCTCAGAATAAATGCCATTTATACAGGGTGCGCTTTTAGCTTCTTACTTGGCTACTTTACAGGTAAAGAGCTACCGCTTGTTATTAGAATGCTAGATTCTCAAAAACAGTCAGCATCTACTATAAGAATGTTGTTCTTTTATGATTATCTTGCCAGCCTTTTCTCATCCATTATATTTACCTTATATATGAAGCCATATTTTGGTCTTTATAAAACCTCTATCATAAACGCAAATTTAAACCTTATAATAGTTTTTCTACTAGTTTTTTGTAGCTTTAGAAATCTGAATCAAACATTCAGAAAGACAACAAATGCTCTAATTATTGGTATTTTAATATGCGTGACTGCTACATTAACCATAAGCTACTCTTCAAAACTCGATGACTATTTCCTCGAAAAAATAGTTAATAAGAGAATGCACGATCTCTTTAATTTGAAATTAGTAAAACGCGCGAATACATTTTATCAGGAAATTTCGCTTTTTGTCGAAAGAAATGACAGGAAAGATTCCACCGATGACTACGAAAAAATTTTAAAGAATCCTGAAAAATATCACCTTTTTGGATTTCTTGATAGTGGATTACAGTTTGTTGCCCCAATTGGAGTTAAAGAAGACCCTTATCACTTCATGCTATTTGACCCCATAATGCAGATCTACAAACCGAAAAAAATTCTCATTCTTGGAGGTGGAGATGGACTTCCAGCAAGACAAGTACAATTATATGACGATATTATTGAAGATATTGTTATGGTAGACCTCGACCCTGAATGGATAGAATTCACCAGAACCGATAAATTAATGAGATATAATACTCAAAACGCTCTTGATAATCCAAAAATTAGATTTTATGGCTCTGATGCTTTCAAATGGATAATTAAAACAGATGAAAAATTTGATGCAATCTTTGTTGATTTCCCAGGTACAAATAACTTGGCTAGCCTTAGAATTGGCACTATACAATTCATGAATGACTTAAAGAGAATATTAAATCCTGAAGGAGTTATAATATCTCAAGATGATGTACCATTAAATAAATACTTCATGCCAAATATCTTTTCTACAGCAAAAGCTGCTGGGTTATCTATGCTCTTCGGAGAAAGGGTAAAAAGCAACATAGTTAACCAAACGGTTTCACAATTTATGCTCTTCCAAAATGATGAACTGAAAAAAGATTATTTGTACAAATTTAACAATCAATATACTGCAAATAAAACCAATAAGAAGCGACTTGATAGATATGGATATATTCACTACAAGAGAGATCCTAGCAAAGATGGCGAAGTAATATCGTTCTATGACCCGATAGTACTACATTATACCATTAATGATATAATAGAAAATCTTACTGGATATTAAAATGGGTAAAAAAATAGAAGCTGATATAAACATAAAATGGTTACTTAGGCTTAACCTACTTACATCATCATATTATATGTTGGCATATTTGTGCCTAACAATATCCATGTCATATATTTTAAGCAGTTCTATTTTTGTATTTTCCCTATTTACTGGCATTTACCTTATGTCCATGGGAATTGGATCAATATTGATAAATAAAATTCCCTTTTCAGAAAAAAATATTCAGCCCATAATTTTATCAATCTCGATAATTGGCATATTGCTTATTAACCCAGGTGTAATTGGCTTAATGTATTTAAATGAGTACCTATTTTATATATTTAGAAACTCACAAACAAATTATATAAATATTACTTTAATATATGGAATATCGCTTACAATCTTTATTGGTATATTATCAGGATCTGAACTGCCCCTATTTTCTAAATTACTAGAAGCCCAGAAAAAAGAACAATCTGAATTGCTTGTTAAAGTATTATCCTTCGATTATTTTGGAACATGTATCGGAGTAATTTTATTTAACTTTCTTATGTTTCCTTTCTGGGGACTTACTAACAGCATCTTAATTTCGCAATCTTTTGCCATCATTGGACTTTGGTTTATTTTCTATAAAATGGGAGTATTACCCAATAAATATTACAGATATTTGATTTTAGTCACGTTATATTGTATATTTTCTATTATGATGAAGGACGAATTTTTGCTTTCTATAAATAAATTATCTTTTTAGAATGAACTTAAAATGAAATAGATTGCATTACTTAATAGAAATATAAAATTTAAAAATATATGACAATATTGGCATCAAAAACATTAAAAGGCAGGACGTATATCGTAAGCGCATGGTACGATAATATGTTTTTTATTTTCATGCCTCTATTTGCATTTTTTCTAGCCTTAACAGTGCCTTACTGGGCATATGAGAAGTCTAACTTTCTAGGCATCATAGAAATACCAAATTTCATGATTGCATTCGTTTTACTTGAAATGACAGGAGCGATTGGCTTTCTAAGGGCATATTTAAACCCTCTTATTTTTAAAAGATTCTGGTTTAGACTAACAGTAATTCCGATATTATTTTTCTGCTCTCTATATATTTCAGTATGGATAGTAATATTTGCTATAGCTCTTGAGGTATTCTGGGATATTTATCATTCAACTATGCAAACTTTTGGTATATCAAAATTCTACGACCTAAAACATGGTAATGATACAAGAATTGGCCGCAGACAAGATGTAATGCTTAATTACGTGATCTATGCTGCCCCCATATTCTGGAGCTTTGGACTAGTTGAACATGCAGAGACTTTCAATTTCTTTGAAGTAACATCCACATCTGAATTAATGCAAATACCAGATCTTTTAGATGAATATGCCATATATATATCTGCAATCGTCATTACAATAAGCCTATTTGTTATACATAACTACTTCGTTACTTTTAGAAAACTGGTCAAAAATGGCGAATATAAAATGTGTTCTTCCAAAATGATTATGCTTGCTACAACTGCATTCTGCTGCATTACAATATGGGGCATGGGTGACTTCCTAATGGCATATTTAGCAATTAACATCTTCCATTCTGCTCAATATTTTGCTTTAGTATGGCATACAGAAAAGAAAAATCTTTCCAAAGTACTGCATGTAGAAAAATTTAAATATTGGAAACCTATTGTTTTCGTATTTTTCTGTGCGGCAGGATTTATTATTGGTACTACATTCTCATCAGCCGAACTTGTATTCCAAGATGCTAAGGATCTATCTATATTAGAGGGAGAAACAGGTGTGATTATAAAATTATGGATAGTAATCGGTGTATTACATTATTGGCATGATGGTTTTATTTGGTCACACGAGAAAATACATAGAATCAAAACATAAGAAATTCCAACAAGAAAAATGATATAAGAAATTTAAGTCACTTATACAAACACAATAAGACATTTGTGCCAGTACGAATCCGTCGCTTAATACTGGCACTTAGTACTGGTATGAATTGCTATATTGAACCTAATTACCCTAATATTTATAGAACCTATATATAGATCTTACGGCTTTTTTATTTGCCTATGATAGCTTTAAGATTATATATTTTGAATTTATAGCCAATAGCAAAATAAGTTAGAATACCCATGAATATCAAAGCAGTAAGAGACATATATCTTATAGAAGATTCATATAACATATTGTCATCAATAAGTGTTTTTAAGAAGATAAGAACCAAAGACATTGCAATAGTCATAATAGTGATCTTTTTAAAACTACGCTTTAGCTGATCATCAAAATAAAAATGCTCTTTCTTGAACAAAATTATAGATAAAATAATAACATTCAACCATGACGCAATTGATGTTGCCAAAGCAAGACCAGCATGAGGCATCCAGCCAATTAAAGGAAATATATTTATAAATGTTATATTAAGAATAAAATTAGTAATTAAGGCAATAATAGCTATTTTAACAGGAGTTTTGGTGTCTCCAAATGCAAAAAAAGATGTTGAACAAATTTTTGCAAGCATAAAAGCTGGAAGACCAACAGCATAACAAATCAAGGAATATGAAGTAGCTATTGCTGAATCATGAGTAAAATTACCCCTTTCAAATAATACCGATATAATTGGCAAGGCAAGTATGATTAAAGCAGCAGTTGATGGCAGTGCAAAAAACAAAATACACTCCAAAGCTCTATTTTGCGTATGTATCGCCTTATCATTTTTATGGGCCTTTATTTCCTTTGATAAAGATGGAAGAAGAACCGTCCCCATTGCCGTTCCAATAAGAGCTAGAGGAAGTTGATTTATTCTGTCTGCATAATATAGAAAAGCAATAGCTCCCGGAATAAAAGTTGCAATAATCACATCTATAATCACATTAATCTGAACAACACCTGCTCCTATCACCCCTGGTAAGAACCTTGATAAAAATTCCTTTGTGTTTTTATCTTTATATGGCTTAACTATTTTCGGATTCAACCCCGACCTCTTGACTGAAGCATATAACCATATCATTTGCAATATACCTGATAGAGCTACAGCATAAGACAAGTAATAAGCGGTTGATTCTTCGCTATCATTGAATAATAACAAAGAAGATATCAGGCATATATTAAGTATAATTGGAGCAAATGAAGCTACAGCAAATTTACCTATACTATTCATCATACCAGAAAATAATGCTACGAATGATATAAAAAACAAATAAGGAAAAGTAATACGCGATAACTCAACAGCAAAAATATATTTATCAGGCTGATCCGTAAAGCCAGGGGCAATCACATTAATAACTATAGGCATTGCAATTTCAAAACATGAAACGACAATTACCAGTCCAAAAAACAAGATAGACATTATATTATTAGAGTATCTAGCCGCATCTGATTTTTCCTCATGATGTATTTTATGAGAAAAAATAGGAACAAATGCAGCATTGAAAGCACCCTCAGCAAACAACCTTCTAAAAAAATTAGGAAGTTTGAAAGCAACAAGAAAAACCTCGGCAACACCTCCTGCTCCAAGGATAGCAGCCATCAGAATATCACGTGTGAACCCTAAAATTCTAGATAATAAGGTAAAAAAACTAACCGTAAAAAATGATTTTGCTAAGGACATTTATTTTCATATTGTACATAAATATATTTTTCTGTTATAAGACCATTCTATCTTTCAAACAATAGTTATATTTGGTATATAAATTGGAATATCTAACAAATTTTTCCATGATAATTGGCGGGCTTATTCTCTTAGTTATAGGTGGAGAGCTGATCGTCAAAGGTGCTGTGGGTATAGCACTTAACATGAATATATCTACTGTCATCATAGGTCTTACAATAGTCTCAATTGGAACTTCTGCTCCAGAAATCATGGTCAGTATACATGCTGCAATGAGCAATCACCCTGATATTGCATTAGGTAATATCATAGGTAGTAACATTAGTAATATATTATTGGTTTTGGGTACAAGCGCGCTTTTTTACCCTATAATTATAGATAAAAAGCTAATAACAAGAGATCTACCTTTCCTAATAATCTTAACCTTCCTTTTATTGTTATTGTGCTGGACTGGAAAAGAAATTTCAGTATTTGAGGGCATAACATTATCTACATGCATGGTTTTATATCTTTTATATACTATAAAATATTCGACTCCTAAAAGCATTATGTCTCAGTCTGAGCATGAAGATTATGATAAAGACTTAAAGGAAATGGAAAAAGAAATCCATGAAATTGAAGAAGAAATTAAAGAAGAAGATTTGGTTAAAATACCAAATTCAAAAGCTCTTATATATATAGCTCTAAGCCTTGCTTGTCTTGCCATAGGGGCAGAAATACTAGTAGAAGGGGCTGCAAATCTTGCTAGATTCTTTGGCATAAAAGAATCTATAATTGGACTAACAATTGTGGCTATTGGAAGCTCTGCTCCAGAACTTGCTACATGTGTTGTTGCTGCATACAGAAAACATGCTGATATTGTTGCTGGAAACATAATTGGAAGCAATCTTTTCAACATAATGGCTGGACTAAGTATAGCTTCTATAATAACTCCTGTTGAAGTAAGCGATGAATTCGTATATTACGACAATTGGATAATGCTTATGGCAACTTGCGTATTTTCGTTAGTTGTATTTTATAAGCATAAAGTAACCAGAATTGCTGGTTTATGGTTTGTAATATTATATGTAACTTATATAATTTCTAAGTTTATAAATATCTAATGGTTGTTGAATGACAAAAAAATCGAATAAAAAAGATCAAGTAATTGATACTAATACACGAAAAACTATTAACTTTATCAAAAAGAAAAATCTGGCATTTTTTATATCTACCATTTTGATTATATCATCATTAGCGACATTATACGTAAAAGGGCTAAATTTTGGTATTGATTTCACTGGTGGTATAGTTATTGAAATAAGAACGGAGAAACCTCTGGATTTCAAAAAAATAAGACCGATTCTTAATAATGCAAACTTTGGTGAAGTGACATTACAAACTATCGATAACAAAGGTGATGTAATGATTCGTCTGCAGGGCGATGAAGGTAAAAAAGAAGAAACCATCAAGAGCATTAAAAATCTTCTCCAAGAAAATATTGAAGGAACAATTGACTATAGAAAAGTTGATTTTGTAGGCCCTCAAGTTGGTGAAGAGCTTATAGAAACAGGTATTATAGCACTGGCTTTAGCATTTTTAGCGATTATGGTATATATTTGGTTAAGATTTGAATGGCAATTTAGTGTGGGAGCAATTATGGCTCTTATTCATGATGTTATCATAACAATTGGTTTATTTAGTTTTACTCAATTGGAATTTAACCTGACATCAATAGCCGCGATCCTTATCATTATCGGATATTCTATTAATGACTCTGTTGTTATATTTGATAGAATACGTGAGAATCTAAGAAGATTTAAGAAGAAAAATATAGAGAATCTTCTTAATGACAGCATAAATGATAACCTAACGCGTACTATTCTAACTTCAGGAACAACTATTGCGTCACTAATAGCTCTGGTTACTCTTGGTGGTAATGTTATATATGGTTTCAGTCTCGCAGTACTATTTGGAATAATTATTGGAACATATTCCTCAATTTATATAGCTTCTCCTCTTCTTATATTCATGAACATAAGGAATGAAGAAAAGAATAAGAGCTAATCTCAAAAACAGAGAACTCCTACAAAGCATGATCAATAAGACATGGCCAAGACGATATGACCAAGACGATATGAAAGTAATCAGACATTATAAACATACTCCATCTGAAGCAAAAGGCTCTACCATTACGCTTGGTAATTTTGATGGAGTACATAAAGGTCATAAAGCCCTAATTGAAAAAGTTGTAACTAATGCAAAACAGCATAACCAACCTTCAGCAGTTCTAACATTTGAACCCCACCCTCTTAGCTTTCTAAAAAAAAGAAATGATAGTTTTAGAATCACTGAATTCAGAAACAAATTCCAAATAATCGAATCACTTGATGTAGATTTTTTATTCACCTTAGATTTCAATAAAGACCTCGCATCTATGGAAGCCGAAGAGTTTGTAAAAACAATCTTGGTAGATAATCTTGAGGTAAAAAATATAATTGTAGGTCATGATTTTATTTTTGGGAAAGGTAGATCCGGAAATGCAGAACTACTAAAAGAATTATCAGTAAAATATGATTATAATTTTATTAAGATAGACACCATAACCGACAATGAGGATAATATTGATAATCAAGAAATATTTTCTTCAACTAATATCCGCAAATATATACGAAGTGGAGAAATAGAAAAAGCAGCGAACAAACTAGGTCATCATTTTGTTATATCAGGTATAGTACGGTCTGGACAAAAAAGAGGAAGAGAACTTGGTGTTCCAACTGCCAATCTTGACCTTGCAGAATATATAAGACCAAAATTCGGTGTATATATTGCATCAGCCAAAATATCTGAAGATAGTGGATTTATGCCAGCGGCAGTAAATATAGGTATAAACCCTACTTTCAACGAAAATAAAGAAGTTCTGGAAGCACATATATTAGATTATAAAGGCGATCTATATGATAAATATATAGAAATACGATTATTAAAATATCTAAGGCCAGAAAAAGAATTTAATGATATAGAAGAATTGAAATCACAAATGAATATTGATATTACTAATGTCGGAAATTATTTCAAAAATATAGAAAACAAGTAGAAATGATGAAAATAATAAATAAAAAATTATTCATGACGGCTATAGCAATCGCTATTTTTACTATATTTTTAGATCAAATCAACAAATGGTATATGATCGAAATATTTGATATACGCTCCAAATCACCTGTCGAAGTCACACCCTTTTTTGACTTAGTAATGGTATGGAATAGAGGGATAAGCTTTGGATTATTTCAAAGTGAATATTCAATCTATATATTTACAGTTCTTTCTACATCTATCGTTCTCGTTTTATTATTTTGGCTTAAGAATAATGAGAAAAAACTTGTCGCTTTAGCACTCGGTTTTATGATAGGCGGAGCGCTTGGAAATGTTATAGATAGACTACATTATGAAGCAGTAGCAGACTTCTTCTATTTTCATATTGGCGATAATTATTTTCCAGCTTTTAATATTGCTGATTCTGCTGTATTTATTGGTGCATGCATGTTAATAATAGACAGCTTGTTTTTTGACAAAGACGAAAACAAAAATAAGAAAGATGAAAACAAAGGTAACAACAATGAAAGCAATCTCAAAGATTAATCATATTATATTTTTATCAGCGTCCATATCAGTACTGGCAAACTGCAGTGGTACAGAAATAAAAGAGAATCTTGGCCTTAAGAAATATGCTCCTGATGAATTCATGGTAGTCTCTCGCCCCTCTCTTACTATGCCTCCATCTTATTCATTAGTTGAACCATCTGAGAAAAAAATAATTTCATCAAAATCAAAGTCTGATGAAGCTAAGTCATTATTATTAGGTAAAAATGATAGCTACAAAACATATATTAGTGATTCAGAGAAAGCACTTCTGAAGAAAGCAAAAACTTCAAAGAACAAACAAAATATCAGAGAAGTTCTTAACAAAGAATATTCAGAATATGTAACTGATAAGAAAGAACATAAAGAAAGTATATTAAGTAAACTTAATCCTTTCAATAATAACAATGAAGAAACTCTTGATGCAAAAAAAGAAAAACAGAGAATTACTAATAATCAGAAAGAAGGAAAATCTGTATTAGAAGGTGAGTCTGAGTCAGTGAAGAAAAGCTCAAGTATTTTCAACTAATCATTTCAATATAATATGTGGCTATCAAAAATAATGAAGCATAAATTTACTACCGCATTTACTGCCTTTCTATCAATTTCCTTATTATCTATATTTTTATATACTGGTAATGCTTTTGCTAAAAATAATGTAGAGGAATTTACGTTAGAAAATGGTATGAGGGTTATAGTTGTTACTAGTCGAAAAGTCCCTGCTATCTCTCATATGGTTTGGTATAGAGTTGGCGCAATTGATGAACCCAAAGGAAAATCTGGCCTAGCTCATTACCTTGAACATTTAATGTTTAAAGAAACTGTTAAATTAAAAGCTGGAGAATTCTCTAAGATTATTGCTAAAAATGGCGGTAATGATAATGCTTTTACATCACAAGATTATACGGGATATTATCAAAATATTTCAGTAAAACATATTGAAACTGTGATGGGGTTAGAATCCAGCCGAATGACAGATCTAAATATTACAGCAGAATCCATCTTAAAAGAAAGAGATGTTATTCTTGAAGAAAGAAGCATGAGAATCGACAATAGACCATCTGCTATCCTTACTGAAAAAATGAGGAAATCATTATTCGAAAACCATCCATATTCAATACCCGTAATCGGATGGAAAGAAGAAGTAGCTAACCTTGAATATAAAGATGTAATTGATTTTTATAAAAAACATTATAGACCTGATAATGCAACATTAGTTGTTTCAGGAGATATTGATGCAAAGACTCTAAAACCTATAGCTGAGAAATATTATGGGTCAATAAAAATTCCATCTGATCCAATTGCTACAAGAAGTAAAGATTTCACTAATCTTTCTCTTCGTACTGAACCTACAGAAGAATCACTAAAAGATAGTAGAGTTCAGCAAAAAGAATGGATAAGATTTTATACAGCTCCAAGTATCAAAACTAAAAATAAAGATCAAAAAATTATGCCATTCGTAGTATTCTCACAAATTTTTGGTGGAGGAGCTACAAGCCGTATTTATCAATCTTTCGTAGTTGAAGATAAAATAGCAACGTCAGCAGGAAGCTATTATAATGATATGTCATATGGCCCTACATCTTTTTCTTTCTTTGTTACTCCAAGTGAAAAAATAGAATTTGCAGCTATTGAGAAGAAATTATCTGAAGAAATCTCTGAAGTGGCAAAAAATGGCGTTACATCTGATGAACTTGAAAGAGCTAAAAGTTCGCTAATTGCAGAATCCATATATGCTAAAGATGGCATTAGAAATATGGCATATATATATGGTCAAATTTCCGCTCTTGGACTTGATATAGAATATGCCGAAAACTGGGGCAAAATGATTGAAGAAGTTTCTTCTGATGACATAAAGAAAGCCGCTCAATACCTGCTTGATTCTAAATCATATGTAACTGGTAAATTACTGCCAAAAGACAAAGAGAGCAAATAATGAAAAAAATTGTTTTATTTACTTTATTATATCTTTCTGCTCTAGCCAATTTATCTCATGCAAACGATATAGACATAGTTAAATCTGAATCTGCAAATTTAGAAGCATGGTTAGTTGAAGAACATAGTCTGCCTATAATCTCAATAAAGCTGGCATTTAAAAAGTCTGGAGGATCTTACGACCCAAAGAGCAAAGATGGATTAGCATATATGATGACAACCTTAATGAATGAAGGTGCTGGAGAATTAAAAGGCTTTGATTTCCAAAAAGAACTTGAGAAACATGCCATACATATGTCTACCGATACAGATAAAGACTTCTTCTATATAAGCCTAAAAACCTTAACTAAAAACAAAGATAAAGCCTTAGAATTAGTATCTCTAGCACTCACAAAGCCCCGCTTTGATCAAGATGCTATTGATAGAATGAAAAAACAGATTATATATTTGTATAAGAAAAGAATTGAAGATCCTAAATATCTTGCAAGCTTGAAGTGGAACCAACTTATATATAAGAACCACCCTTACAATAAAAGGCTTCATGGTACTGAAGATTCTATAAATAGTATTAGTAGAGAGGATATAACCAGTTGGTTTAATACTCATATAAATAAAGAGTATCTTAATATCAGCGTCGTTGGGGATATTACAAAAGAAGAATTAAGAAATGATTTATTTACTTATTTCAATGATATTAGAAATAAGCCAGAAACTGACATTAAATATATGGAGTCTTTTGAAGATTTCCCGAAAGGAACAAAAGAACATATAGATGAAGACAACCCTCAGTCCATTATTCTGTTTGGTCTAGATGGATATAAATATAACGATAAAAATTTCTACCCTGCATATATCATGAACTATATATTAGGTGGTGGTAGTTTTGAATCCAGATTGATGAATGAAATACGAGAGAAAAGAGGTCTAGCATATTCAGTATATTCTTATATGGATACCTATGAATTTGATGGCAGCCTAAAAGGAATTATTGGTACAAAAAATGAATCTGCTACAGAGGTAAAAGAACTTCTTAAAAAAGAGTTTAAAAAAATGCTCGATAATGGAGTAACACAGGAAGAAGTTGATAATGCAAAAAAATATATTACAGGCTCTTTTGCATTAGGTATGGATACAAACTCAAAACTTGCAAATTATCTGGTTTTCATGCAAGCTGAGGATTTAGGGGTTCATTTTCTAAAACATAGAAATGAAAAAGTTAATAAAGTTACACTGGAAGACATAAATAATGTAATTAAAGAATTAATTAATCCTGATGATTTAATTATAATTACAGTTGGCAAAAAATAACTACAAAACATCAAAACATACTGGAAAAAAATCGTGAAATATAAACATAATATTGATTATTGTTTCAATAATAAAATTGCTGGTAACGCTTTAGATATTGAAAGCTATAATTCTACACTTGAGAAATGCAATGAAATTTCTATTGATTTACAGAATCAGATAAATAATGGCGAATTGCAGCTTTTTAATCCTGATTGTTATAATAATATTAGTGATGAGATGCTATCTGTCGTAGATAATATCAAGGCTAACTTCAAGAATTTATTAGTTCTTGGTACTGGTGGGTCTACATTATGCGGGCAAGTTCTTACTGGTTTCTCTGAGTATCATAGCATACATAGTGATAAAACCGATGTTCATTTTATTGAGAATGTTGACCCTGATATTTTCTTATCGACATTGGATAATCTAGAATTAAAAGACACTTATTTTCTAGTCGTAAGCAAGTCAGGATCTACCTTAGAAACCATTTCACAATTTGTTGTAGCTCTTTCATATATTAGCAATGAATATGGTAAAGATCGTATAAAAGATCATTTTTGCTGTATTTCCGATGATATAGCTAGCCCACTTAGAAGACTAGCAGATGAATATTCCATTAGAGTTCTAGAACATGAAAGAAAAATAGGTGGTAGATTCTCATTGCTTACAAATGTAGGTCTAATACCTGGTCTTGTTGCAGGAATTGATGCAAATAAACTTTTGAAGAGTGCTGTTTCAGCAATTGAAAAAAGCTTATCTAAAGACTCCGAGGCTATGAAAGGTGCTGCTATTAACTACGAATTTATGAAAAAAGATATAAATATAGCCGTCACTCTTTCATATGTTGACAGATTAAAGAATTTCGCAGTTTGGCAAAGACAAATCTGGTCAGAAAGCTTGGGTAAAGAAGGCAAAGGATCAACTCCTATTAATTCAAGTGGTACACTAGATCAACATAGTCAATTACAATTATATCTAGATGGCCCTGATGATAAGTTTTTCACCGTAATTTTATTAGAGAACTATCAAAAAGATTTTAAATTCGATGAAGATTTCTTACATGATGAAGATTTAGCATATATTAGAAATCACAATTTTAGTGAAGTAATCAAGGTTTCATCGATTGCCACACGTGATACATTAATTGCAAATAATAAACCTACTCGTTCAATTGAGATTAATCGTTTAGATGAAGAGATACTTGGAGAATTAATTATACAATCCATATTTGAAACTGTATATACAGCTTCCCTACTCCGACTTAATGCATTTGATCAGCCTGCTGTAGAAGAAGGAAAAATATTGGCTAAAAAATTGCTATCTTCATTAAGCTGATTATAATAAAATAAATTTTTAATCTCATAACTATAAATATAGAGCAAGTTTGATGACTATCCGTATATTACCAACAGTAATAATTAATCGTATTGCTGCTGGTGAAGTTATCGAAAGACCGGCTTCTGCTCTGAAAGAATTGGTAGAAAATTCTATAGATGCTGGTGCTAACATTATTGATATAAAAATCAATAATGGAGGAAGAAACCTTATATCCGTTACAGATAATGGCAAAGGCATGAGTAAAGATGAAATAGCTTTATGTCTAGAACGGCATGCTACATCAAAACTTACAAATGATGATTTATTCGACATAGGTTCTTTTGGATTCAGAGGAGAAGCATTACCCTCCATCGCATCCGTTGGTCGATTAAAAATTACCAGCAAAGCCAAAGGAAGTGATGAAGCATGGTCTATCTTTATTGAGGGTGGAGAAAAGCACGAGACAAAACCTGATGTTCTCAATGAAGGAACAAAAATTGAGCTTAGAGATTTATTCTATGCCACCCCTGCAAGACTGAAATTCTTAAAAACTGAGAGAACAGAAAAACAGCATATTGTTGATACTATTGAAAGAATATCAATGTCATATCCCAATATCACCTTCAATCTAACAGCAGATAATAAAAAAATCCTTAGTCTAAACAATGAACAAGGAGAGTTATTTGAGCAAAGATTAAAAAGACTAGGCAAAGTAATGGGAAAAGAATTCCCCGAAAATGCCATACCCGTTGATGCTACAAGAAATAATGTTCATTTGACAGGATATATCTCGGTACCAACATATAATCGAGGTACATCTACAGCACAGTATCTTTTTGTAAATAATCGGCCTGTAAAAGATCGACTTATATTAGGTGCAATAAAAGGAGCATATCAGGATTTCCTTGCTAGAAATAGATATCCAGTTGTTATGCTATTTATAGATGTTCCAACTGATGAGATAGACGTTAATGTCCACCCAGCTAAAGCTGAAATACGTTTTAGAGATAGCGCAAATGTTCGAGGGTTAATTGTTGGGGCAATTAAGAATACACTTGCTAGCGCTGGACATCGTGCTTCAACTACCGTTTCTGATCAAGCATTAAGCTCATTTGTTCCACATGAATCACCATCAACAACTAGACCTTTATCATTTCAATCTAGCTATGGAAATAACTCAAGAAGTTACGGTGGCAGTAGCAATGCTAATTTTGCCAATAATTCTTATCAAAATGATTTTGTACAAGAACCTCCTGCTGCAAGTTATTCTCCTTCAACATCATCAGCAGCATTTCAACAAGATCATAGCTTGATAAATGACAGTGAACTAGCTCCTCTTGCTCAATCCAATAGACAATATGAGAATGAGGAAGAACTCTCTCCCGCGAATAATTTCCCGCTTGGAGCAGCAAAAAGCCAATTGCATAAAACTTATATTGTATCACAAACAGAAGATAGCATAGTTATCGTAGATCAACATGCCGCTCATGAAAGGCTAGTTTATGAGAATATGAAAAACAATATGGCAAAGGAAGAGGTCAAAGTTCAGTCGTTGCTCATTCCTGAAGTTGTTGAACTAAGCGAAATTCAAAAGAACAGCATTATGGATCGAAAAGATAAATTAGAATTATCTGGCTTATCTATTGAAAACTTTGGAAATAATTCTGTAGTTGTCCGTAATATTCCATCAATTCTAGGAAATATAGATGTTGGACAACTAGTTAAGGATATATCTGACGACCTTATTGAACATGGTGAAACATTATCACTGGATGAAGCCATAGAACATATAGCAGAAACTATGGCATGTCATGGTAGCGTGCGTTCTGGACGAATCCTAAACATAGATGAAATGAATGCCCTACTTAGACAAATGGAGCAAACTCCACATTCTGGACAATGTAATCATGGCAGACCTACATATGTAGAGCTAAAGCTTACAGATATCGAAAAATTATTTGGAAGAAGATAGTTAAGATATGGCAGCACCAATAATTTTTAATCGCCAACTTAAGAAAACTCATAGAGATAGAAGTGCTAATCTATTGACAAATAATGACTTTCTTATCGAAGAAGGAGCAGCAAGAATTGCAGAAACCTTTGACGAGGAAATTGTAGAAAAATTTCCATTTGTATTAGATCTAGGATGTAGATTAGGAAATCTTTCTCAAAATCTAACTAACAGAGCTGGTATAAAAAATATAGTACAATGCGATATGTCAGAAAGATGCATATCCAAGGCAAGACCCCCTTTTGATGACCTCAAAGTTGTTGCAGATGAAGAGTTTTTACCATTTGCAGAGAATTCTTTTAATGCAGTCCTTAGTTCGCTATCATTGCATTGGGTAAATGATTTACCTGGAACATTGATACAAATTAACCGAATATTAAAAGATAGAGGGCTTTTAATGGCCTCCTTCCTTGGCGGTAGTACTCTAAATGAACTTAGAGAATCCATTTTGCAGACAGAAATTGAGGTATCAGGAGGAACTAGCCCAGCAATCTCTCCATTTATTGAGATAAAGGATGCTGGAGCATTATTGCAAAGAACAGGATATAAACTTCCAGTGTCACATAGTGATATAGTAACAGTTAACTATGACAATATATATAGTATTATCAAAGACTTGAGAGCAATGGGAGAAACTAATTCTTTAGCAAAAATGAGAAAAAGCTTTAGAACAAAAGAAACTCTGGACTTAATAAATAAAAAATACAAACAACTATATTCTAATGAAAATGGTGAAATAGAAGCAACTTTTGAGATAATAACTATAGTGGGCTGGAAGAGTTAAATAAAAAATTAATACAATCAAAGGCATAGCGAAAAGTAAATTTTTTATTAAAATTTTTATTGGAAATACCTTATAAACCTTGTATAAAGAACAAAATAAGTATAATTTTTAAGAAAATTAATTGTTTTTTTACCTTTTCTAGATTAATTATGCTATAATAGGTAACTTACGATGAGCTAATTGTCGTAATATAATGAATATTTTTTTCTATTTAGTGAATAGAGGTTGTTGATATGTTAAATAAAAAAATCCTTACTGTACTTTCAGTACTTATAACTGTGTCTTCTTTAATTGGCCTAGCAAATGATGCTAACGCAGCTAATAGAGATGATCCGTATGCAATAAATTTTAAAAGAGGTCAAGCTAATCTAATTAAGCCTGGTGGACCACCACAATTAGTTCTTCGTCCATCATTTGAACTTCTAAAGGCTGCATGCTTAAAATCTGCAGGCTCTATAGCTTCACTATACAAAATAGACTTTGATGGCTCTAGCAGAGACGCATGTGGATGCGTTGCTTCTCATGCCCAAGTAACAGGAGTTCCTGATACAATTGCTACTGAAGTAGCAGCTCACATGAATTCTGGTAACATAAAAAATACAACAGCTAGAAAGTACAAAGCATATGAGCATGTTTTGGAATATTGTTTAGCTGATGAAATGGACGACTAGTCCAAGTAAATCAACATATTCTATTCTTAGATAATTAATAAGAAATAGAAAAGTTATAAATAAGGGTAGATTTGATAGTTACGGCTATTGCTCTACCCTTTTTATCATTTTAAAGAGAATTAACCTTTTTACTGACCTAATTTTTTTTAATGACCTAATTTTGCTTATTATTATAGATTACCAAGTAATAATGATCTTTAGCTTAAAAGCATTAATAACAAAAAATCATTTACTCTTACTCTAATTTACTCTTACAGTAATGATTTCCAATAATCACCTCAACTATCAAGATAATATTTATTAGTACTGTTGATAGTTCTATAAGTAAAAATCATAAATTTTATTTGGGAATAAATCTATTAACAAAATAATTACCTAGTATAATCTGAAGCAGGATTTCTTTTACTTAAACTATCAATCCATTCTTCTCTTTCCCCTTTTCTTTGTAATAGCTCATCGCCCATACTATTAATTTTTTCTATTGTAGAAGAGAATTCTTCATTTAAATAGCCATCTTTATTTTGATATATCCTCTTAACATTTTCAAGCATTTCTGCATCAACAGCACCCTTATCATCAATCTCATAAATATCCAATTCTCCAGTATCGTAATTGTATATTAACTTCTCAAAGTCAAAACCATTATAAGAAAAACTTTCTATAATCGCTTCTCCATTATCATTAAGGCTAGCCACCACTCCCGTTTTACTATCTTGTACGTCAATACCGCCGTCATTTATAAATGCATTCATATCATCCTGTGAAATACTAGAAGCGCCTGAAGCAACTATTTCTGTATAAGTTTTCATAGTATCTAAATATAAATTCAATTGCTCCATTCTATCTTCCAAAGAGAGAATTGATTCAACCCTATGACTAGATATAGTGGTACATTCAACATCTGATGCCCTATCAGTATTCTCGAAACCATCTAAAATATCATTTAAAAAACTCTTACGTTCTATAACTAGATTATTACTCTCTGACAAAGCCGCACTTAGATCAGAAGATTCTTTACTTTTTGTATTTTTTAGCTGCCTTGCTAGTTGAGCATAAGAAACACCCAGTTCTTCTTCTAGCTTATCAACCTCAGCATTCTGATAATCTATCTTAACCGTATTATATTCTATTTCACCATGAAAACCTGAAGTACTGCCTATATATTCCTTATACAAATCGTCATTTTCAATAAAGAAACGATAAGCAACTATCTCTTTTATATTTTCAACACCATCAAAAACAATGTCATCCTCTTCACCTGGAATATCAATATAAAGCCCATTTTCAATATTCAGTATTCCAGTAATAATAGATAAGTCTTCTTCAGAAAGTTGATCTACAGGCTTTTCACCAGACCTAATATCTTCATATAATTTTAATTTATTATACTCATTTTCGGCAACAACCAATTCATCTTGTGCCTCACAGAGACTAAGTTTATCACGTAATTCTTGTTCGACTAATTCGAAATTTGCATTATCTTTGATATATAAACTATCTGAACTATGAGGAGTCTTCTCTTCTAGAACCACTTCATCAGCTGCTATAAATTCCTTATTTTCATTGGAAACAAGATTTTTTAATGCAACACCACCTGCAATAGCTAATGCCACAGTTGTTGCAATAATTTTCTTTGAACCAGATCCGCCTAACATTTATACTTCTTATTATCAATATTCCATCAGTATAGAATAAAATAGTTAAATAAATATTAACCTTGTATACTAACATAGATAACTGCTATCACTTTTAAAAATTTTTAGTCATGCTTAGTATATTTACTCAATCCATGTTCTGTTTTTTCCCAATGATGAGGTCGTAAAATCACATCCTTAACAGACTTCAAACTAGCTACCACATGCAATACCCAGTAGAAAGGGAATAGAAGAATAGAAGATTTCATGTCATACCACTTACTCTTAGTAATAACATGATTAGCTATAAACATATGAAACAAGACCATAACCAATAAATTTGATATTGATAAAATACCAAGCCAAGCTGGAATATCCTCAATTTTAAATAATGATGTAATAAATAGAATCACCGACAGTGGAATTGTTACAAATACAATAGATGGAGCACCAACAAAAAAGAGAAAACCTATCATCCCCTTTAACTTGATCATCTTATAAAGCTTAATGGGCTGCCTCATATGCACTATATAAGTTTGTATATAGCCCTTTATCCAACGGCTTCTCTGCCTCAACCATCCAGATACGCTAATTGGTGCTTCCTCTAGAGTAAGAGATTTAATAATCTTTGTTTTATAACCATTCTGAACAAGTCTAATTCCTAAATCTGCATCCTCAGTAACGTTATAAGGGTCCCAAGCATGTAGCTTTCTAATGATTTCTATTTTAAAGTGGTTGCTCGTGCCTCCTAGCGGTATAGGAATGCCTATTCTATCCAATGCTGGTATCATATAATTGAACCATGAAGCATATTCTAATGAGAATAATTTAGTTAACCATGTTTCATTCCTATTATAGTAATTGAGTCGAGCTTGAACACAAGCAACATTAGGATGCGAGTTTTCAAACTTATTTAGAACTTTCCTCAATTGTAATGGATCAGGCTTATCTTCAGCATCATATATTGTTATATAATCCCCCAGAGCAAATCTTAAAGCGTAATTACAAGCTTTTGGTTTAGTCTGTGGTAAAGAATACGGTACTTCTATTATTTGAAAATAACTTTCAGGCCTTATAGATTTAATATGATTTATGGTTTCTTTATCTCCCTCTTCAACAACCAACTTAACATCGAGCTTTGAGATAGGGTAATATATAGCTTTAATTGAGTTTATAAGATTTTCAATAGTTGTCTTCTTTTCCTTAAACATAGGAACGAGTATGGTGTACACAGGGAGCTTTGAGTCATCTATCGATAAATCAGTACTATCAGCTAGAATTTTAGAGTCTTCTTTTAGCCCAACCATTATAAAAATAATTTTTGACAATAATGTTATTGCATAGAATCCATGCAGGGCCGCAAGAGCAAATAGAAAATTATTTCCTATAAACACAGCTATAAATAATGCAAATATTATAAAAACAACCCAGTTTCTTGTAGTATTGTTAAGAAATAATTTTCTAGCAGATGCTTTTCTATCATGCCTCCATAATGTATCTCTTGCATCACGACTTAGAAATTCACCAATATTCTTCTGTGATGCCCATAAAATATCAAATGGAGAAGTGATAATAAAATCATAATTGTGATATTTCTTCGATGCCCACTCCTCTAATTCTGGATATATATCCGTTGTAGCAATATATACAATTCCCTCTTCTTGCTTCCATGGAATAGCATGTAAATTTAAATAATCTTCTCTGTCTTTATCTTTTACAAGAAACTCATCGCATGGTGTTTCTTCTAAATTCACAAATTCCTTTCCTTTATGCTCTGCAAATGCTTTTGCTAATTGAAATGCAGATACATCCCCTTCTCCAATTAAGAGTTCTCCTAATCGACCACCTACTTCTTGCTGCTCCTTCAATATTTCTTCAAGACGGTCTGAGGTTATATAACCTCTCTTAATCAGAATATTTCCTAGCTTTTTCCTTGCTTCAAAAACCATTTAAATTATTACCGTTAACTTTAAAAATTAATCCATAATGATACTAGTCCGCCATTACCCACGCCAGTATTTTCTCCATCAATATTTTTAAATATTCCAAGCTGTAATGAATATTTTTTATTAATTTCTTTTACCATAGAAAATTGCAGTTTAGTTAGTTCAAAATCAAGGGGGTTAGATAAAGAAACTCCTTTATTAGTATTTTCCTGTATAGAAGAAGTATAAAATATTTGCCCCAAAAACATATAAGTATCCTGAAAACGAACACCTAACGTTCCATCAAAAAATATTTCATTAGAAGGATCTCCTTCCCTTAATCTATAACCTATCTCTGCATTTATAAAATGATAATTATCTAAATATTTAAAACTATATCCAGCTAGGCTTCTAATTTCAAAATCAGATTGATCCGAAGTAACAGAAAAATTTTTATTGCTACTATTGTTGGGTGGAGATAACTTTACAAGTGGTTGTATAGAAAGGACTAGAGCATCATCATCATGAAATATTTTCGACTTATTAAAAACCCCTACTCTAGCAAAAGCATCAATACTTGCTATACCTGTATCGCTTAAATTACGACCAGATGGCGCATCCTGCGATATTCTTTGTATCCTTGGGTGAAAACCAATTGTTAATTTGTCGTTATATCCATATTCATATAGATAATCACTCTCAAACTTTGTAAATTTTGGTTGTTTTTGTTTATTACTTGTTTTGTCAAAAAATTCTTTAGTATGGTAAAATGAATTTGTTATAATTAGCTGTGACTTCCCTTCTTCTAAAGTCCAAGATGCAGCATAACCTTGCAAAGGAAATAATAAGAATATTGCCACTAACGTTTTTATATTAAATCTTTTAAATAAGAATATAACTAAACCTCTCTAATATTCTTAAAAATAGCTGTCTTGATATATAGAATTATATAGCTTTTGAAGAATAATCAATATTGATACATATTATTGATAATATCTAATCGAGTTAATTCAAGAAAAATAAAGGAAATTTAAGCCGTATTGATATCTTTATTAAAAGTTGTAATAAAGATATCATAAACTATCATGAATAACTTAATAAGTTTGATTAGATTATAATTAGTAGGCCTAATAGTTAGATTTAATTGCTGTAAGTAAATCTGGATAATTAGTGAAGCTTTTTACCAATATCATTAATGGCACTATCCATGACAACTTCTGCAGCGTCCTTACTTAAATTATCCATAATTAAAGTTTTAGCAGCACTAATAGTAACATCAACTGCATTATCATGTATTTGTCTAATTACATCACTTTCAGCTTGTGCAATTTTCTGTTCAGCAAGTTTAGTTCTTTTGCTAATTTCTTCTTCAATTTTCTTAGAAGCATCCTTAACAATAAGATCAGCCTGTTCTTCTGCAAGAGATAAAATTTCTTTTGCTTCTTCTTCAGCTTTCGCATGTTGCCTCTGGTAAGAAGATAAAAGCGCCTGTGCCTCTTCCTTTAACCTTAGAGCTTCATCAAGTTCTTCTTCAATTTTTACAGACCGATCATCCAAAGCCTTCCCTAACAAAGGAAATACTTTCTTCAATAGAAATAAGCAGAAAACTACCGTTGCTGCTGCCACTATAAAAGATGTGTCATGAAGTAAATTATCCATAAAGAAAAAACCTATTTATTATTATTTATTGCTTCTAATGCTTTCTTTTCAGAAATTTTAACACCAGAAATTTTTTCAACAATCCTAATTGAAAGATCTGCAGAAAATGTAGAGATTTCATCAACCGCTTTCTGGCGAAGTTTTTCTATATTTTCTTCTGCTTCTAAAATCTTTTTGGAAGTAGATTCCTCTATTTCCTTAATTTGATTTTCAATTTTATTGTCAGAGGATATTGACGCCTCATCCACTATTTTACCAGCATCTACATTTGAACTCTTAATAAAAGATTCATATTCGTCTTTTATTTGCACAGACTCTTCTTTAAAGCGGTCTGCCCTGTCAAGATCCCTATCTATCTTCTCTTTTCTATTTATTCTAACTTCCATAATTGAAGGAACGCATATCCTTGATATTATAAAATATAAAATAGAAAATGAAACTATAAGCCAAAATATCTGTGAAGAAAAAGTTGTATGATCTAGTTGGGGCATTACATCATTAGAGGCATTATTTTTCTCTATGATTTGCATAGACTCAACTGTTTTACCGCCTGATACAGTATCAAGCTTTAACATATCTTTTTTTTCTAAAATAGTATCTGATTGAGACATCAAAATATCCTACAAATTCAATAATTATCCAGCAAATGCTAAATACAAACCAATTACCAAAGATATAATACCTAGTCCTTCTGCAAGTGCCATACCTAAGAATACCAAAGGCTTGATTTTTGATTCTGCTGATGGATTACGAGCAATACCGTTAATACCAGCAGCGAAGATCATTCCAACACCTATACCGCCTCCGATAGCACCCAATGTAGCTAATCCAGCACCTAAATATTTTAGTTCTGATACACTATATGCAATTACTTCTGGTCCCATAAGATTTTCCTTCAAAAAGTTAAAAAATAATAAAAAATTCTACTAAATATTTCTACAAATGATCTATATCTAATGCATATTTAATGCATCATTTAAATAAATACAAATTAAAAGAGAAAATATATATGCCTGCAATAGAGCTACCAAGAACTCAAATGCTATAAATATAATTAAAAATGCAAAAGGCACCACTCCTAAAACGCCCAAGCTTACAACAAATCCCGCTAAAACCTTAAGTAAAACATGACCTGCCATCATATTGCCAGCTAACCTTAAAGACAAAGTTACAGGCCTTACCAAATAAGACATTAATTCAATTATCACCATCATAGGAGCCATAGCCATTGGAACACCATGAGGTAAAAACATTCTAAAATAACCAGTTCCATGTTTACTAAAACCAATAGCTGTAACTGAAATAAATACTATTATGGCTACTGTAAAAGTAATAATGATATGGCTTGTTACTGTGAAATTATAATATGGGAATAAACCTAGTAAGTTACACCCTAGAACAAACATAAATAATGAGAATATGAAAGGGAAATACGCTCTACCTTGTACGCCGACATTTTCTTTAAGCATATTGGCAACAAATTCATAAAACAGCTCAACAGCTGACTGCCATCTATCAGGAACAAGGCTCTTTTTCTTCATTCCGCCAATAAGGAATACAGATACCAATGCTACTGCTAGAATCATAAATAATGATGCATTAGTAAAACCAAGCACAGAATGATAGCAAGAAGTGCCTTCTGCACAGCTTGATGGGCCTATTGGAATAAGATCTACAATCTTAAACTGATCTAATGGACTATGACTCTCACCAGAACTCATTTTAATGCTCCATTAATTAATATTAATAATCTAGCTTCCTTAAAGAATATAAGATTAATGAATAAACTCTACTATACTTCATCTTTTTCTTTAGAATTATCTGCTAGCTTATAAATATTTAATACGCTACCTGCAACCCCTAAAAACATAAAAATGATAAAAAAAAGTGGTTTTGTATCAAAAAGACCATCAACTAGGTATCCAATTGCAGAACCAACAACAATACCAGCTATTAATTCAACAACGATTCTTATCGGTGTAGCTCCTGAATATGAGTATTTATTATCTTTTTTACTGACTTCGGCGGGGGATTCACGAGCAGCAGAGATCCTTTTTTCAAGATCTTTTATCTGCTGCTCACGATTATCTGACATTTATTAATTACTTAGTTACTTTTTTTAGAGCTTCCTCTACAGCACCAATTACTATATCGGCATCTTTTGCTGCGGCAAAGATTTCACCATTTATAAAAATAGTAGGTGTAGCTTTAACTCCAATTTCTTGACCTGCTTTTAATTGACCAGCAAGGATTTTATCCTCTAGATCTTTATCAGCAGCACATTTATTAAATGAAGAAATATCTATACCACCAATTTCAGCAATAACTTTAATTTTATCCATAAAGTCTTTTTCGCTACTTTTATAAGCCCAATCACTTTGTGATCTGAATAATGCTTTGATAAATTTATGCTTCTTTTCAACATCAGTTATACATTCAACTATCTGAGCAGCTCTTAAAGCTGGAGGGTTTAGAGGATAATGACGGTATATTAATTTTACCTTTCCAGTTTTTATAAGTTTTTCATCAAGTTTTGGAAAAATATTTTTATGGAAATTAGCACAATGTGAACAAGATAATGATGCATATTCTATTATTGTTACTGGTGCATCTTCTTTACCGTACACAGTATCTAAAGGTTGAGCTTCAGTTAATAACTTTGATTTTTCAGCAGCAACAGCATTACTATATCCAAATAATAATACGAAACTCATCGAAAATAAATAAAGAATTTTTTTCATTCTAACCTCTTGTTGTATTTTTTAATTTAAAAATTAGTTCAATATATCAAAGAATATATGAACATTACTTTAGTAATTTGGAAATATCATTTAGAATATCCTTTAGAGAATCATCCTCAATTTCATTAATTTCCTCACTATAATCATTTATAATAGCTTTATCCTGATCAAATTCAATATCTTTATTGATTTTATTTTTTTCTACATGTGTTGCATCAACTTCAGAAGATAGAGATGGTACATATTGCTTAATAGTAATTCTTCCAATTGCATTATAGCCAAAATAATTATTTATTCTTTCAATAATAGTCTCTTTTAAGAAATCTACTTCAAATATTTTATCGCTTGAAACACGGATCTTCAGCGTAGCATCATATTTCTTATTCATTGAAAATACTACACCATCAGGTACCGAACATGAGGAAAACTCAGAACCAACAATATTCAACCAATTAGTTAATATTTGCCCTTCAACATAGCCTTTCTTTGAATAAATAGGGTCTGTAATCTTTCCAAGAACGTCTGATAATTCTTTCATTTTTCAATTATCCTCCTAATTGGAGCAAAACCACGTCGATGATATGGAGTGATCCCATACTTCTCTATAGCTTCCATATGCTGCTTAGTTCCATACCCTGCATTTTTATCCCATCCATATTCTGGATATTCACTATGCATTTCAGTAATCATCTTGTCCCTTGCCACTTTTGCAACTATTGAAGCTGCGGCAATAGAAACTGACTTATTGTCACCCTTTACTATAGCCTCAGAGTTATATTCCCATTTTGGTATTTTATTACCGTCTACCAGAACCATATCTGGATTGCACTCTATAGAATCGACTGCTCTTTTCATAGCAATCAATGTACCACCAAGTATGTTATGCTCTTCTATCTCGTGTAATTCACCAACACCTATAGCAAATTTAAAATCTTTGGTTAGAATATCAGAGATATGTTCTCTTTTCTTTTTAGATATTTTCTTTGAGTCTCTAATACCTGAAGGAAATTTACTATCGTAGATAATTGCTGCAGCAATGACAGGACCTACTAAGGCACCTCTACCAACTTCATCAACACCAATTATCAGATTACCATATTCTTCTTCTTTTAAAGAAAAATTATGATTCATTTATCTTCTTAGCTTTCTATAGATATCACACCATCTATCTGCTTCATCTTTGATAATTTTCCCATCGCAATAACCATTTGTATAGAAAGTACAAAGATTCCAACTAGCTTCAACACTTCCTTTCTCACTCTCAGCAGCATCAATAAACCATTTTTGAGCCTTACAATAATCCTGATCAACTCCAATTCCATTTGTATATATGTTTCCTAATGTTTCCATAGAGTAAACATCACCAACTCTTGCCGCCTTTTTATACCAATCAACAGCTTTTATAAGATCCTGATCGACGCCATATCCATCTTTATAAAGATTAGCCACAGCTATTTGAGATTTAACATCACCGTATTCAGCAGCTATTAAAAGCCATTTTAATGATTTCTCAGGTGTTTCTTCTTGAGAAGCAATTTGCCTATAAACTCCACCCACCATTTTTGTTACTGTATTTTTAACAACTTCAGACTTAGATAATTCTTTAATTTTTTTATAGTGGAATAATGCCTTTTGAATATCTTTCTTAGTCCCTACACCTTCTTTATAGAATTGACCAAGCTTCATGTGAGCATCAATTACATCAGACTTAGCTGACTCTTTATAGAACTTAAATGCTCTCTTATCACTTTGGAAAACGAAGAATCCACCTTCATAAATTAATCCAAGTTCAAATTTAGCGAATGGATCATTAGCTTTAGATGCATTATTTAACCATTTAAGTGCTTTTGAGCTTCCAAGTAATCTATATAACTTACCTAAAGCTACCATTGACTTTAAGTGCTTCTGTCTAGCAGATTTCAAAAACCATTTTTCAGCTTCAAGATCATTCTGGAAAGTATTAATTCCATAGAAATACATAAAACCTATTGTATATTGTTCTTCAGGATCAACAATTTCTTTTTTCTTCTTTAATTTTTCTTCTAGTTCTTTTTCCGTGAATGCTTTCATTCCATAGAACATCGTATCTATATTCTTCCCCAAAAGAGTATAGTCTAACTCTTCATCAGATGATTCTTCTTGAGAATTGGCTACATTACTTACCAAAATCACAGACATAAAACTAACTAATAAAAATGTATTTAGAAAATTTCTTTTATTTATAAAATAAAACATAGATTATTACCCTATTTGTTTTGCTATTTCCAAAGCACCATATGTAAAAATACCGGAAGCCCCTGCTCTTTTTAAAGAAAGCAGACTTTCCATCATTATATCATTACCATTAACCCAACCATTACCTTCAGCAGACTTTATCATAGCATACTCTCCGCTAACTTGATATGCAAAAGTTGGTATACTGAACTTTTTTGTTATATTTGCAACAATATCCAAATATGGTAATGCTGGCTTAACCATAACGAAGTCTGCCCCCTCATTAATATCCATAGCAACCTCTCTGATTGCCTCCGAAGCATTAGCAGGATCCATCTGATATGTTTTTTTATCTGATTTTCCTAAATTAGCTGATGAGCCAACAGCATCACGAAATGGTCCATAAAAACTTGAGGCATATTTAGCAGCATATGACATAATACTAACATCTTCAAAACCAGAATTATCTAACGCTGCTCTAATTGCACCAACACGACCATCCATCATATCAGATGGAGCTACTATATCACAACCAGCCTCCGCCTGAACTAAAGCTTGCTTGCATAATATTTCAATAGTTTCATCATTTAGTATTTTGCCATCCTTAACGAGACCATCTTGACCGTGGACGACATATGGATCGAGAGCAACGTCACATATCACCCCGATTCCATCAACTTTTGATTTTATCTCTTCTACAGCTCTACATATAAGATTATTTCTATTGTATGATTCTTCACCCAATAAGGTTTTTATGTTTTGGTCAACGACTGGGAAAATAGCAATAGCTGGAATACCCAAATCTCGAGCTTCCTTGACCTTATCAACCAATAGGTCAATAGTTAGTCTATTAACATCAGGCATGGATTTGACTGGCTCTGAGTTATTAGTTCCTTCCTTAACAAATACAGGCCATACCAGATCATTTACAGTTAAAATATTCTCAGACAGCATTGAACGAACCCATTCACTGGATCTACCTCTTCTCATTCTGCATTCTGGATATTTCGAATAAACCGTATTCATATAACCTTTGATAAAACATTAATATATTTTTATCAAGACATTTTTCTATATCTAGCGGATACGAAACAGGCAGGATAAACCCTGCCTGAAACATATATAATTATACCTAAATTAAATAAGTATAGAACTTATCTTGAATAGAACTCGACTACTAGATTTGGCTCCATCTGAACAGCATAAGGAATCTCTTCAAATGCAGGAACTCTAACCAGGCTTCCTTTGTAAGCTTTACTATCAACTTCAATATAATCCGGAACACCTCTTTCTGGATTTTCAGCTGATTCAAGTACCATTGGAATGTTACGTGATTTTTCTCTTACTTCAACAACATCACCAACTTTTACAACATAACTAGGAATATTAACTGTCTTGCCGTTAACTAAGATATGCTTATGACTTACAAGCTGACGAGCACCAAAAACTGTTGGTACGAAATTTAAACGGTATATAACCATATCAAGTCTTTGCTCAAGAAGACCTACTAGATTTTCACCAGTATCGCCTTTACGTCTGTCTGCTTCTTTAAAGATTGATTTAAATTGCTTTTCTGAAATATTACCATAATAGCCTTTAAGCTTTTGCTTAGCCATTAACTGTGTACCATAATCAGAAGGAACTCTACGACGAGCTATAGGACCATGTTGTCCTGGAGGATAATTTTTTGTTTCAAATGGATCTTTTCCACGACCCCAAAGATTTACGCCTAAACGACGTGAAATTTTATATTTAGTATTTGATCTGTTAGACATTTTAGTTTTCTCACTCTAATGATTAATATTATCTTACGATTTGAAGGCTTAGTCAGCATGAAAAATACCCGATGCTCCACCTCGTATTCCCTAAGAACACCTTAAGGACTTGAGTAGCCACGTAACATATAGATTTTATCTTTATTGTCAAATTAATTTTAATACTTGTATAACATGTTCAAAACAATGACCGAATAGCATATAGGTATATATTAGATATGATATAAATATTGTAGTAAATTTTTACCTTGAGATATCATCCTTTTCAGACCCCTTATCTCTTAATTTCAATATACGATCTGCCAGAGAATCATACTTTTCTAGGTTTCCAGCTCTTGATGGAAAATCTCCTGATTTTTCTACCTTTTGCAAAATATTAGCTAGTTTATCCCCATACCCTAAAGATTTAGCAAACTCATCTGCTCCACGTTCTTCCTTCTTCTTGGCATTAGCAACCTTAATTAAATCTTCCGCAACCCCTTCTGCACAAGCTTCTACTACACCTAAATCATTTACCATTGTATTTATAGCTTCTTCTGTAGTATTCCCAAAAGCCAAACTCTGGGGAAATATATCTACATTCAATATTGCCGCCTTATCCTCTTCAAAACATTCATCAAGATTATCTATAGTCTCTTTCTTTAATGTATCAACTTCTCTTACTTCAGATAATTCGGATTTAACTTTATGACCAATTTCATGAGCAAACATTGCCTGAAGCTCTTCAGAATCAAATTCATTTAACATACCAACATAGACATAGACCACATCATCACTAAAATAATACCCCATAACATGTTCAGGTAACAAATTCTGAACAACAACTGGTGGAACCTCTAACTCAAGACCATATCTTTCATTAGCTTGACTTATAACTTCTTCAAAATTATTTAATAAATTACTATGCTTTTTAGGTAAAATTTCTGCAGTAAGCTCCACAGCGTATAAATCACCACCTTTTTTATCTATAACTCTTTTGACTCGATCTTCCCTATCTATTTCAGAAGCTGTTTTGGCATCGGGAGTATTATTAATAGCCAAATCGTCTCTTGCCAAATCATCTTTTAATCTATTATCTTCAGTTGATGATGGCATTTTAGGCTTAGAATCAAGAACTTGTTCTGACTTATTATCCTTATCCGCGGATTCCTTTTGATTTACAAATTCAGGAACAGAATCATCACCTAATCTAGAGTCAATATTATCCTCTTTTATATGAGTACTACTCGGCAATAGCATAGTTATACCTAAGGCTACCTTTTTAAGCCCAGATAAAATAGAGGAATTATTTTTATCTTTATTGTCCATAAACCAGTTTTTATTTAAAGAATTTTATCCGATTATAAGACAGTATTCTTAATGTTTCGTTAATTATTTACTCAAACATTTGATTATACCCATTAAACTATTAAGTTCCTGCTGGGTCAGCTCATTACGAGAAAATATATTAGTAAGGTTTACAATCATTGTAGGCTTCATATCTTCCGATTTGTAAAAGTCTCTATCATCAAGGTTTTTTACTAACTCATCGACGAAATATGCTATATCCTTTTTTCCTGCAATTTTAATATCAGCCTGATTGCACATATTGCTATTATCACAATTAAATTTCGAGTACTCATAACATAATAATGATACTGCCTGAGCAAGATTTAGCGAGGGGTATTCTGGATTAACAGGAATTGTAACAATAGAATTGCATAGAGATATATCCTTATTGGTTAAACCTGAATTTTCAGGACCAAATACAAAAGCTACCTTTTTTATATTATTTTTTGCGTTTTCATTTTTGCTATCAAATAATTTAGATATAGCTTCCTCTGGTGAGAAAACATCTTTAACCATATCTCTTTTTCGTGCTGAAATAGCAAAGGCAACCTCTACATCTTCCATTGAGTCAGCAAGGTTTTCGTAGACTACAGCGTCATTTACAATATGCTTGCCACCAGCAGACATTGTAACTGCCTTTTCATTTGGCCAACCATCACGAGGAGAAACAATACGCAAATCATCAATGGCAAAATTATGCATGACTCTTGCAGCAGCTCCAATATTCTCACCCATTTGAGGATTTACTAATATAATTGATAGATTGGTCATGTTAGCAATTGCCAATATTAAATATACGATAATGTGGTGGTTTTTGAATTAGTTTTAGGAATGACCGCTCGTAAAACCGCAATGTATATAAAATACATGAGGATTTGAGAACGGGCATAACGACAAAATAATCAAAAAACGGCATATTACCTTAGCTCAGACTTTAAAAGCCTGTAAACTATAGCATCATATAGAGCATTATAAGATGCATCTATGATATTTGCAGAAACACCAACTGTAGACCATCTATTACCTTCATCATCTGTAGTTTCTATCTGAACACGAGTTACAGCTTCCGTACCTCTTTCAGGAGTTACAATTCTAACCTGATAATCTGTTAGACGATTGTTTTCAACATCTGGATATGATTCAGCCAAGCCTTTTTTAATGGCTTTATTTAATGCATTTACTGGACCATTACCTTTTTCAAGCTCAACTATTTCCTTACCTGCTATTTCCATAACAACAGTAGCCTCGGATGAAATACTTAAATTACCATCATCATCCCATGACCTGTCATCAACTATACTGAAACGTTTGACATCGAAGAAATCTGGCACTTCACCCACATATCTTTTTGCTAGAATTTCAAAGCTTGCATCAGCTCCATCATATGCATAACCTTTATTTTCACGCATTTTTACAGCCTCAACAAGAGCATCTATCCTTGATTTGACATCGTCATTCTTAAGGTCAACATCATAGCCAATGTTTTGTAAACGGCTTACTATATTCGAACGGCCAGCCTGATCAGAAACAAGTATCAATCTTTCATTACCAACAACTGATGGATCAACATGCTCATATGCAGAAGGATTTTTGACAACTGCCGAAACATGCAAACCACCTTTATGAGCGAAAGCAGAACCACCAATATAAGCAGCATGTTTATATCTTGGTCTGTTTAGCATGTCATCAAGATAGTCAGAGATTTTTTTCAATCCCTTTATTTTTTCTTTGGAAATACCAACATCATAGCCCATTTTTAGAGATAATGTCGGGATTAATGATACTAGATTCGCATTACCACATCTTTCACCATATCCACCTATCGTACCTTGAATTTGTCTTGCTCCAGCACGAACAGCCTCTATAGAATTTGCAACAGCATTATCAGTATCATTATGACAATGTATAGCAATATTATCCCCGGGGATAACTTCAGTTACCTTTTTGACTATATCATATATTTCAAATGGTAAAGTTCCGCCATTTGTATCGCATAACACAATCCATCTTGCCCCAGAATCATATGCTGCCTTTATTACTTCCATTGCATATTCTGGATTAGCTTTATATCCATCAAAGAAATGCTCTGCATCAAATAAAACTTCATCGATTTTGCTGGATAAATATTTTATACTGGACGAAACCATTTCAATATTTTCTTCCAGACTTATATTAAGTGCAGTTGTAACATGGAAATCCCAACTTTTGCCCACAATACAGATTTCTTTTACACCCGTATTTATTAATCCATTTAGGCCAAGATCATTTTCAGCACTGGTATTTGGCTTTTTAGTCATTCCAAATGCAGTAAGCTTTGTATTTTTTAACACATGTTTTTCAGCAAAAAATGAATCATCAGTATGATTAGCACCAGGCCAACCACCCTCAACATAATCAATTCCCAAATTATCAAGCTTTTCCAATATATCAGACTTATCGGCAGCCGAAAAATCAACTCCCTGAGTTTGCGCTCCATCACGCAACGTACTGTCATATAAATATACTCTGTCTGCCATTTCTTATTTTTTCCTTAAAATCAACTATATACTTTAATTAACAAAGACTAGTCTTACATATAATATATAAATATTTCAATATAAAGAAATATTAACTAGTTTTGTTCCATTCTGTTCCTTGAGCTGTATCCTTGATCTCAATTCCCATAGATATTAACTTATCACGAATTTTGTCAGCCTCAGACCAACTTTTATCTTTTTTGGCTTGCGAACGATCTTCAATCAATTTTTCTATTATAGAAACTTCATCATTATCAATTTTCTCTTTTTCAAACCACTTTTCAGTTGGAATAGAAAGAAATCCTAATAAATTCGAGGCATCTTTATATTGATCAACCATCTCTTTAGATGCATGCAAACTTCTTATCCCCTTTGCCATAACATAAAAATCAGCTAAAGCTTTTGTGGTGTTTAAATCATCATTAAGAGAATTCACCAAGGAGGCATAAGCTTCATCAGAACGCAACTTAATACTTTCATTTAATTCCAGCAAATTACCTTCACTTATATTTTGTTCAGCAATTTGCAAAGCTCCATATAATGAATCAAGGTTTTTCTTTGCATCATCTAGCGACTTATAATTAAAATCTATAGGCTTGCGATAATGAGTATTTAGAAGAACATATCTTATAACTTCTCCTTTTACACCTTTATCCAGCAGATCTTGCACAGTAGTAAAGTTACCTAATGATTTGGACATTTTCTCGCCACCTACTGTGAGGAAGCCATTGTGAATCCAATATTTAGCAAAGATACTACCTTTGTTAGCACAACAGCTCTGTGCTATTTCATTTTCATGATGAGGGAATTTCAAATCTGCTCCACCGCCATGGATATCAAAATCATTTCCAAGATATTTTGTACTCATCGCAGAACATTCTATATGCCAACCGGGACGACCCCTTCCCCATGGACTTTCCCACCCTGGCTCATCTTCCAGTGATGGCTTCCATAAAACAAAATCACCTGCATTTTTCTTATATGATTCTACATCTACTCTTGCACCAGCAATTAGGTCATCAAGTATTTTACCAGATAGTTTACCATAGCTATATTCACCTAACACACCAACACTATCAACGGCGAACAACACATGTCCTTGCGATTCATAAGCATGAACATTTTTAATAATATCTTCAATCATTGAAATTATTTCTACCATATGCTCGGTAGCTCTTGGCTCGATATTTGGACGCAAATTATTTAGTGCATCCATATCATCATGAAACCAACCTTCAACTCTTTTTGCAAGCTCCGATATTGGCTCATTATTTACTTTAGCTTGTGCATTAATTTTATCATCTACATCAGTGATATTACGTACAAAAGTTACTTTATTTTTACCGTACATTTCACGAAGCAAACGATATAAGATATCATATACAACAACCGCACGGGCATTACCAACATGCGGACGATCATAAACCGTTGGCCCACAAACATACATGCGAACATTATCAGCATCTAATGGCTTAAATTCATCTTTTTGACCCGAAAGGGTATTGTAAAGTTTTAGTGTCATATATCTAGATTACCCTATAATTCACTACGTGAATTGAGGTAATGACTCCCTTATATTATTATCTTAAAATAATCTATCATATAAATCATTCCAATCAGGATTACCTTTTTCTATTAACTTAATTTTTTGTTCTCTTTTATATTTTTTTAATCTTTTTTCTCTTTTTATTGCAAATTCAGCTTCTTCATGCAATTCATAATAAACTAAATTATGTACAGAATATTTTTTTGAAAACCCATCAACTACATTGTTTTTGTGCTGCCAAACTCTAGCTACCAAATCTGATGTCATTCCTATGTATATTGTTCCATTCTTTTTACTCGATAGAACATATACAGCAAATTGCTTATCCACAAGCTAGCTCCACCACAATCTCGTCATACCCCGAATTTTATAACATAAAATTATAGGGGTATCCATTTATATTTAACCTACAATAAATAGTAGATTACCCTATAATTCACTACATGAATTCGGGTAATGACTCCCTTATATTATTATCTTAAAATAATCAAAGCAAAATACATGAAGTTAATTACTTTTTTCTAAATAATTATATTCTTTATATGTTAAGCCAGAAATTGATGATATCTCACCTTTGTCATTAAAATCAACTTTTGCATACGCCTCACAACCATCATCACAATTACCCCCTCCCCATAACATAAATAATACAGATGACTCTCCTAAACATTTCATAGCTGATACTATATATGGACGTTTCTGATCTATTTTTTTATAATTTGGTAGTCTACTAGTTAAACTAGGTAATTCAGTGTGTTGACCTGATCGTATATATATTAACTTTTGACTTACAATATGAGGGATTCCTAGATGCCCCATTGTTATCCCATATGGAATATCTCTTTGTTTAATAGAAAAAAGCAAACTACTAGTTATAGTTTTAATGGAAAAATTAGAAATATTATACTATATAGGATGGCATACTTTATTTTCATATAGAAACCTATCCACCAAGTCTTTCAATAACCTTTTCTCTACCTATAAGCGGAAGAAGTACTTTTAACTCTGGACCATGATCCATACCAGTTAAAGCTTGACGAAGCGGCATAAATAATTCTTTACCTTTTTTGCCTGTTTTTTCTTTAACGGCTGATGTCCATTCTTTCCATGTATCCTCATTCCATTCTCCACTTGGCAGAACCTCTAAGGCATTAACTATAAAATCCTTATCATCTATTTGTGTATTGATATCATTTTTACAAATATCAACCCATTCCTTAACTTCATCCAAAGAATTAACATTGGCACGAACCGAATCCCAGAATATCTCATCTATAGATATATTTCTTTTTTCTAACCTACTGGAAATCTGAGAAAAAGGCAGAGAATGAACCATTTTTGTACTAAGTTTTTTAATATCATCAATAGAGTAATTTGTTGGCGCACGACCAAATTTTCTAATACTGAATTCTTTAACTATTTGCTCCATAGATTCACTCAATTCTATATCATCAGAAGTACCAATCCTAGATAAAAAACTAACCAATGCAAGTGACTCAATACCCTCTTCTTTTAGTTCAGATACTCCCATTGAACCAGCTCTTTTTGATAGTTTACCTTCCTTGGTTTTAATCAAAGCATTATGAGCAAATTTAGGAACTTCTCCACCAAGAGCTTTAAATATCTGAATTTGAATCGCAGTATTACTAACATGATCTTCTCCACGCAAAACATGAGTAACACCAGACTCAATATCATCAACAGTCGATGGAAGCATATAAGTATAAACGCCATTTCCACGAATCAAAATCGGGTCACTGCTGTGCTTGCCTTCAAAACTAGCTATTCCTCTAATTTCATCATCCCACTCACTTTTTTCGTCATTAAGTTTGAATCTCCAGTGAGGTGTTATATTTTGTGCTTCATATTCAGAAATCTGAGCAGATGTCAGCTTTAGAGCAGATCTATCATATATTGGAGGAAGTCCACGACTTAATTGCATTTTACGTTTTACATCAAGTTCTTCTCCAGTTTCAAAACAAGGATATAGTCGACCATCTTCTTTTAGTTTTGCTACCGCTTTATCGTATAAGTCAAAATGTTCTGATTGCTTAAAAGTTCTATCCCATGAAATACCCAACCATTCCAAATCTCGCTTAATAGCATCTACATATTCCTGCTTACTACGTGCTTCATCAGTATCATCTATACGAAGAAGGAATTCTCCCCCCTCTTTTTTAGCATATAAATAACAAATAAGAGCAGTTCTTATATTACCAATGTGCAGATATCCTGTTGGACTTGGTGCAAAACGTGTTAGCATAATTACCTTATATATAAATTTATTTAATATTTAGTGAGCCTATCTAGCATAAAAAATATGATCTTAGCAATATTTATTAGTTATAGGATATCTTCTATCCCTACTAAATGGTACTTTCGAGATTTTAACACCAGGCGCAGATTGCCTTCTTTTATACTCCGCCAAATAAACTAGCCTTCTGGTTTTATTAACGATCTCTTCGTCAAAACCAGCAGCAATAATTTTATTAACCGACTTTCTTTCTTCAATAAGTGAGTATAAAATCTTGTCTAATATTTCATAAGGCGGCAATGAGTCTTCATCTTTCTGATCTTCTCGTAATTCTGCCGTAGGTGGTTTACTAATAATATTTTCAGGAATGATATTTTTATTATTACATAAAGATCCTAAAGGTATATTCTGGTTTCTCCATTTAGAAACTTCAAAAACCTGCATCTTATAGAGATCTTTTAACACGTTATATCCACCGCACATATCACCATAAAGCGTAGCATACCCAACCGCCATTTCAGATTTATTTCCAGTAGATAAAACCATATGACCAAATTTATTAGATATCGCCATTAGTAATGTCCCTCTAATACGAGATTGTAGATTCTCTTCGGTTAGATCATTTTCGCATCCATCAAAGGTAGATTCTAAAGCAGAATCATATTGGCTTACTAAATTCTCTATAGATATATTTTCGATTTCAACAGCAAGGTTTTCTGCACATTCTTTGGCATCATCCAGACTTTCTTGCGAGGTATATTTAGATGGCATCATAACAAGCCTAACTCTATCAGCTCCTATAGCATCAACGGCAATAGCAGCGGAAAGAGCAGAATCTATACCGCCAGACATACCAATCACAACTCCTGAGAAATTATTTTTATTAACATAATCCCTAAGAGAAATAACCATTGCCTGATATATTATATGATTATCTGATAATTTATTTTGCTCTATTTCCTCAGAATTATATTCATTCTTTATTATCAAACCTGATTCTGAATCCTCCAGAACTATCACCCTGTAATCTTCATCTACTCTTGATAAAGAAACCATGTTTTCGCACTTATCATTAATTGCAAAACTATCTCCATCGAAGAATAAATCATCCTGACCACAAATTTGATTTACATAAATTAGAGGCTTTTTGATTCTGCGAACATTATCACAAGCCCTTTTACGCCTCATATCATATTTACCAATTTCAAATGGTGAAGCATTCATAGATAAAATTATATCTGCATTAGAAAGAGCATCAGTAACTTTCATATTCCACATATCTTCACATATCATAATACCGATATTTACATTTTTATATTTTATAGCAGATGGCATTCCACCCGACTTAAAAACTCTCTTTTCATCAAAAACACCATAATTTGGTAAGTCATGCTTATGTTGAACGGAAATGATTTTTCCATCCTCTATTAAAATAGCAGAGTTATATATTTCCTTATTTTCGAACCATGGAGTACCTATTATCAGCCCAATATCCTGACCAGTTGTAGACTCAACTATTTCATTAATAGATTCTTTGATTTTTCTTTGAAATCTTGGCCTAAGAACTAAATCCTCTGGAGGGTATCCGCATATAGTTAGCTCGGAAAATACTATTAAATCAACACCATCCTTTAAAGCTTTTTCTTTTGAATCTTGAATCTGGGTAAGAATTCCATCTATATCGCCAACAATGAGATTCAATTGAGCTATAGCAATTTTTAGAGATTTCGTCATATATATCCTAGAGTTAATTCCAACTAAATACTAACATAGCAGTATCACACGGGCTATCATATAATGAACGAATTAGCACATGATATTGGAGTAATTACTCAGAATGATTTATAATTATCCAGCCTTATCTAACTTATCAATATCTTGTATTGTTCTACTGATCCATTTGGCCGTAATTTTTTCATGAATATTATTCTGTTTTAACCTTTCATTCAGATGTTGGAAATCTACTGAATCAAGTTTCTGATCCTGATTAAAACATGAATATACATAATATCTTTCTCCAGTTTCAGGATCAATATGTCTTTGCAAACATTGAGCGCATATTTCTTTCATCATACATTGCATTGGCGAGTTAATACTACCTATAGCAATATGATCAGGTTTTAGATAATCCCTTAGAACATTATGTCGTGCATTTTTAACAGCAGCCATCATTCTATCCGAACCGATAGTAATAATTCTATCGACATCCTTTGTATCAATTGGCTTTTCTCCTAAATCACCTTTTGCATAAGCCTCAACAGCTTGAACAATATTACCATGGAAAGTCTTATCCTGAGGTCGTTCTGCTTCAAAACTACCCTCGTCACAACACCAGATTATTATATCTGAAGCTTTCTCAATTTCCTCTACTTTATATCTATCTTGCATAGATTTATAACCAGCAAAATATAGAACTTTATTACCCTTCTCCTTCAGAGCTTTACCGATTGAGAACAGAACAGCATTTCCAAGTCCACCACCCATAAGCATTACAGTTTCATTTTCTGTAATTTCAGTTGGCTCACCAGTTGGTCCCATTAAAATAACAGGCTCGTCTTTTTCTAGATAATCACATAGATTTGATGACCCACCCATCTCAAGCACAATAAGTGAAATTAAACCTTTTTCTTTATCCACCCATGCACCCGTCAGTGCAAGACCTTCCATTGAAAGTATAGTTCCATCTTCAGAAACTTTTGCTAGGCTTTCAAAATTCTGCATTCTATAGAACTGACCAGGTTTGAATTCCTCTGCAGCTAATTGAGATTTTATAACCACCTCAATAATTGTAGGTGTTAAACGGTTTACCTCATATACAGAAGAAAGAAGTAAATTATTCATTTTCGGTAAAAACTCTTTAGCGGAATCTTTAATAGCAGGAGCTTGCTGACCAAGAACCTTTGTCACCGATGGATATCCCTGTTTAGTAGAACCCATAGCTTTTACTACATTACCTACATAAGTAGGGTGTAAATCTCCAAAGAAACTAACAAATTTATTATTATCATTTTTTGACATCAACACTTGCGGATCTTCAGGCTTTGAAATTGACTTTTCAGGAGATACTTCCTCACCATTCTCATCAACAGCTTTGAAATACCATCCATCATGATCCATTTCAAAATGCTTAGGGTCTTCACGATTAAGTACTGTATTAGGATTTGTTCCAGCACCCATGAATATAGTTTTAGCTGGAATAGTAATCTCACGAGTTTCAACTCTTTCATCAATTGCTGTAAATGGATATGTCACACGAAGACCTTGTGCATGAGCATATTTATCAAGCCTTACACCCACTGGAGTTACATTTTCAACAAAAGAGATTCCCTCTTCCATTGCCTTTTCAACTTCCTCGTGATTCAAACGATAACTTGGCGCATCCTGTAATGTTCTACGATATGCAATAGTAGCCCCACCCCATTTTTGCAACAATGGAATGATTTGCTCTGGTCTGCCTTTTCTCTCAGCGCTTGCCTTCTCTCTTCTTATTTCCCTAGCATGAGATAAGAATTCTTCAGCTATTTCCGTTTCTTCCTCTGTCCAATTTTCTCTAACTTTTTCTCTTCCAAGTTCCTGTTCCAGAACCTCATAGCGAGAAAGGAACTTCTCAACTTGCACAGGATAGTAAGCCAGAGATTCTGTTGCCGCATCAATTGCAGTAAGACCACCACCAATTACGGCTACAGGCAATCTAAGCTGCAAATTAGCTATAGATTTCTTTTTACCAGCACCAGAAAGCTGTAACGACATCAAGAAATCCGATGCGGTTCTAACACCACGTGCCATTGCATTAGGCATTGATACTATAGTTGGCTTTCCTGCCCCCAAACAAAGCGCAATATGGTCAAAGCCAATTTCAAAAGCCTTATCATATGTTAAAGTACTTCCAAATCTAACGCCTCCATACATTGCGAATTGTTGCCTACGCTCAAGAAGAAGACGTATGACCTTCAGATAGTTCTTATTCCACCTTACCGTAATACCATATTCAGCCACACCACCAAAACCAGCAAGAATTCTATCGTCTAGATTTTCATAGATTTCTTCAACATCTTTTATTGGATCGAATGCTACTTTATTGCCTTCTACAGTTACTCCAGATATTTTCCCTGGTAATGGCTCAATTTTAAGACCATCTACAGCAACAACCAAATGCCCGTCATTAAGCAAATGGTGAGATAAAGAATATCCTGCAGGCCCAAGACCAGCAACTAGAACCTTATAACCAGAATCCTTTTTAGGTATAGGGCGTTGCAAATTAAATGGTGACCATCTTGTCAGTAGTGAATAGATCTCAAACCCCCACGGAAGGCTTAGAACATCATTTAATGATCTTGTTTCCACCTGAGGAATATCAACAGGCTCTTGCTTTTGATAAACACAAGCTTTCATACAATCATTACAAATTCTATGACCTGTACCAGCACATAAAGGGTTATCAACAGTGATTATTGCCAATGAACCAATTGTAAATCCTTGTGCCTTAACCATATTCATTTCAGAAATTCTTTCTTCTAGCGGACATCCTGCTAGCTTAGTTCTGGTCGGACTAGTTTTAAACTCTGCTTTTCCAGTTTCAGCATCAGGTTTTTCTTTAAGACCTTTTGAGCATGAGTCTTTTCCTTGATTATGGCAATAAATACAATAATTAGCTTGATCCAGAGCAACTTCTAAACTTGCCCCCTTATCTGAAAGCTCAAAACCATTACGCTCTCTTAAATGGCTATCACTTAGCATTTTCATTGTAACGCCATCTACAATTTCAGTCTCGACAGGTACAAGGTTATTAAAGTCTGTTTTACTTGGGCGTTTAAACAGGATTCCATCTTTATGTTTTTGAATACCCTGCTCATTATTTAATGCCCAGCTTGCATAGCGACCAGCAATAACTACATTTTCTTCAAAACCCTCAATATCAGTTCCCTTTGTTCCTTCAATCCAACTAGCAACATTTTTTGCAAAAGACATCTCCGTTAATGCTTCACCAATAACACCCTCGAATTCTCTTCTAAGTTCATCACCATTTAAAGCTTCAGCTTCAGCAGGTTTACATATTTTTGATGCCCTTCTTTGTACAAAAATTCTTTTACATAAATATAGATCAGCAAGCTCTGTATGCTTTCTTTGCATATCCTGAACTTCATCTTGAATATCAAAAAGCTCAGATATAAAATCTTCAAGATGTGATGATAAATCAATAAGTAAATTACCCTCATCCTTGTTATCTATATCATCGGGATTAGACCTTGCTTCCATCAATTGGTTATATAAATCAACATCAGATTCTTTTAGATAATCACAGAACCGAGAATCTATTTTACTTATACCCTCACGTTCGTAAAGGTCATTTAAATTTAAATCAAATGCCAAATTTAATGCCAAATTTGATGATGTCATATTTTTTCTCATATTATTTATATAAATTTATAATAAATTACCAATAATGCCGTAGACATAACAATGATTTTTAGAGATAGCCATGTTAAATTCAAAGAGCAATCCTGAAGAATCATAAAATCTTCTGTAGGTGGTCTAAATGCAAATATCATAACTATAACTGCTGGAAATATTGCAATAAACTCATGATGTAATGATAAGAAAAAAATAGTCCATGTTGTAATTACAAATGAAATAATAAAGACAACCAACAACTCTTTCATAACATTACCCACATGCTATAGACACCCTACATAATAAACTTTTAAATAGAAGAACCAGCATACTCACCAACTTCCGTAGTAATTTCAGAGACTGGATCAACCAATTCTTTTTCTACATACTCAGCAAGCATAGCCACAGATTCATCTATTGATAAGTCACTAGTATCAATAATCAAATCTGCATTATCAGGCTCTTCATATGGAGCATTAACTCCAGTAAAATCTTTAATTTCTCCACGCTTGGCTTTTTCATATAACCCTTTCGGATCACGGCTAGCACATGTTTCAACATCAGCTTTTATATATATGCTATGGAATGCATCACCAGCAGCTACTCTAGCTCTATCTCTATCTTCCTTATATGGAGCAATGAATGCAGTAATAACAATTACTCCAGCCTTTGCAAACAAAGATGCCACCTCACCTATACGTCTTATATTCTCAGAACGAGAATCTGGAGAGAAATCAAGGTCAGAACATAAGCCATTTCTTATATTATCACCGTCAAGAACAAATACTTGATACCCCTTCATAAAGAATTTTTTCTCTAGTTCTAATGCAATGGTAGTTTTACCTGCTCCAGAAAGACCAGAAAGCCATAATACTCCGCCTTTATGCCCATTGGCTATTGCCCTTCTAGCAGGATTCACCCTTGATTCAACAGCAAATATATTCGTTGATTTTACATCTTGGCTAGTACGCTGATCAACAAAACCTTCCATATCGATGATACCACCACCAACAATACGGTATTCTTCAACAAGAACAAATCTTCCCGTGATAGAATTTGCAGAGAACTCATCAATTGCAGCTATACCTCTGATTCTAAAAATAATTTCAGCAACAGAATTCTTTTCAACACGCTCTGCTTTATCAGTTAATGCCAAATCACTAGTATCAACAACTTTTTCAATTTCTTTAACTTCAACATCATATTCTGAAGTATTAATTTTTAGTTTATATCTATTACCTACTTCTATAGGGCTTTCACCAAGCCAGAATATCTTTGCTCTAAATATATTGGTTAGACTAGGCATTTTTGCTATATGACTAATAACATTTCCACGTTCTGCAAAAATCTGCTCACTTAACGTAATACCAACAGACATACCTGCACTAACTTCGTTAATTTCAGGGCCTGAAAAATTCTCAATTGATTCTACTTTAACAACTTTGTTAATTGGGGAGAACATAATATCATCACCAACACTCAGCTTACCACTTTCTAGTCTTCCAACTACAATACGTCTTTCATCAAATTTATAGACATCTTGAACAGGGAAACGCAAAGGTAATTCAACATCTTTTGGCTTTAATTTAAAATGATCGAATGCCTCAAGTATATTTGGACCTTTATACCAGTCCATGTTGTCACTTCTACCTGCGATAAAATCACCTTCTCTTGCAGAAATCGGGATTATATAGTTTGGTGTTACACCTATCTCAGTTAGATATTGGCGATATTCTTTTTCTATTTCATCGAACTTTTCTTTTGAATATCCAACCATATCCATCTTATTGACAGCAACAGTAATCTGACTAACGCCAAGCAGATGGAGTAAATAACCATGTCGTTTAGATTGCTCTTTTACACCTTCATTAGCATCAATAACCAATAATGCCGCCTCTGAGTTAGCTGCACCTGAAATCATATTTTTTAGAAACTCTTTATGACCAGGAGCATCAATAATTACATAATCTCTTTTTTCAGTTTTAAACCAAATCTGAGTAGTATCAATGGTGATTCCCTGATCTCTTTCAGCCTGTAAAGCATCCATTAAAAATGAATATTCAAAAGGCATACCTCTTTTTCTGCATTGATTTTGGATCTGCTCTAATTTTCCATCTGGTAAACTACCTGTATCATGAAATAATCTACCAACAAGAGTTGATTTTCCATGATCGACATGACCAACTATTACAATTTTCATCTGCTCTTTTTCTTGCACATTAATCTGCTCGCTAGCAGTAGCAACGTTCGTATTCATCTATTTTTCCTAAAGTCCTTAAATTTATTAATTGTTAATATTCTCATTATTTTTTTAAAATCTATAATTCTATTTTTTCTTATTATTCTCTATCAATTTACACATCTTTTTAGTATCTGCATATTTTGTGTATATAGGTGTTAATCCAGAATATGATCTCTTGATATATCCATGTATCTGCTGACTAGTCATCATTTTAAAACCATTATCAAATCTAGACACTTTCTTTCCTGCATCAGTTTTATAAAAAGCCAATATTACTTTCAACTCATCAACAGTGAAATTATTAGACATATTGCTTGAAACAAAGTTAATAAAACTATCAAAACTAAATGATTTGCTTACATAAGATAGCATATCATCATCAAATTGCTTCTGAACTTCTTCACAAGGTATATTGATATTACTCTTATCTAACAGGCTTTTTGCATATTTAGATATCATTCCTTCATATTTTTCTTTTGGTATTCTCTCGCTAAAGATTGCAGCAGATAACGTTTCTGTTGTTTCTACCTTTTCTAACTTTTCATTGGCAAAACTACTTGTTGGTAAAATAAGTAACGTAATCATCAATATAGTTAATTTTTTCATTTTAAAACTCCTGCTCTCTCTTATAAATTAGCATAAATACCCAACCCTTTTTACTCTCCATTGAGTAGATGAAATTGGAATATATTGTGGAAACAATTTAAAAATTGCCCTCTCCTTTCTCAGAACATAATCAATCAGTTCTGAAGAATAATACTCGTTAATATCCCTTAAAAAACCTTTATTTTCTATATGGTTATTATAAAACTCTTCACTGTTTTTTCTCTCAGATGAATCAGGGCGGATTGTGTCTCTACCTATAATAAACTCGATATCTTCAGATTTATACCCCATCTGCGACAAAAAATTATGTAAACCTACATTCAAATTTTCCTTATGAATAATATGGATATTACTAGAAACATTGCGATACGGATTACCAAACATAAATTTCTTTACGTTTCTAACAACATTCATCGGTTGATAAAATATTGCTGGCAAATACCACATTGTTAAACTACCTATATTGTTTTTTATTAATATATTCTTATTCTTTTCAATCCAGCCTGCTGTATTAAGGATTGACCAATCATTTATTGCATAAATAAATTCTTCAAATGATAATTCAGGAAAAGATGGAAATTTTTCTTTAACTTTTTTGTGAAGAAAAAAGCCATCCTTATCTTCATACCACCATTTGAATTCATACATGGATATTAAGTGATCAAAAGGATCTCTTACACAAACCAAAACAGGTTTATTAATTTCCTTATCAGGTATAGCACCAAGTAATGAATGCTTATCAGAATCATTCTCTTTAGCAGTATCAAAATGATAATCTTCCGTTTTACTATGCAATTCCTCTAAAATCGAGGTTACAAAAGTACCTCCAGTTTTAGGAACATGAAGAAAGACAAATCTGTCTGTTATTATCATAATATTACCCTTGAGTTTAATTCTTAATAATCATACCCATAATCACCTAACCCTTCCTTATTACATATAACCGTCCTGTCTTAATTTTTCAAAAGATGCTTCATCTTTATCGCCACCCATTGGACGACCAGCACGTTCTGATGTTTTTGTAACACGCAATTCTTCAATTATCTCATCAATAGTGCTTGCTTCACTAGGTAATGGCCAAGTAATGCCTATCTCTCCAAGAGAACGGAAACGCATCATTTTCCCACCAAAATCTTCTCCATGAAACTCATTATATTTTTGAGCATAATATAGAGGTACAATTGGAATCTCTTCACGTTTGATATATAGCCATACATCAAGTTCTGTCCAATGAAGTAAAGGATGGATACGAACGTGAGTTCCTATAGGGAAATCTGTCATAAACTGATCCCAGAACTCAGGTGGCTGATCTTTTACATCCCACTGACCTTCAATATTACGAGGACTAAAATAACGCTCTTTTGCTCTTGTACCTTCTTCATCACGACGAATACCAGTTACAATTCCGTTAAATTGATGTTTTTTAAGAACCTCTTTCAATCCCAATGTTTTTCTAGCTGCTATGCGAGTTTCCCATTGTAATGACTCATCTGTTTCTTCTATAGGAGGACAAGTCGGTCCAATAAAATCTACATTCCACTCTTTTACATATCTATCTCTAAACTCATAAACTTCAGGAAATTCAAGCTCGGTATCACAATGTATTAGCGGGAAAGGTATTTTCCCAAAGAATGCCTTACGAGCCAGATGTATCATCACATTACTGTCTTTACCAAAGCTCCACAACATTGCCACATTATCAATCTTGTTAAACATTTCCCTAAAAATGTAAATTGACTGTGCTTCTAATTGATCTAAATGATTCATTTTTATTCCTACTTATTCTTAATTATTGTTATATTTTTTGTTTATAAATGCCTTTTCTATACATTTGTTATTCTTGCAAACAGCCCCTTGAGTTCCCATACATTCATATATACATCTAGAACATTTCTGCCCATAATCATCAAGTCTAGTATTTACTTCTTCAATAAATTTTTTATTAACATAAGGATTGCATTCAAAAGGACATATCCCTTTTGCTACTACACAATCTTCGTCACTGCTACAAAAGTTTTTTGAATCAAGCAAACCCTTAATTAATTTTTCTTCTTCAGCACATTGCACAGTAGCTGTAGTTTCTAGTGATATTGCCATCACAGACGGAATATACAAAAATAAAATACCAAAAATTGCCATAACAAATATTCTCATTACTACCTACCTCCAACACATCTATTGTTATTACAAATAGGCTCTAATGGAGCAGAACAATCATGTTTGCAGTTAGAGCATATTTCTCTAAAGGCTTCTATTTTCCTACTTACTGAATCCTTCCATTTTCTATTGATATATACATAACAATCAAAAGGGCAATTGCTAACGGCACGAATACAATCACTATCTTGAGCACAAGTACCTTTTATGCCAATAAAATTTCTGACTGCTCTTTCTATAGAATTACATTCACTGGTAATATCGATAAATTGTGAGTCGAATATACCAAGTGAACCCATAGCAGAATTCTGCATAGGGTCTTTCGAATATTTTGGAACAACAAATTCACTAGCAAATACATTTGAGCTTATAATTATCAAACTCATGAAAAATGTTAATATAAATTTAGCAAACATTATACTCCACCTCCCATCCAATTTGCTCCATCTCCACCACCAGTATGGATTCCACATTCTTCTTTTTGAACTCCTGACATATCTACCGTATGAGCCCACCTTCCCGATCTTTCATCTTCACCTGGCTTAACTTCTTTAGTGCATGGTTCGCATCCAATTGAAGGAAATCCTTTTGCTATCAATGGATGAACAGGAATATTATTGTTTGTATAAACTTTCTTTACATCATCTTTATTCCACATACAGAATGGGTTAACCCTAAAGATTCCATCGTCAAAAAGCTCGACATTATCAATCTCATTTCTAGCCCCAGTTTGAAATCTCTTTCGACCAGTTATAATTGCTTGAAACTCACCTTTTGCCAGCTCAACTTCCATAGGCTTAACCTTACGTAACCAACAACATCTGTTTACTTGTGTTTTCCACAATTCACCATCTTTATCGATATTACTTATTAACTTCTCGTCAGGTTTAATATACCTTACATCTTTTAACCCGAAAAATGCCTCTAACTCCTTAACATAAGTCAAAGTATCCTTAAAATGCTTACCCGTATCGATAAATAATATTGGAGTACTAGGATTAACATCAGCCACAAGCTTTATAAGAGCAGCGGAATCTGCTCCAAATGATGAAACAAGGGCTATTTTTCCTTTAAATTCATCATTTATCATAGATTTTAATAAAGCTTCAGCCTTAAAATCACCATAGAATGCCTGTAATCTGCTAAGTGAAATATTAGACATATTTATTTACCGCCCATTAAATCATATGGATATTTCAATATTACAATTTCGGTAGATAATTTACTATCCGGATATTTATCGACATTACAATTAACACCTGTTCTTCTACAAAAATCTACTGCCTGTTTATTATTCGGGAAGAACATTGCGGCAGGCAAATAACATCTATATTTTATACCGTTCTCATTGTGTATCTCAACATTTAGAAGGCTGATATCATCAATATTTCTAATTTTTTCAGTAAGAGTTATTCTATAATTCTCACTCATTTCCTTAAATTTAATAATCTCATTTTCTTTATTTTTATCAGATAGGCTTACTCCGTCACAAGTAGATAATTTTGTATCCGGTAAAGGAAATAATACGATATACTTACTCTTATCTGCATAGGGACTTTTGTCTGCATAATGGCTTTCATCTGCATACGAATCTTGGAAGGATAATATATAAATGAGAGTAATTAACAATAATAGTTTCATTTATTATCCCCAAAAACACCCATTTCTTCAATCAAATCATCAGTCTTTCTAATTAATTCATCATATTCTGTTTTTTCTGCAATCCAGATATTCCTTTTTGTCTTAATTTCCTTCAGATAACCTGACCAATCATCAGAAAAAATACCTTCCAGTTTTTCTTTTATTCTCCTTGCAAGCCTTGGGCTAGCACCACCGGTTGAAGTTGCAATCAACAAATCCCCCCGACGAACTATAGACGGCATATGAAAATCACAATATTGCTTTTTATCCTCAATATTCAATAAAGCTCCACAGTCCCGAACCTGTTTTGCAATTTCAGCTGATTTTTTATTATCAAAGCCACCAACAAAAACTATACTAGCACCTTCATATTCACTTACCTCAGGAGGCTCTTTGAATATACGAATATTTTCTGCTCCTGATTCTTTTAGAATACGAATACGTCTTTCTGTTGCGTAGCCTTCACCAACCACAACAGCATTAACATATTTCATATCCAAAGTTATCGGCAACATTTTATAATACCACCTTAGCCCATTTATTTTCTTCGCCAAGAGCATCTTCTGTAGTTTTTGCTACATTCTCAACACCTGCACGATGACAGAAATCACCGAAACCTTCATTACCATTTCTTTCAGCAACAAATTTCTCTAGCATTGGCCTTAGAGCATTTCCTATCTCAGCCTGAGGAACTTTATCAAGCACTTTTATATTCAAACGAGTGCCTTCAAAATCTCCACCAATATGGATTACATAAGCACCTGGCATTCTGCCAATAATCCCGATATCGCCAAGAGATGGTCTTGCACATCCATTAGGACAACCAGTTACACGAACCGAAAGTTTTTCATCTGCAATATCCAAATCATTAAGAACTGACTGTATATCTTCCATAACAGTAAATTGAACTCTTTCAGCTTCAGATAGTGCCTTTCCGCAAGTTGGAAGAGATACACAACTCATGAAGAAACGTTCAAAATTAGAGAACTCACTTCGAGATGGAATATTATTACTTTTCAGTATATTATCTATTTTTTCTTTATCTCTTTCTGCAATATCACAGAACACAATATTTTGATCTGCCGTTAATGTAATCTTAACATTAAAACTATCAGTTATCTCTCTGAAAGCACTACGATATTTTGCACTTTTAAACTTATCACTTACATTGTCAGTATAGCCAGTTTTATTATTAGTATCATAATCAACTATTCTACCACTAGGAACAGGGACACCAACGAAATATTTTCCATCGCCTTGCTCTCTCCACCCCATATAATCAGGTATAGTATAACCGTCTATTTTTACGGAATCCTTAGCAGGCTCTGACGGGTTCGTTGCATTAAAATATTCCTCAAATGTTTTACGAGTCCACTCATAACCATTTTCTTCGACAACATATTTTAGCCTTGCATGCTGACGATCTCCCCTATCTCCATTATCTCGCTGCAATTTAACAACTGCCTCAACGGCATTTAGAAGATCATTTTTACCGACAAATGCCAAATCAGTTGCTGCTCTTGCATAAGTCTTTGGCTTATTATGCTTCATGCCCATTCCACCACCTACAACAACATTATAGCCTTTAAATTCATCACCCTCATATACAAGAACAAATCCCAAATCATGACTAAACACATCAAGACCATTATCTTCCGGCAACACAAGACCAATTTTAAATTTACGAGGAAGATAAGTATCTCCGTATAGTGGCTCTACATTTAAAGGATTCTCTTCATTTCGGTTTGAATCTTTTTGCCCTGTCCAGACTTCTTTATAAGCTGAAGTTTTAGGAGCGCACATATCGACTATTCTATATGTGTCGTCCATAAGTTTAGTATATTTAGCTCCTGAATATGGAGCATTAGTTGCCATAACATTACGCACAACATCTCCGCAAGCACTTAGAGTAGACATACCAGCCTCATTAATTCCACCGATAAAAGGAATCATGTCAGGCTTTTCTATACAGTGAAATTGAAATGTTTGGCGTGTAGTGATTTTTATAGTGCCATTAGCATATTGCTCTGCCAAATCATCAGCTATTCTATATTGCTCGGAAGTCATTTTCCCAGCTGGAATTCGCAAACGAACCATGAATTCATATAATTTATCCAGACCCTGCTTTTTAAGTTTTGTAGCACTATCACGATCATAACCAAAATATGAACCATGAAATTTCAGCATTTCATAGGTATAGTCAGATACATCTACTGCATCGCTTGTTAAATCAGCAACAATGTCACCCTTTAGATATTTGCTATCTACTTTCATTTTCTCTACTTTGGAGAGTTTTTTCTCTATTTCAGACACTTAAAACCTTTTAAATCTTATTTAACAGAATATATTAGCAACATATGAATATGTTTTACCAATAGATTTTTATAGACATATATATCTATAGCCACAACAATAAAGTTTATACTATTTTTATTTTGCAAAATACACAATTAAGCTAATAATGCAATATAAAATGTGGAATATATTTATTTACACTTTATATTGCGGCCATATAACCCAGACGAGAATCATCCAAATAAAGATTTGTTGACCAAAATCCATAATTACAGTATAATCTACGCATTACTTTCTGATTTAAAATATTTATATTTTATGCAGTACAGACAAGTACCGTGCTCAGTTTTATTTTCATAAAACATTCGAGCGTTCTTTTTGTCTCTAAAAACTAGGAGAAAAACTATGAGAAGTATTGTCATAGGTTATATTGTAAGTTCACTAACAGGCCATCAAGGATCACAAATGGCTCTGGAGGATAAAACTAAGGATAAGGTTAGTGTTTTTAAACCGGTATTTTTTAAGGATAATATGCTAAATATTGTCTGCGATAACACCGACATAGAAAACACAGATATTGATATAAATGGGACGAATTATCACCTCTCATATACTGGCTCGACTTACCTTGAAATTGAATTTAAGGACGGCAAGCCAGAATCAATAACGGTCGAAGGAGTTGATCACGACATTATCTGGAAAGAATAACATATAATATAATTATAATAATTTTACCCCCTTTAAGCCTTCGAAATTTTCTTAGGCTCTTTTTTTGTCTAAAATTTATTTTTGATTTCTACAGTTCTGTCTTCCTTTACTACCAACAGCACCCTATCTTTAGTACCAGATATAAACCCCGTCTGGAAAATTATATATATTACTTTACCACCAATCGCCTCATAACCATGCTCATAAGATAATTGAATAGAGTTAAAATTAACGTCCTGAAGCTTATTTATATATTCCCTTTCAATATTGAATTCCTTTCCAAAAGCTTTGATAGTTATTGCCGATATTTTTCCAGTTATATTTCGCTCTATTAAAAGATCAATATCACCTGAACTACCTATACCAGCAGAGGTAATATGAACATCAGCAAACGGAAGAACCCCCTCCTGAGATGCAAACACAGGAGTAGAGATAATAAACATAGTTAGTATTAAAAGTAGGTTCTTCATATTACTTATTACTGTAGATTTATTTCTATTCCACTTTCTGATAATTGAGCTTTTAAATCATTTTTCATTTTAGCAAGATCAGTTTCGCTATCTGCCTCACATCTAGCAACAAGACAAGCCTGAGTGTTAGATGCCCTAATTAGCCACCAGCCTTTTTCCTTCATAACTCTTGCACCATCTATATCACTATATTTAGTACCCGAATCATTAAGCCTTTGCTTTATCTCATCTATAATAGCAAACTTTCTTTCCTCCGTAACATCAATCCTTATTTCAGGAGTATTGAAAACCTGAGGATATTCATCAATCATTTCCACAAGAGTTTTATCAGATTTTGATACGATATTTATAAGACGTATAGCAGCATATAGACCATCATCAAAACCATAATATTTATCAGCAAAGAATATATGACCACTCATTTCACCAGCAAGCTTTGCACCTGTTTCGGCCATTTTATCTTTAATAAATGAATGACCAGTTTTCCATATAAGTGGATCTCCACCCATTTCTGCTATTTTCTCAAATAAAACCTGACTAGCTTTAACATCAGCTATTACTGTAGCACCAGGATTTTCCTCCAGAACATCTTTTGCATAAAGATAGACTAATTGATCACCCCATAAAATTCTACCCTTACTATCTATAGCACCTATACGGTCACCATCGCCATCAAATGCAATTCCTATATCACATTTATTCTTTATAACTTCATCTATCAACTGCTCCAGATTCTCTGGCTCACTTGGATCTGGGTGATGCGCAGGGAATGTGCCATCGATTTTTTCATTAAGCAGGATATGCTCGCCCTTCATTCTCTGAGTTAATTTCTCCATAACTTCACCAGCAGCACCATTGCCAGAATCCCAAGCTATTTTTAAATCCCTCTTATGCTTAGAAAGCTCAAGTGATGACAAAACTGTTTCAAGATATTCTTCAAAAATATCAATTTTTTCTTCACTACCATTACCAGAAACAAAAAGACCATTTTTAGCAATCTCACCTAACTTCTGAATTTCATCACCAAACAGAGCAGCTTTATCCAACATCATTTTGAAACCATTATGACTTGGAGGATTATGCGACCCAGTAATCATGATGCCGCCATTTAGTTCCATACTCCTCACAGAAAAATAGAGCATTGGGGTTGGACATAAGCCAACTCTAATTACGGAAACTCCAGAATCTTTCAAGCCCTCGACTAAATTTTTCTCAAGAGAAGGCGAACTAAGCCTACCATCATAGGCAACAGCAATTCTCAATTTTTTATTATTATTCTTTGAAAACAAATATGACGCATAAGATCTACCCAAAGCATAGGCATCATCATCACTTAGTGTTTCCCCGATAATACCCCTAATATCGTATGCCCTAAGTATAGTAGGATCAAAATCATACGCATTTTCTATATTTTTATCAGCATTTAAAGACATCTTTTCCCCAATTATTATTTGTTAAATTTCTCTTAGGACTCATCATTACTTTGTTTGTTTTTAATATAAGTCACCAGCAATTCTTTGGACTTATTAATTTTAGATGCCAAGTAATTACTACCACCCTGATCAGGATGAAAGCTTTTTATAAGATTTTTATGAACTTTTTCAATATCTTCAACAGTTAAGTCATCAATATCCTTATCAGATATGCCAAGAACATCTAAAGCCTCATCTATTTCATTATCATAGATAATTTTATCTTGAGAGTTGCTATTATTGCCCGATCTCTGTTTTCTTTCCCTCTTAATGCTATTATACAAAAAAGGAACTATCAAAATCATAATGATTGCTGGAACGAAAGCCTTCAATTTCAGAAGTACAAAAGCAAATATTATAACAAATACCAAAGTAATATTTTTTATATACATCCACATCTCTCTTTAACTATTATTTATTGCTACCATTACTAATAGCTACAGGATTCGAAGTCACTATTATTTTGTATAATAATAGAATAAACAGATCATTCTATTAATGGCAGAACGCAAAAGAAGAATACAGCTTAGCTATATTCTTCTTTTATTTTGTCTTTAATTTCCTCAGGAGGCTCTTCACCCCACCCCGAATATAGAATCTTTCCATATTTTCCGAGCTTGATGAAATCACCATCAACGTCTTTTTCGTATAGAGAAACCTTTAATTTGTCCACCATGATATAATACCACGCATCACTACCATCATTCTTGCCTTTAACCAAAAATAAATTATTTCTGCCTGTAATTTTCATCATTTCAACAAAAGATATTTTTCTATACCCCAGAATAAAATTATAAATTTTGAGTGCTATAAAGCTCTTTCTTGAGTTTGCTCAACAGCTTTTTCACTTGTTGGATTGGCAACAGCATCAGATGGAGTTCCATCTTTTGCAGCAGATGCCGCATCTTTATTTTCTGATTTATCATCTGCTGAAGCTTCAGCAGGTTTAGCATCTTTAGAAGAATCATCACCTTGAGCTGCACTAGCAGATTCATTCTTTTCTGCTTCTGCATTTTTTGACTCAGATTCAGCCTTATTCTTTAAGAATACCATATTTGTAACTTTAAGATTTGCTGGACCTATTAATTTGATCATTGCTTCTTGTTTAGCAGGTGATGCCATAGCTAGAGCTACATCTAATTGTTGTAGCTTTAATTTAGCAACTGCCTCTTTATCTTCACCACTTTCAGAAGCGCCTTTTACTGCTTCAGCAGCCTCTTGCCCTTTATCATTAAATTTACTGCCATCGATTTCTTCAGCGATTGCTTTAAGCTGCTGCTGAACTTCAGCGATTTCTAAACCATTATCTTTTATAACATCGCCTAATTCTTTTGAATTTTCTTGGCCTTCATTCTCAGACATTCGATTACTCCTAATAATTTAATCTTAATTTTATATATATGCACATTGTATATTTCTAAAGTTAAATAAAAGTTAATATAATAAGTTTTTTTTATTTTTAATGCCTACTAGCCTCTGACTCTCCGTTTAACTCGGTTATTTCCTTATATAAACTATCAAGTTTTTTATTAATATCATTATTAACTAGCAAATATCCATACATCTCACCATGAATTTGATGGATTCTTTGATTAAGTTCATGACTAACATCATTCCCGAAATCACTCTCTAATTTTTTGATACTATCCTGAATCAATTTTATTTTTTTATTTATCATTCTAAAATTTTATTTACTACTAATAAAAAAGTAATATATCATGTTATAGATATATTACAATTAGTTATAACTTAAACTTATTACATATAATAATGACAGAAGATTTAAGAACAATAATAGAAACAGTTTCCGCTGGCAACTCCCTAAAGATAACAGCAATAGATGCGCTAACAGGAATGGAGGCTACAGTTATCTGCCCTAAAAATACGACAAAACTCCAAAGAGAACAACTTGCCATACAAAAGTTAAAATATGTTTCCAATAAGAAAAAAGCAGAATCCAGTAATGATTCAGATTCCAATAATAACTTATTTTAGCTTTATTAATTAATTCCGATCAGAAGCCTACAATCTTTTCCTGTTTGACTTAGGTTATAATTAACAGGAGATCCTGTAACACAGCTATTAGCAGCATAACTACGACGACCAACAATACCGCCAACTATTGCCTATTGGTACGAAAGCATTACTGCCTTTCATATTCCCTCGAATACAGAACACATACGATAACAGAACTCTTAAAATAAATATACTAACTATTTTTTATCAAACTCACCTGACTTCAACTTCTTAATATAATCATTAGTATCCTTTCTAATATCGCCACTTAGAATATATAAGCCAATAAGATTTGGAATTGCCATTGATAATAGAAGTAAATCAGAGAATGTTATTACAATCTCAAGACTAACTATTCCGCCAATGAATGTGGCTGATACAAATATTATATGGTAAAGCGTAATATATCTTCTGCCGAACAAATACGACCACGCCCTATCACCATAATAACTCCATGTTATCATTGTTGAATACGCAAACATCACCACAGCAACAGACAATACCATAGGAAACCACTCTATAACTGTAGCAAAGGCATTGCTTGTCAACAGAACACCATCACCAACTGAAGAATCACTATATACACCGGTAACAGTAATAACCAAACCAGTCATGAAACATATGATAACAGTATCTATAAATGGCTCTAGTAATGCAACGCTCCCCTCTCTAGCAGGATATTTACTCCTTGCCGCAGCATGAGCTATAGGAGCAGAACCCAAACCGGCCTCACTTGAAAATGCTGCACGTTTAAATCCTTGTATAATTGCACCCAACATTCCACCGCCTGCTGCTTCCCAATTAAAAGCACTTGAGAACATAATAGAAAATGCTTCAGGAATTTTAGCCGCATTTACAAAAAGAACAACCAATGCAGCAGACAAATATATAAGAGCCATAAATGGAACTGTCATTTCTGCTACTGCAGCAATACGCTTTATACCACCTATTAATACTATACCTACACTAACTGAGAAAAATAATGCTATCACCATATCAAGCTTCTCCAATGCATCAAAGCTATGAGTAAGAATTGATACGGCTTGATTAGCCTGATACATATTACCGCCACCCAAAGCACCGCCAATACAACAAATTGCAAATAAAATAGCCAAGAACTTTCCAAGAGACTTAAGACCTTTTTCCTCTAACCCCTCCTTTAAATAATGGAATGCACCACCAGAAACCCGTCCGTTTTCATCAATCTTTCTATATTTTTGTCCCATAGTGACTTCAGCATATTTAGATGACATTCCAAGAAAGCCAGCAAATACCATCCAAATAACTGCACCCGGACCACCAATGGCAACAGCAAGTGCTACACCACCAATATTACCCAATCCAACCGTTGCAGATACCGCTGCAGCCAATGCCTGAAAATGCGATATTTCGCCCTTATCATCTTTACTAGAATATTTACCACGTACGACGGCTATTGCATGACCAAATAAGCGAAGATTCACAAAGCCGAGCCTTAAAGTAAAGAAGACACCACCAATTAATAGCCACAAAACAAGAAACGGCATATTAACAATAGGGATATTATAAAATAAGACCGAGCTTAAACCTTCTATAAGTATTCCAATATATTTCTCACTAAAACTAACGATAACTGATTTGTCGGGGACTTTATCTTCTGCAAATGACGCACTCGCAAAAAACATTATTAAGATTGGCATTACTATATAATAAACAGACATCTTCTTGAACATACCAAACACCACCAAACATTACCGTTAGAACAAATATATTCACGCGATTATGAAACATTAAATTTGGAAATGCAAAGCGAATATAATATGTACATAAAAAAATATGACATTTTTGTATAAATTTTACTTGACTGATAACAAAAGCGACTCTATGTTTCGCCCTTATTACGACTACCATACAGTATCTTTCAATCATTTTATGATGGATTTTGATGTCGTTGGCGTTTAGGAAATTCACATCAGCGGTGAGCTACCGGCCAAATGTATGGGAGCTGAATTAATGGACTTTTAATTATTAACGTCTAGAGTAAGCGAGAAAAAATAGATGCCTACAATTAATCAATTAGTGCGTAAACCGCGCGTAAAACAGATCAAAAAGAACAAAGTTCCAGCTATGGAGGCTTGTCCTCAAAAGCGTGGAGTTTGTACCCGTGTATATACAACTACACCTAAAAAACCTAACTCAGCGCTTCGTAAAGTAGCTCGTATCCGTTTGTCAAACGGCTTTGAAGTTACTGGCTACATTCCTGGTGAAGGTCATAACCTACAAGAACATAGTATGGTTCTTATAAGAGGTGGTCGTGTAAAGGATTTACCTGGTGTTCGTTATCACATTATTCGTGGTACACTTGACACACAAGGTGTTAAAGACCGTTCTCAAGGACGTTCTAAATATGGTGCTAAACGCCCTAAATAACATCTAGAATAAATCTGAATAATCAATTACAAGAATAGGAATTAAAAAATGTCACGTCGTCACGCAGCTGTAAAAAGAGAAGTTCTGCCCGATGCAAGATTCGGTGATATAACTGTCGCTAAACTTACTAACTACATCATGAAAGGCGGTAAAAAATCCGCTGCTGAGAAAATAGTATATGGTGCATTGGATATTATAGAAGAAAAATCTAAACAAAATTCTATAGAATACTTTAAAGAAGCACTAGAGAACATCAAGCCTTCTGTTGAAGTTAGATCTCGTCGTATTGGTGGTGCTACTTATCAAGTACCTGTTGAGGTTAGACCTGAAAGATCTCTACAATTATCACTAAGATGGTTAATTGGAGCGGCAAGAAAAAGAAATGAAAAAACAATGAAAGAAAGACTAGCTGCAGAATTAATGGATGCTTTCAATCAGCGTGGTTCTTCAGTTAAAAAACGTGAAGATACTCACAAAATGGCTGAAGCGAACAAAGCTTTCTCTCATTTCCGTTGGTAATAAATTTAATATTGGTAATAACATAAATATATTTAGTATATAGGATTATATAAATGTCACGTAAAACACCATTATCACAATATCGTAATATCGGAATCATGGCCCACATTGATGCTGGTAAAACAACTACAACAGAACGTATTCTATATTACACTGGAAAATCTCATAAAATTGGTGAGGTACATGAAGGTGGTGCTACTATGGACTGGATGGAACAAGAGCAAGAAAGAGGTATTACTATTACTTCTGCTGCTACAACTTGCTTCTGGAATAACCCTAAGGCTGATATTAACAAAGATTATAGAATCAACATCATTGATACACCAGGTCACGTTGACTTCACGATTGAAGTAGAACGTTCTCTTCGTGTTCTTGATGGTGCTGTTACAGTATTTGATGGTGTAGCTGGTGTTGAACCTCAATCAGAAACAGTTTGGAGACAAGCTGATAAATATAACGTTCCTCGTATGTGTTTCGTTAATAAAATGGATCGTACTGGTGCTGATTTCTTCCGTTGTGTTGATATGGTTATCGACAGACTAGGAGCTAATCCATTAGTTACTCAACTCCCTATAGGTTCTGAAGAGAATTTTGAAGGTGTAGTTGATCTACTAAGAATGAAAGAAGTTCTTTGGAAAGGTGAAGATTTAGGAGCTGAATATGAATATGTTGATATTCGTCCTGAATTAAAAGAACAAGCTGATGAATATCGCGAGAAATTAGTTGAAACTGCTGTTGAAGTTGATGACGACCTAATGGAATCATATCTAGATGGTAATGAGCCAACTGTAGAGCAACTAATTGCTTGTATCCGCAAGGGTACTCTTAATGGTAATTTTGTTCCTATGTTAACTGGAACAGCATTCAAAAACAAAGGTGTTCAACCACTTTTAGATGCTGTAGTAAACTTCCTACCTGCTCCAATAGATGTTCCTGCAATTAAAGGAATCGACGTTAGAACAGAAGAAGAAGTTGTTCGTAATAGTAGCGATGATGAACCTCTTGGAGTTCTTGCATTTAAAATTATGACAGATCCATTTGTTGGTTCACTAACATTTGTTAGGGTTTATTCAGGTATTCTTAAATCTGGAGAAACAATAATCAATTCAACAAAAGACAGAAAAGAACGTATTGGCCGTATGTTGTTAATGCATGCCAATAGTCGTGAAGATATAAAAGAAGCACGTGCTGGTGATATTGTTGCTGTTGCTGGACTAAAAGGTACTACAACAGGTGACACACTTTGTGATCCTAACAATCAAGTAATTCTTGAAAGAATGGAATTCCCTGAGCCAGTAATTGAAATAGCTGTTGAGCCAAAAACAAAAGCTGACCAAGAAAAAATGGCTGAAGCTATTCAGCGTCTTGTTTCAGAAGATCCCTCTCTTAGAGTTGAGTCTGATGAAGAGTCAGGTCAAACAGTTCTTAAGGGTATGGGAGAACTTCATCTTGAGATCATAATTGATCGTATGAAACGTGAGTTCAGTGTTGAAGCTAATATAGGTGCTCCTCAAGTAGCTTACCGTGAAACTTTAACTACTCCAACTAATGTAGATTACACTCATAAGAAACAATCTGGTGGTGCTGGTCAATTTGCTAGAGTTAAAATTAAATTTGAACCTGCTGAGCCAGGTGCAGGATTTACTTTCACTGATTCAGTTGTTGGTGGTAACGTTCCTAAGGAATATATACCTGGTGTTAAAAAAGGTCTTATCACAGCATCGGAAACTGGTCCTATTGCAGGATACCCATTCATTGATTTCAGTGCAAATCTATATGATGGTTCATATCATGATGTCGATTCAAGTGTTATGGCGTTTGAAATGGCAGCAAAAACTGCATTCAGAGAAGCTTGTAAAACTGCAAATCCTAAATTGCTAGAGCCAATTATGGATGTTGAAGTAATAACACCTGAAGATTATATGGGTGATATTATTGGTGACTTAAATAGTCGTCGTGGTCAGGTTTCTGGCATGGAAGAAAGAGCAAATGCCCGAGTGATCAAAGCTGGAGTACCTCTAGCAAATATGTTTGGGTATGTTAGTAATTTGAGATCTATGTCACAAGGTAGAGCACAATTTACAATGCAATTTGCACATTATGCACAAGTTCCACAGAACGTTGCAGATGAAATACAGGCTAAAGTAGCTTAATTATATTATAAAAATTAAATTTAGGAGATAAAGATATGTCTAAAGAGAAGTTTGAGCGTAATAAACCGCACTGTAATATAGGAACGATTGGTCACGTTGATCATGGTAAGACTACATTAACAGCTGCGATTACAAAAGTTTTAGCTGAGAAAGGT
>Ga0316205_10000140_pt1 | contig 157111 bp, 134 predicted proteins | sample 3monthpyrite_MG_FD_204941 | JGI IMG/M metagenome (GOLD analysis project Ga0316205, IMG submission 204941) | Microbial mat bacterial communities from mineral coupon in-situ incubated in ocean water Damariscotta River, Maine, United States -... | ecosystem: Environmental > Aquatic > Marine >...
AGCAGGACAATCTCGCTTTTCAAAAGGATCATAAAAAGAAATTTTCAGAATTGACCTCCTTTATAAAATCAGATTACCAATCTCTTACCAACCTATTGAAAGTCAATAACCACCAACTGTCATCACTATTAAGCAAAACAGAGGAAAGTATTACAAAGAACAACCAATTGAAGCCCTTACTTACCAATAGTCATCAAGAACTAGAGAAAATATATGCTAAAACAAAGATGCTTGTATCAAATTATGAAAAAAGCTTAAAAGACATTAAAAACGAGATGGAGGACACAATGACCTCTCTTGAAAACATATCAGATACAAAAATAAAAGAAATTGCTATGCACGGAGAAAAAACCATATCAAGCTCTTTAGAAATTAGTAAAGGGGCTATCGAGGAAGTAACCCAAGAAACCAACGCCGGTTTGAAAAAGGTACTAAAAGAAAATCAAATAAAGTTATTAGGCGATAGACTAGTTCTTATGGAAGAACAATTAAAACAAAACATATTGGATGTCACAAATTCAATTAAGGAGTTAGATCAGGTGTTATTCGCAAAACTCAAGAAACATCAAGAAGAGCTAAAAGATAAAAAAGGCTTTTTTGGATTCTAAACACTTTATCATTTATGAAATCCATACAATTTTTCACAATTTTATTAGTATTTGGCATCTTTTTGATGTCTTGTAGCTCAAGAATAAAGAGTCCTACAATTCAGGAAATCAAAGAACACCCATCACATTTCTCTTCTGGAAATTACTTCATACTACGCAACTTTACAATAATGGAAACACATTCATTATTTGGTTATTCTTTAAGCAGTATAGAAGATCCGACGGGGCGGATGCTTCTTTTTTCCAGTACTCCTTATCGACCAAATGAAGAGGTAACTATTGCCAAATTAAGGTATTTTAGTTTATACAGGGACAATCATCAATCTCTTGAACTATTGGTTGATGAAAAGAGTGCCAACATGGTCGCCACTTATGGTCCGATGATTGCCGAAGTGGCACTGAGATTATCGCTTAAAAGCCTGGAATGAGACATTGACTAAGACACCCATTCAACGTATATCCTTGAACTAATCGGTAAGTCTAAACGTTATAAAGACGGGTAAATGATCTGAAAGTTCTCGAGCCTTTTTTAAGTTTTCGCAAATCTTAACAAAGTCCAAGACCCCTCGTTTTGTAGCTTCTATGTTTGAAGAATAAAAAATATTATCGTTGGGATAATTAAGATAACTCTGTCTAACACATGTCCTCTTGAGCGTTGTTTTTTGATTCTTTATAGCGGTATCAAATCCATGATCAAAGAGTGGTTTAAATATAGAATCCTGTTCACTCATATTAAAATCTCCAGCCAAGATTATCGATTTATTCTGTATAGAGTCAATAACAAAGTCAAGCAATGGCTCAATCTCCAATTCCGGATTTTTATTAAAACGTCTTGAATGATAATTCAGAACAACGAAACTTCTACCCTGAATGTAAAACTCCATATAATGAGGTTCTCTATCAACGAAAGACTCCAGTTCGTCAAGTAACCTCCCTCGGTCTTTAACTTTGATGTGCTTAGTCTTCCATAAATAAGCATACCGCTCGGTCAAGTATTTCGGACTTTTGGTGGGGTCACTTACAGCATAATCCCATTTTTGCCCCGTCCTATTCAAAATTTCATTGAGCTTCGCTACTGCTTGACTTCCTCCATATCCAGAAACAACTTCTTGTATGGCTACGATATCTGCTTCCTTTACAATTTGGGCAATGTGTTCAAGCTCTTTTGTGCTCTTGGTTTGTCCAAAGTCTCTAATATTCCATGAAATAAGCCGTAAATCATCATCTTGAGAAATAACATTGACGGTACAGAAAAGCAGAATAACTAACAATATTCTGTTCATATTACAAGGTTTTGATGTGCAATCCAAAGTAAACCTTATTAGCAAAAAGCACATGCGGAAAACCGTACAATGAAAATTGTATTTATAAAAATCTACTTACACCATTACCATTACTCAACGTTCTGAAAAGAAATATCGACCCAATAAAAAAACCGAGATTTCCATGTCGGTTTTTCTGCTTTGTACCTTAGGTGGGAATCAATTATCACCTAATTGTTCCTTCACCCTTCTCGTGAAAATCACAAAAGCAAATACTTCGTCTTTTTTCAAAAAGAAAGCGAGCTTCCTTTTTGAAACTCGCTCGCATCTGCACTCTTTTGTGGTCTATTGTACCTTGGGCGGGAATCGAACCCGCACGTCTTTCGACACTGGATTTTGAATCCAGCGTATTTGATGGTAAATTTAGCTAAATATACTTATAATCAACTGATTAATAAATATTTAATATTAATTGATTTCATTTAATATGATTTAAAATCAATAAATGTTGTACCTATGTTGTACCAAAATTGATTATCTTTATAATCTAAAATTCAATGGTATGGCCTCAAATGCAAAAGTAGTTATAAGAAAGAAACCAAATAAAGAAGGGCTTTATCCTTTGGCAATCCGCATAACCAAGAACCGTCGCTCAACATATCACTATGTTGGTCATTACATAGATTTAAAAGATTGGGATGAGAAGAACTTACGTGTTAGGAAATCCCATACTAATGCTAACAGATTAAATAATTTGATTTCCACCAAGCTATTAGAGGCCAATAAAACACTAATAGATTTACAGTCAGATAAAAAAGATTTCTCTGCAAATCAAATAAAAGAAGCACTCTATTCAGAGTCAAAATCGAGTACTTTTTATGAAGTTGCAAGAGATTTTCTTTCCGAACTTGAATCCAATAAAAAGCTCTCTCAACTGTCTACCGATAAGGCTCGTGTTAACCACGTAATAAACTTTAATAAGTCAAAGCAGTTGACCTTTCAAGAAATAGACGAAGCCTTTTTGAGAAAATTTAAGATTTATTTGAAAAAATTAAATCTCTCTGAAAGGTCGATAGTTAATAATCTTGTTGTTATAAGAACAATATACAACAGAGCGATAAAAATGGGTGTTGTTGATAGAAAATTTTATCCATTTGGCTCAGGTAAGATTAGGATAAAATTCCCTGAAACTGAAAAAATAGGATTGACCAAGAAAGAAATAAAGTCGTTTGAATCTGCTAAAAATCTTACTGAAAATGAAACTCACGCACGAAACGTATGGTTATTCAGTTTCTATTTTGCAGGTATCAGAGCTGCCGATTTGCTGAAAATTAGATGGTCAGATATTTATGATGATAGACTTCACTACCGTATGAATAAAAATTCCAAATTACTATCTCTCAAAATACCAGAAAAAGTCTTCCCTATATTGGAATATTACAAATCTGAAAAACGGGACAATGACGATTTCGTTTTTCCCGAAATGAAAAAGGCAGATTTAAAAGATGCGAAAGATGTCTATGCCAAGACCAAAACGGCTACTAAAAAGTTCAATAAATATTTGGTTGGGGTCGCCAAGAAAGCAAAAATTACCAAAAAGGTAACTATGCATATAGCTCGACACAGCTTTGGCCATATCTCAGAAGACAAAATTCCTATTAAAATGCTTCAAAAACTTTACAGGCATTCATCCGTTACTACTACAATAAAATATCAAGCCAATTTCATCCATAAAGATGCAGATGATGCTTTGGACAGCGTTGTCAATTTTTAGGCAAATTGTTTACCAGCTGTGAACATCTTAAATAGAAATTTTAACATTTTAGAACTTCATTCTTCTACCTTTACAAGCTAAACTTTTTGCGTATGGTTTTAAAGGTCAAATGGATAGATTTTAAAAATAAAATTGAAGAACAGAAAGCTAAAGGCGAAGCTCTGGTCGAAAAATATAGGTCTTCAAGAACTGAAAATGATTTAGAAAGCCTAAAGGAAGAAAAGCAACGTTGGGAAAATGAGGTCATAGACTATGTAAAAACTTCCTTTGAACCTGAACATACAAACTTTAGATATGAATTCAAAGCCCAAAGAGGTTATAATACTGGCTTGAAATTAGGTATTGACCAAAGGATTAAAAACATAATTCAAGACCTAAAAGATGAAATCAATGGTCTTGACTACTACTTGAAAATGCTATTCATTTCCGATGCAATAATAAGAGCTGAAGAAATTAATTTAGAAGAACGCAAGAATCTTGACACCGAAGGTAGGCTCGACCTCATTCTTAGCAAACTCTATGAGCTTTATGATGACAGATTATATCATTCTATCAAATGGATTCTGGAAGGCAATGGTATAAAGTTGAACAATCACGGCGAAGATTGGGATTATGCCAAAATGCTTGAAAACAGAAATCTTATTGATACTATTACTACAAAAGATACAGGCGCCAGACTTACGCTGGAAGGAAAGTATGCAATAGAACAGTCAAGAAAAGCGCAAGTTACAGACTACACGAAAATTAGTAGTTCTGATGAAGAGTTAAAAGCACTTATTGAGGGTGTTCTAAAAGAAGTCGAAAAATTGGGAATTGGCCAGCAAATCATTTTTGATGAATTTGATGAGCTACGAGATGATATTCCCAAGCTAAGTAAGAAATCTTTCGGGCAATTGTTAAAGTCAAAACTCGGGGATTTAATTGCTGCAAGGGCTTTAAACAAAACACTTGCCAGCGAGATATTCAAGCAATTTACCGACCAAATATTGCCATTCTAATTTATGAAAATACTGGCGAGACTCAAAAAAACAATTAGGACTTTCATTCAAAAAGAACCACCGCCTGAATACGAGGTTACACAATTTGTTATTTCAGATAGACAACCTATTACAGGTGCATCAAAAATTTCATTTTTTGTGAATAATCCTCAGCCTGGTGCAAGCGTGACCAGAACCTTTGAAAATGAAGACGATGTTATTAATTGGTTGATGAGCAATGCCGACTTTAAACATATACTTTTCAAAAATCTATTTTCATCATCCTCTGTCATCCATCATTGTGGCGTGAAAGAACCAATAACAGAACCTAAAAAGAAACCTGGCGACATTGACATCCTTCTTTACAAAGAAGGCAATGAAAGCAATGCAGTTGGCATAGAATGTAAAATAGTAAAATCAGAATCCTTAGAAAATCAACCGCCAAAAATCAACAAGATTACAAGCGTTCAGAAAAAAGGGACAAAGCAAGCAGATGGTTACATAAACATAGGTTTTAGTAGGGTCTTTCTTATGGTCATATTGCTGGACGATGGCAGACACTATAAAAATCCAAATTTCGTCTTTAGAACAACACCAACTGAAGAATTGAAAGAACTGTATGATTTCGACTGGAACACAAAAATGAATACGGAAGTTGGAATAATCTATGCCTATGTCAATCAACTTACATCAAACCATATTAACCAGACGAAAGGTCTGGGTTTAAGGATTGAACGAGAAGCCAAAGAAAGAATTCAATGTGATGGTTTAACTGAGAAAATTAAAAATCTTAATTACTAAGTATTAGTTGAAGAAAGTAGGAATTTGCAGAATCTGCGGTAAGTATGCAAAATTGACGTTCGAGCACGTTCCGCCACAAAGTGCCTTCAATTCTAACCCTGTATTCTTTCAAAAGTCCGTCCATCTTCACGACAAAAAAAGTTTTCTATACGGTAAAAAAATTCGAAGTAATCAAGGTGCAGGTGGATATTACTTATGCAAATCTTGTAACAATCTCACAGGTAGTTACTATGGGGACAGCTACAAGAAATTCGCCTATATGGGAATGATGGCGCTGACACATAGAATTTTGGCATCAAAAGATATTACTTTTGAATATGCCTTACAGCCACTAAACATTCTCAAACAGATTTTAGCAATGTTTATGGCGATAGATACAAGCGACCAACTTTTAAATTTAGAAGGGCTTGCGGATTTTATTTTGGATAAGGATTCAAGGGCGCTTCCAGATAGCTTGAGAGTATTTGTTTACCACACCATTACAAAACAAGTTAGAAATGGCTGGGGAATGGCAAGAACCGAAAAAGGGTTTCATCATCTTGGTGAAATTACCTTCCCACCATTTGGTGTTGTTTATGCTTTAGATTCTGAACCCACACGAAACGATTTTTACGAAATAACAGATTTCAAAAATTTTAATTTTAATCAAACCGTTCAAGCGAGATTATCAATTCCTTTTCTTACACCTAAAACATATATTCCTGGACTGTACAATTAAATATTTAAGATATGGCAAAAAACGAACCCATCAAACAACACTACATACCACGTTCCTACCTAAAAAATTTTGGTGTCGAAGCCAAAAAGGGCAACTATTTAGTAGATGCTTATAGACTTGAAGACGATTTGCTACTTGAAAAGATTAGCACGAAAAGTATCTGTTTCAAAAAAAATCTTTACACAATTCCGAATGCTGAAGTTGATAGGAAATACGATTTAGAACACCATTACGCCGAACACGTAGATTCAGAATTTCCCAAAATATATAGACTACTTGTTGATGAAAGTGTGAAAATATTGACCCCTGAGCAAAAGAAACAGGTATTATACGTATGTCTATCTCTTTACTTTAGAACACCAAGATTTCTTAATCATCAAAATGCCTTTACTGACCAAATTTTAGATAGAATGCTACTGTATGCAGACGAAAATGGCGAGGTGAAATTTACGTTTGAAGAAGAAAGACACGAGTTCAATATAAAGGATATAGATAAAGTTAGACAAGAATTTAAAGAGCGAAACAGGATTAAATTCTTGGTGCAGCACTTAGAGAAATGGAAAGAGTTTGTGGACTTTAAATATGATTGCACGATAAATGTCCATCGAATTAATGATAAAGATGCACCATTGATTACCTGCGATAATCCAGTATCTATACGTGGTATAAAATCAACGCGATTCGAAGGCCTTTTCAATCCTGACTCAGTAATAACTTTACCGTTAGATACTCAATATTATTTGGAAATCTTTCCGAACAGCATTGCTGATGGTCAAACTATAATTCATAGAATGGTTCACGATAGGGATTATGTGTTTACGACCAACGCTATCATTCAGAGTAATGCTGAGAAGTTGATAATTGGAAAGCCAGGAACAATAGAAAAACATTTTGAAATTCAATCAAGTTATGAAGAATCTGAAAATGGCGAACAATTTGTTGAAAAGGCAAAATTTAAGTTAGAGGAACTTCAAAAGTTTCATCAAATTTGTGAAAAGACGGGATTAACTTCGACTGAAACAATTGGTCAGCTTAAAAAGATGCTTAACCATAAATATTTCAAAGATGAAGACCAACTCATTAAGATGAAAAGGCTTTTAATTGCAACTGGACATTGGAAATAATTGTTGTCTATAAACTTAATGAGAAAATTAAATTTCTGTTAATCCCAATAAAAACTGTTAAATTTTTGTAATTTTGCAACGATGAAACAGGCTTTCCATAAAATATTATCCATTTCGATGGCCTTTGTAGTGATGTTCTCTACTATGTCATTTACTGTGGATATGCATTATTGTGGGGACAATTTGGTCGATTTCAGTTTATTCTCAAAAGCTGAAGGTTGCGGAATGGAAAAAGCGCAACCTACCAAAACTTGTGAGAATCCTAAAATGACTGAGAAATCTTGTTGTACTGACCAACAAATTGTAAAGGAAGGCAAAGACGACCTTAAAATATCTTTTGACACACTTTCTTTCGAGCAGCAAACGTTCGTCGCTGCTTTTACCTATTCTTATATAAACTTATTTGAAGTAACCGAATCTGAAGAAGTTCCTTTCAACGATTACCCGCGACCCTTTGTCAAACGGGATGTGCAAGTGCTGCACCAGACTTTCTTAATTTGATTTATTAGATTTTCAGAATGAAGCCCAACAGCTACGCTGTCGTGGGCTAAAACTCGTGTTTGCCATATTCTGCAACACGTAATTCCAATTATCTAATAATCAAATGCTATGCTAAATAAGAGCATTAAATTTCTCATAGAAAACAAACTTGTTGCCGTTCTACTACTCGCCCTATTTGTGGGTTGGGGCATCGTCAACGCACCCTTTAATTGGGAAACAGGCTTTTTGCCCACAGACCCAGTTGCCGTTGATGCCATACCTGATATTGGCGAGAACCAACAAATTGTTTTTACCAAGTGGCAAGGTCGCTCGCCACAGGATATTGAAGACCAAATCACATATCCGCTTACCACTTCCCTTCTTGGTATTCCAGGCGTAAAAACTATTCGTAGTTCTTCGATGTTTGGATTTTCCAGCATCTACATCATTTTTGAAGAAGACATCGAGTTCTATTGGTCGCGCAGTCGCATACTGGAAAAACTGAACTCACTTCCTGCAAACCTTTTGCCCGATGGTGTCAATCCATCTCTTGGGCCAGATGCCACAGGTCTGGGACAGATTTTTTGGTACACGCTGGAAGGTCGTGATAAAGACGGCAACGTAACTGGCGGATGGGATTTACAGGAATTGCGTAGCATACAGGATTACTATGTGAAATATGGATTGTCATCGGCAAGTGGTGTTTCTGAAGTAGCTTCCATTGGTGGCTATGTTCAGGAATACCAAGTGGACATTGACCCAGAAAAAATGCGCCAGTACAATGTGAGTATGGGCGATGTGGTTAAAGCCGTCAAACAGAGCAATCAAGATATAGGGGCACAGACTCTCGAAATCAATCAAGCCGAATACCTCGTACGCGGATTGGGTTACGTCAAGTCCATAGCAGATATTGAAAATGCAGTTGTAGATTCTGAAAATTTCACTTCCATCCGCATCAAAGATGTGGCTAACGTCCATTTGGGGCCTGCTACCAGACGTGGTATTCTCGATAAGGAAGGGGCCGAAGTCGTAGGTGGTGTCGTAGTCGCTCGCTACGGTGCAAATCCGTTGGAAGTTATCAATAATGTCAAGGCGCAAATTGCCGAAATAAGCTCTGGACTTCCCACAAAAACTTTATCAGATGGTCGCATTTCGCAAGTTACCATTGTACCATTTTATGACCGGACAGAACTCATACAAGAAACGCTGGGAACGCTCAATGAAGCACTCACTTTGGAAATCCTAATTACCATTTTGGTCATTATTATAATGGTTTTCAATCTGCGTGCATCCATCCTTATTTCAGGGTTGTTACCCGTAGCCGTTTTGATGGTTTTCATCACGATGAAGCTCTTTAATGTAGATGCAAATATCGTCGCACTTTCAGGTATTGCCATTGCCATCGGTACAATGGTGGACGTGGGCGTGATACTCGCCGAAAATATGATACGGCACTTGGAAGATGAAAAGTTACGCCTTAATGAAAACGGTAAAGAATACACCACAAACGAAATCATCTACAACGCAACTGCCGAAGTTTCCGGCGCTATCCTTACGGCAGTTTTAACGACCATAATCAGTTTCCTACCAGTATTCACAATGATAGGTGCTGAAGGTAAACTATTCCGCCCGCTCGCCTTTACTAAAACAATGGCACTCACGGCATCGCTCATTATTGCGCTGTTTCTCATTCCACCCATTGCGGCATTCCTTTTCCGTAAGACGAATTTGCGTGAACGGACACAGTACGTCATCAATGGCGCACTTGTTTTATTGGGAATTCTCGCCATCGTTTACGGCTTTTGGTTAGGACTAATTCTAATCGCCTTTGCCATCACATCATTTTTAAAGATGCGCGGTACGCTTTCGCAAAAGCGCAAAAACCTGCTTGACATCATCATTTCATCTATTGCTATCGTAGTTTTATTAGCAGAATACTGGCGACCATTAGGCTTTGACCGAAGCATTGTTATGAACCTGATATTTGTTTCCATCATCTGTTTTGGACTGCTCGGTGTGTTCTCGATTTTTAGGATATACTATGCGCGTATTTTGCGATGGGCACTTCAGAACCGATATCTGTTCTTAATCATTCCGGCTACGGTGCTCACGTTGGGCATCATCATTATGCGCAACACAGGTAAGGAATTTATGCCAGCACTCAATGAAGGTTCATTCTTATTGATGCCCACATCCTTACCGCACGCAGGCGTTGAAGAAAACAAACGTGTATTGCAACAGCTGGATATGGCGGTGGCAAGCATCCCAGAGATTGAAACTGTGGTGGGAAAAGCTGGAAGAACGGAAAGCGCACTCGACCCAGCACCACTTTCAATGTATGAGAATGTCATTCAGTATAAATCTGAATATATGCGCAATGCATCTGGCCAACGACAACGCTATAAAGTCAATGATGATGGATTGTTTGTACTGAAGAACGACAAATTCATTATCAATCCGAACAACGAGATAGATGAAGATGCCAACTATGACGAAATATCGCTAAAAACTACTGCCACACGCGAAGACTTGATTGAAGATGAAGATGGCGAGTACTACCGAAATTGGCGACCAGACATCGAGAGTCCAGATGATATTTGGAACGAGATAGTTCGAGTAACCAAACTACCAGGCGTGACATCTGCACCCAAGTTGCAACCCATCGAAACACGTTTGGTAATGCTACAAACGGGAATGCGTGCGCCTATGGGCATCAAGGTAAAAGGTCCGGATTTAAAGTCCATAGAAAATTTTGGACTGCAACTGGAAGACATCTTGAAACAAGCCGAAGGCGTTAAAGAACAAGCTGTCTTTGCAGACCGTATCGTGGGCAAACCCTACTTGCTCATCGATATTAAGCGAGACCAATTGGCTCGATATGGGGTGTCCATAATGGACGTGCAGGAAATCCTTCAAGTGGCCGTGGGCGGTATGCCACTAACGCAAACCGTGGAAGGTCGTGAGCGTTATGCCGTTCGGGTTCGCTATCCACGAGAATTGCGGGCAAATCCAGACGACTTGCATAATATCTATGTTCCTGTTGAAAAAGGAAGTCCCGTACCGCTGGGCGAATTGGTTGAAATTCGATACGAGCAAGGACCACAGGTCATTAAGAGTGAAGATACTTTTCTAATTGGCTATGTGCTGTTTGATAAACTCGATGGCTTTGCCGAAGTAGATGTGGTGGAAAATGCCCAAGCCTTAATTCAAGAAAATATTGATAACGGTTCGCTGGTCGTACCACAAGGCGTGAGCTATCGCTTTACGGGAACCTATGAAAATCAGTTACGAGCAGAAAAAACGCTATCGGTTGTCGTACCGCTTTGTTTGCTGGTTATTTTCTTGATTTTGTATTTCCAATTCAGGTCGGTTTCCACATCGCTTATGGTGTTTACCGCAATCGCCGTGGCCTTTGCTGGTGGCTTTATAATGATATGGCTATACGGACAAGATTGGTTTTTCAATTTCGGCTTTTTTGGCGAAAATCTGCGGGATTTGTTCAATATGAAAACCATCAATTTAAGTGTAGCCGTTTGGGTAGGTTTTATCGCCCTATTTGGTATTGCTACGGATGATGGCGTGGTAATGGCCACCTATTTAGACCAATCTTTCAAAAGCAACGAACCAGACAATAAAAAGGGCATTCGTCTCGCCACTTTGGAAGCCGCAGGTAAACGTATTCGTCCGTGTTTGATGACTACTGTAACTACGGTACTGGCACTACTTCCCGTACTTACATCCACAGGCAAGGGAAGCGATATAATGATACCGATGGCGATACCCATTTTTGGCGGAATGATAATCGATGTTACGTCCTATTTCCTACTGCCAGTCTTATATAGCTGGAAAAAGGAATACCAACTTAAAAAAGCAAACAGATGAAGAAATTAAAATATATACTGGTGTTCTTGTTTGTTTCCGCTTTCGCGAAAGCGCAACAATTACAATCCTACATTAAGGAAGCCGAAGCGAACAATCCAGAAATTCAAGCCTTTGAACTGCGCTATAATATTGCCGAAGAAAAGGTAAATGAAGCCAACTGGATTCCAAATACCGAAGTGAGTGCCGGCTATTTTGTGAGTGAGCCTGAAACCAGAGTCGGTGCGCAACGTGCACGAATAGGCGTAAAACAGATGTTGCCGTGGTTTGGTACCATTACCGCTCGTGAAAATTATGCCACCGCAATGGCAGATGCCGAATATGTGGATATCACGATTGCAAAGCGCAAGCTCGCACTTTCGGTTGCACAATCCTATTATCGTTTATATTCCATACGTGCCAAGCAAGCCGTACTGGATGAAAACATACAACTACTGGAAACCTACGAACGACTTGCACTCACATCTGTAGAAGTGGGCAAAGCGAGTGCCGTAGATGTGTTGCGACTTCAGATTAGACAAAATGAATTACACCAACAAAAGGAAGTGCTGGAAGAAGAATTTACAGCAGAACAAACGGCTTTTAACAATCTGCTCAACCGTGATTCGATGATGACGGTTATCGTCGTTCCAGAAATGGAAATTCCGCAGGAAGACCCATTTTACAACAATGAAGCGCTATCGCTCAATCCCGAACTGCTCAAATATGACAAACTCTATGAATCGGTAGCACAATCCGAACTGCTCAACCAACGTGAGAGTTTGCCTATGATTGGTTTTGGTGTAGACTACCTGCCCGTAACGGAACGTAGCGATGTCAACTTCAGCGATAATGGGAAAGATGTGTTGATGCCTATGGTTTCGGTTTCAATCCCCATTTTCAACAACCGTTACAAATCCATTTCAAAGCAAAACGAACTGCGACAGCAAGAAATAGAGACCCAACGGGAACAGCGATTGAATGTGCTGGAATCCGCTTTCGCGAAAGCACAATCACAACGTAACCAAGCGCGCATTGCATACGACACACAAGACCGCAACCTGAAACAAGCGCAGGATGCCGAAGAAATTCTGGTAAAAAATTATGAAACTGGCACTATCGATTTTAATGATGTGCTGGACATTCAGGAATTGCAGTTGAAGTTTCAGATGAATCAAATCGAGTCGGTGCAAATGTACTATGTACAATCGGCCATTATTAACTATTTAATCAACTAATTATGGTCAAGGATTTTTACATAAAGAATATGGTATGTGATAGATGCATCAAGGTTTTAAGGGATGGACTGGATAAACAAAATATCGAATTGTTACAAATCGAATTGGGTCGTTTGCGTCTCGATATCGAGAGCGATGATGAAATCGAAAAATTGAAAACTTTACTTGAAAGTAATGGATTTTCCCTAATTGGCAGTACCGAAGAAAAACTCACAGAGCAGGTCAAGGTAGAACTGATAAAGGCATTGCAAGAATTGCCTTTGGAACTCGATAAGAAATTATCCGCTCACTTAGCAGATGCATTAGGTCACGAGTATTCCAAAATCAGTAAGGTCTTTTCAATTACCGAAGGCATTACCATCGAGAAGTACTTCATCAAATTGAAAATAGAAAAGGTAAAGGAACTGGTACAGGCCAAGGAACTCAACTTTACAGAAATGGCACAGTTGCTTGATTATAGCCATATCAATCATTTAAGTGGCCAGTTCAAAAGCGAAACGGGAATGAGCCTAACAGCTTATAAATCCCAACAGAAAAATTTTAGGAATACATTGGACAAAATTATGTAGATAACAACCAAAATTATGACACAAGCTGTTGATTTACAGCGGTAATTTTATCCAAATAAAATTAAGAACTATGAAATATAAAATCACATTACTTCTAACAATGCTTATCACTTTTGGTGCAAAAGCCCAATTGGTAGCGAATGAAACTGAAGAAAATGTTGACAACTGGCCAGAACGGATTTATGACCTAACCATAGATTATGAAACCGTAAACTTTACGGGGAAGGATGTGCAGGCAATGACCATAAACGGTGGAATACCTGGTCCCAATCTTGAGTTTAATGAAGGTGAGTTTGCCATTATCAACGTTACCAATAAAATGGATGTGGAAACATCTGTCCATTGGCACGGGATGATATTACCTAATTTCCACGATGGCGTACCGTATTTGACCACACCACCTATCCGTCCAGGGGAAACCTTTCAATACAAGTTTGCATTGAAACAATCTGGAACCTATTGGTATCATTCCCATACTGGGTTACAGGAACAACGTGGGGTGTATGGTTCATTACAGATAAATCCAAAGGAAACCGATTTAGAATATGACAAAGATTTGGTCTTAGTGCTTTCGGATTGGGTAGATGAAAATCCACAATCTCAACTTAAAAATTTGAAGCGTGGCAATGAGTGGTATTTAATTAAAAAAGGTCAGGTTCAAAGTCTGGATAAATTAATTGCCCAAGGCGCAGTAGGTGCCAAGTTAAAGATGGCGTGGCAACGTATGCCAGATATGGCTATTTCAGATAATTATTTTGACAAGTTTTTTATCAATGGTGGTACTTCACAGGAATATCCAGATTTTCAGCCCGGCGAGCGCGTGAGGCTTCGATTTGTAAACGCAGCCGCAGCGTCTTATTTCTGGCTCACATTTGGTGGCGAAGACCCAATGCTCGTATCTGCCGATGGACTTGATGTGGTTCCAGTAGAACATAACAAAACTTTGATTGGCGTTGCCGAAACCTATGATTTTATAGTGACGATTCCAGAAAGTGGAAAACTTCAAGTAAGAGCTACGGCACAGGATGGTTCTGGCGAAGCTTCGGCATTTATAGGAACTGGAAATGTACTGGAAGCACCTGTAGTTCCAGAACCTAATCTTATAAAGAATATGAAGCAAATGATGTCTATGGGTATGAAGATGGGCGCACCTGCTTCAAAATTTAATCCTTCAAAAAACGATTCCATTCAAGTAATGGAAAAGTACAAAATGGATATGGGCGGAATGCAGATGAATAGTATGTCTATGATGGATGATAATATGAAAAAGGGTGAAATGGAAATGGATTCTACCAAGATGGCTCACAATAAAATGGACCATTCAAAAATGGATATGAAGAATGATAAAATGAAAATGTCCAAGTCAGAAATGAAGATGAACAAAGGCAAGGCCAATATGAAAATGGATGGCGGTATGGATATGGGCGAAATGAAAATGGGATATATGGTGCCAAAAGATAAAGTGGTAGGCGATAATATGAAAACGGGTGGTAATCCCGAGTTCAATTACAACTACTTAAGGGCTAAAGAACCTACCGAATTTGAAAACGATAAGCCCGTAAAGGAAATGCTTTTCAACCTTACAGGAAATATGAACCGCTACGTCTGGTCTATCAACGGTGTGCCCCTTTCAGAAACAGATAAGATAAAAATCGAGCAAGGCGAAGTCGTGCGTATCACACTTAACAATCTCACGATGATGCACCACCCTATGCACTTGCACGGCCACTTCTTTAGAGTATTGAACGAGAACGGTGAGTATTCACCACTAAAGCATACTGTTAACGTGGCACCAATGCAAAAAGTCGTATTTGAGTTTGCCGCTGATGAAACTGGTGATTGGTTTTTCCATTGTCACATCCTTTATCATATGATGAGCGGTATGGCAAGGGTTTTCAGTTACGATACACCTCGTGACGAACGATTAGAAGGCTACCCACTTACTAACCTTACCAACGAAGCAGACCACATATTCACTTGGGGCGAAATCACGGCTGCAAGTCATATGACCGAGCTTTACGCTACTGCAACAAATATCAGAAATCAATTTGCGCTAAGGGGCGAATATGGATGGAACAAAAATCTGGAAGCCGAGTTTACCTACGAGCGCTATCTCAATGATTACTTCCGAGTTTTTGGTGGTGTAAATGTAGAGAATGAAGGTGAGGACAGCCTTGAAGAAATAAACACAACCGCCATTGCTGGTGTACGATGGTTAATGCCATTGCTCATTAATTCAGATTTCAGAATTGACAGCAAACTGCGTCCACAGATAAGTTTTAGTACGGGCTTTATGATTTTTCCCCACCTTGGAATTTATGGCGAGTATGAATACCAGATGGACTTTGGCTGGGACGGCAAATTACCCGAAGGTCAGGACTTTGAAGAAGAAACCACGTGGCAAGTTGGACTTGAATACGTATTGAGCCGTGACTTCTCATTAATGGGAAGCTATGACAACCGCTTTGGCGCTGGTGGTGGACTCTCATTAAGATTTTAGAACAATTATTAACTTAAATAAATAACAAAAATGAAAACAGTAAAAAGAACAATAGGTACAATGGCACTTGCTGCTATAATGGTGTTAACGGTTTCCTGCAAGGATGGAAACAAAAATGAACCTGCTGCACCTATGAGCAACGAGATGCACCAAGAATCTATGGATGACAAAGACAATATGGCAATGAATGACAACCAAGATGCAAAAGCAGTCCTACAAGACTACTTTAAACTAAAAGATGCACTTGTCGAGACGAATAATGACAAAGCAAAACAATTGGGTGCCACGCTGGCAAGCACTTTAGGCAGTTTTGATGCATCGAGCTATTCAGATAACGAGCAACAAGAACTCAAGGATATTTTGGAAGACGCAATTGAACACGCAGAACACATTTCAGAAAGTGATATGGCACACCAACGTGAGCACTTTAAGATATTAAGCAAGGATGTTACCGATATGGTTGCCATTACCGGAACTGAGATGAAGATATACGAGCAATTCTGCCCTATGTATAAGAATAATGAGGGTGGTGCTTGGCTTAGTATGAACGAAGAAATTAGAAACCCCTATTTCGGTGACAAAATGTTGAAATGCGGTAAAGTACAGCGTGAAATCAACTAATTGAAGTTTATAAAAATCATAGCGTGGCTTGCCCTTGTGGCATTGATAGTGATTCAGTTCTTTCCAATAACCCTGAACGAGAGCGATACTGTACCGCAAAGTGATTTTATGGTCGAAAATCAAGTGCCTGCAACGATAAAAAATCGGTTGCAGGTTTCTTGCTACGATTGCCACAGTAATAATACAGATTATCCGTGGTATAGTAAGATACAGCCTGCGGCTTGGTATCTGGAAGACCACATACAAGAAGGTAAGGACGAACTTAATTTTAATGAATGGGCAGAATATTCAGACCGGCGAAAGAACAGTAAACTTCGGTCTATCATAAGCCAAATTGAAGAAGATAAAATGCCATTGGATTCTTATACACTCATTCACAAGGATGCAATTCTTTCAGATGAAGATAAGAGGGTGATAATAGATTATATGACAGCGTTAAAAGACAGTTTGGAATAAAGTCCTGATATGGGAAGGGAAAGTTGATGGTTGGTTAGTTAGTAGCCCTTCCCTTGTCAGGCACAATAAAAAATATTAGAAAAATGAATAATGACATAAATGAATTTGAATAAAAACCCTTAAAAACAAACAGGATGAATGCACTTAGAAAAACTACAATATTCACATTAATTATAATAGCAACAAGCCAAGTGTTCGGACAAGATACAAACACAGAAAAGCAAGCCGTACTTAAAGTAATGAAAACCTATAAGGATGCGCTGCAAAACCTAACGACTGAAGGTACCTTTGAGTTGTTCACAAACGACTCGGAAGTTTTTGAGTCCGGTGGTGTTGAGGGTTCCTATGCGCACTATATAGAACACCATTTGGGACCAGAATTAGGACACTTCAAGAAGTTTGAATTTTCAGATTATGAAATTGATGCAGAAGTAGATTTGCCCTATGCATTTACTACCGAAACTTACGTCTATACCATAGTTCTCAATCCCGATGATAATGGCAATACCCGAACTATAAAGAAAAAAGGGGTGGCGACTTCTATCCTTAAGAAGATAGATGATAAATGGCAGATAGTTAAAACACATTCATCATCCAGAAATGTTAAATAATTTTTAGCCAATCATAAAATGACACACACCTATCACATACACGGAATGACCTGTAATGGTTGTAGAACGCACGTAGAAGAAACGCTCTCTAAAGTTGAAGGTGTTACCAATGCAACTGTCAATTTAGAAAAAGCCGAAGCGACCATTGAAATGCAATCCCATATTCCCATCGAAAAATTTCAAGAGGCGCTGAAAACGAACGGTGGGCAATACAGCATCCATCAGAATGGGGAACATCATCATACCCACGATAAGAAGAAAGTAGATAAACCCAAAGGCAAAGGAACGGGAACGTTCTATTGCCCGATGCATTGCGAGGGCGACAAGACTTACGACAAACCAGGCGATTGTCCTGTTTGCGGGATGGATTTGGTTGAAGAAGTGAACCTAACGGCTACTTCCGACACCCAATATACCTGTCCGATGCATCCCGAAATTATTAAGGATGAACCGGGAAGCTGTCCAATTTGTGGGATGGATTTAGTTCCTATGGAACCCGATTTATCCGCAGAAGAAAAGACCTATAAAAAACTGCTTAAAAAGTTCTGGATAGCGGTCGCTTTCACATTGCCCATTTTTATCATTGCAATGTCCGAAATGCTGCCCAACAATCCATTATATGATGTTTTAGAATTAAACTATTGGAATTGGATTCAATTTGCGCTCTCTATCCCTGTGGTATTCTACGCTACTTGGATGTTCTTTGAACGTGCCTACCGCAGTATAAAGACGTGGAACTTAAATATGTTTACGCTTATCGGTATCGGTGCAGGTGTTGCTTGGCTGTTCAGCGTGTTCGGGATGCTCGTTCCCGATTTTTTCCCAGACCAATTCAAGACCGAGGCAGGTACCGTTCACGTCTATTTTGAAGCGGCAACGGTCATTCTAACTTTGGTATTGCTTGGGCAGGTTCTGGAAGCTCGTGCGCATAGCAAGACCAATTCCGCAGTCAAGGAACTTTTAAAATTGGCACCTAACAAGGCTGTAAAGGTAGTTGATGGCGAGGAACAGGAAGTGGCCATCGATGAAATTGAATTGGGTGATATTCTGCGTGTAAAGCCGGGCGATAAGATTCCTGTGGATGGCGTTATTACCGAAGGCGAAACTTCTATAGATGAATCGATGATTACGGGCGAACCCATTCCTGTAAACAAATCAGTAGATGATAAAGTAAGTAGCGGAACTATCAATGGCAATCAGTCCTTTTTGATGAAAGCTGAAAAGGTTGGGTCTGACACTTTGTTATCACAGATTATACAGATGGTCAATGATGCCAGTCGAAGCCGTGCACCCATCCAAAAGTTGGCCGATACCGTTTCGGGATATTTCGTGCCAATCGTTGTTATAATCGCTGTTGTTACATTTGCCGTTTGGGCAATTTGGGGCCCAGAGCCAGCCTATGTTTATGCTTTGGTCAATGCGATTGCCGTATTAATTATCGCCTGTCCCTGTGCTTTGGGGCTTGCGACACCAATGTCTGTAATGGTCGGCGTTGGCAAAGGTGCGCAGAATGGTGTGCTTATTAAAAATGCCGAAGCCCTTGAAAAAATGGATAAGGTCGATACTCTCATTGTCGATAAGACCGGAACGATAACTGAAGGAAAACCTACAGTTGAGAAAGTGGGTTCTTTTGAGAAGGGGTTTACCGAAACCGAAGTACTACAATACATTGTTTCCTTGAACAGCCAAAGTGAACATCCGCTGGCGGAAGCCACCGTAAAATATGGAAAAGAACAAAACGCAGAGTTTTTAAAAGCAGATGGATTTAACGCAGTAACTGGAAAAGGCGTTGAAGGTGAAGTGAACAATAAAGAAGTGGCTTTAGGTAACGCCAAAATGATGGAACAGGCAAATGCTACACTTACCGAAGCTATGGAAAACGAGGCACAATCCTACCAAAAACAAGGGAAAACGGTTTCCTATCTCGCTGTAGAAGGTCAAGTTGTAGGCTACGTCGTTATCGGCGACAAAATCAAGGAAACGAGTGCAAAAGCTATCAAGGATTTGCAGAATAAGGGAATTGCGGTCATTATGCTTACTGGTGATAATCACGACACCGCCCAAGCTGTCGCAGATGAGCTTAACCTTGCCGATTTTCAAGCAAGTATGCTACCAGAAAACAAATTGCAGGAAGTCGAGAAATTACAAGAGCAAGGCAAGGTGGTTGCAATGGCAGGCGATGGTATCAATGATGCACCTGCACTCGCTAAAAGTGATGTAGGTATCGCAATGGGAACAGGTACGGATGTTGCCATTGAAAGTGCAGCCATTACCTTGGTGAAAGGCGATTTACACGGTATCGTAAAGGCAAGAAATCTAAGTGATGCAGTAATGCGCAATATCAAACAAAACCTCTTTTTTGCAATGATTTATAACACGCTGGGTATCCCTATTGCAGCAGGACTACTGTATCCGTTTTTTGGAATACTCTTATCGCCAATGATTGCGGCTTTGGCGATGAGCTTCAGTTCGGTATCGGTAATTGCCAACTCATTACGTCTAAAAAGTAAAAACATATAATCTAACTAATTAAATACTTATGAAATATAAAATTTTGATAATCCTATTGGTAGTTGCTGTCAGCGGATGTAAAAATGAAGAAAAGAATAATACCAAAATAGAGACAGAGCACAATCATACCCAGAGTGAACCTAAATCTGAGAACAAAAAAACCCTAAGTCCACACACATCGGCAATGGCTATGATAGGTGATGCTCATATCCATATAGATTATTCGTCGCCAGGCGTAAGGGATAGAATTATTTTCGGTGGATTGTTGGCTTACGACCAAGTCTGGCAGGCTGGTGCCCATATGGCTACTTGGCTTGAAACAAATAAGGATTTAGAAATCGACGGTAAAGAATTGAAAGCTGGAAAATACGGGTTTTTTGTAATTCCGAATCAGGAAGAATGGACTGTCATTTTCAACAGGAATTGGAACCAACACGGTAAGGACGACTATACTGAAAATGATGATGTATTACGATTCAAAGTAACACCTAAAACTTCTGAAGATATCAAAGAACATTTAGAGTATAAAGTAAACAAAACAACAGAGACTTCAGGAACAATCTCAATGAGTTGGGAAAAAGTAACGATTGAATTTCCTTTTGAAATAAAGTAAAATGGTAAATAGAAAAACAGCGAAATGGATTAGAAAAGCACACCGCTATTTGGGTGTTTTTTTAGGTATTCAGTTTCTGATGTGGACGATTAGTGGGATGTATTTCAGCTGGACAGACATCGACGAGATACACGGCGACCATTTTAAGAAAGCAGCACCTGTGCAGACCTCTTTTGATAATTTGCTCGGCACATCCCAACTGGCTACAAAAGAATCCGTACAATCTTTGGAACTGCTGGAAATCGCAAATGAACCTTATTATTGGATTAATGAAGCACAGCTTTATAATGCAAGAACGGGACAAAGGAAAAATGGAATTTCTAAAAAAGAGGCACAACAAGTTGCAAATAGGTATATGTTGGACGATTTAGAAATAGCAAAAATTCAATTAGTCGATTCTGTAGGGCCACATCACGAATATCGCGGTCGCCCACTTCCAGCTTATGAAATCTTGTATGAGACACCACAAAATTTAAAAGCATATGTGGCGGTTGAGAATGGCGCTTTTCAAACGGTAAGACACAGGGATTGGCGCTGGTTTGATTTTCTTTGGATGACCCATACAATGGATTATCAGGGAAGGGATAATTTCAACGCGTTGTTGTTAAGGGCATTTTCACTTTTGGGGTTGATAACCGTCTTAAGCGGTTTCGTTTTGTGGTACATCAGTTCCCCATCAATCAGAAAACTAAAAAAGAAAATTAAATAATTAGTAACAAAAAAACCAAAAATTATGAATTCAAACGAACACAAAAATTCAGGAAAATCAAAAAACCATTACACACGTTTTGTAGCGATGCTCGCTTGCTCTTTTGTAGCAATGTACATTACGATGTATTTAAACACTTATGAATGGGACCACGTTTGGTTTAGCCTAACGAGGTTTTATATGGTCTGCCTTGGTATCGCAGCTATGGCCATCATTATGTTTGTGGCAATGCGTGGTATGTACCAAAATAAAAAGAAGAATATCGCCATAGTCTTGGGAAGTATCGTTCTCTTTGTAAGTGCATTAGGACTCGTACGTGACCAAAAGTCAACCGTAGGCGATGTACTTTGGATGAAAGCAATGATACCACACCATTCCATTGCAATTTTAACAAGTGAACGTGCAGATATTGAAGACCCTGAAGTTAAAAAACTGGCTGAAGAAATCATTAAGGCACAACGAAGGGAAATCGCCGAAATGAAAGAAATGATTGAACGTTTAGAAAACGAAAAATAAGATTATGAATAAGAACATTTTATATATAGCAATAGCCATAATAATAGGTTTGGGCGCAGGCTGGCTCATTTTTGGAAACGGGTCAAGTGATACTATGGCAAATAAGGATATATCCGATATGTCTGATCAACACGACCACTCTGGCGAGAGTGCAGACCAGATGTGGACGTGCTCAATGCATCCACAGATTATGCAACCCGAAGCTGGTGATTGCCCAATATGTGGGATGGACTTAATCCCTGCTGAAACTGGTGCAGAAGGTCTCGCAGCAAACGAGATAAAAATGACCGAAAATGCTATGGCATTAGCAAATATTCAAACTACCATTGTGGGTAATGCAGAAACAAGCGATGATGACGGGATGATTTTCCTTTCGGGAAAAATAGCTGCAAACGAAGAAAACAATACCGTACAATCCAGCTATTTTAAAGGAAGGATAGAACAACTCAACGTTAACTATGAAGGACAGCAAGTAAACCGTGGTCAGCTATTGGCAACCATTTACGCACCAGACCTTGTAGCGGCACAGCAGGAACTGATTACCGCAGCATCGCTCAAAGCATCGCAACCCGCTTTATACAAAGCCGTTCGCAACAAGTTAAAAAACTGGAAACTTTCAGATACACAAATCAATGCTATTGAGGAAAGTGGCAGCGTGCGTGAGAACTTTCCGATTTATGCAACGGTTTCCGGAACGGTATCAGAAGTAATGGCAGCACAGGGCGATTATGTAAATCAAGGACAGCCTATTGTGAAGTTGAGCAACTTGAATTCGGTTTGGGCAGAATTTGATGCTTATGAAAATCAGATAGCACAGTTCAATATTGGGCAAAAAATCAACATCACGACCAATGCCTATCCAAATAAAGAATTTGAGGGAACAATTTCATTTATTGACCCAATTTTAAATAATGCGACACGAACGGTAACGGTACGTGCAACCCTTCAAAATAGAGACGACCTATTTAAACCAGGAATGTTTGTTACAGGTAAGGTTAAAGGCGCAACGCAAACTATGGAAAATACACTTGCCGTACCTGCAAGTGCTGTACTATGGACAGGCGAGCGCTCATTGGTATATGTTAAAACCAATCCTAACGAGCCTGTGTTTGAAATGCGCGAAGTGACCTTGGGCAATCGCTCTGGCGAAACTTACCAAGTATCTTCCGGATTAAATAATGGCGATGAAATAGTAACCAATGGAACTTTCACGGTAGATGCAGCAGCACAATTACAGGGTAAAAAATCAATGATGAATCAGCAAATGATGCAGGACGAATCAGCAATGATCGGCGATATGGAAATGAGTTTCAGCGATGCGTTTAGTTCTGATTTCGACAAAGCATTACCATCATATCTCAAAATGAAAGATGCCCTTGTAGCAAGCGATGCAAGTCAAGTTTCCGCTTTCGCGAAAGCGACATCAGAAAAATTAAAAGCAATATCGACTGATGATTTAGGTACGATGGAAAAACAACATTTAACCAAAAGTATTGAGATGCTGGATGCCATTGCAAACAATGACATTCTGGAAAACCAGCGCGCTCACTTCGTCATTCTAAACGAGAATATCGTGCCTATTGCAATGAGCATAGAAAACTCGACAAATTATTACATTCAGAAATGCCCTATGGCAAATAACAATAAAGGTGCGGTATGGTTAAGTATGGAAGAAGAAATAAGAAATCCATACTATGGCGATGCAATGTTGACTTGCGGAAGTGTGATTGATTCGTTGTAAAAATCATTTGCAACACAGTTGCACCAAAATATTTTTATCTTTGCATTGTGAAAGTTGTAGCAATCATTTTATCGTTTTATTTCTTGGCACTCAATGTAGTTCCTTGTAGCGATGCGACAAATAGTGCCGATGACACCCAAGTTGTTACGGTAATAGATATTGATGGCGACCACGACCAAGACTGTGAGTTATGCTCGCCTTTTTGCCAATGTCATTGCTGCCACGTTCACACGATAAATTTTGGGCTTGTTGCATTTCAACCGCTACAGCCTGCTATTCCACACGAATTCTTTGTCCATTTTGATGACCTCGGCAAAGATATTCCCCATTCCCTTTTTCAGCCCCCTCAGGCATAATTCAGTTTTAATAGGATAACTATATCCTGTTTTGACGTGTCCATCTATTGGATTCGTCAACATTGTGCATTGCATTTAATTCAATGTATAGAACCAAAATTTCAACTGAATTAACACCCTTATCTATGATTAATAGAATCATTGATTTTTCAATCAATAACAAATTTATAATCGGTCTGCTCACGCTGGCATTGATTGGTGCTGGTATATATAGTATGACCCAAGTGCCCATTGATGCCGTGCCGGATATTACTAATAACCAAGTACAGGTCATCACACAATCCCCTAATCTGGGAACGGAAGATATTGAGCAATTCGTAACCTATCCCGTCGAAGTTGCAATGAGCAACTTGCCCAATGTAAAGGAAATTCGTTCGGTGTCCCGCTTTGGCCTTTCCGTAGTAACCGTCGTTTTTGACGATGATATGGGTACCTATTTACCGCGTCAACTTGTTTCTGAAAAACTGACCGAAGTACGTGAACAAATCCCAGAGGGTTTTGGACAGCCAAGTATGGGGCCAATTTCAACAGGTTTGGGGGAAGTGTACCAATATACCTTAAAGGTAGAACCTGAATTTGAAGATAAATATTCATTATCCGATTTACGTACAATGCAAGATTGGATTGTGCAACGGCAAATGGCAATGGTGCCTGGTGTTGTAGAAATTAATGCCATCGGCGGAAAAATAAAGCAATATGAGGTGGCCGTCGACCCTAATGAATTAAAGGCAATCGGCCTTACTATTACCGATGTGTTCGAAGCATTGGAAGCGAACAATAAAAATACAGGTGGTGCGTACATTGAGAAAAACCATCAGGCGAACTTCATTCGAGGTGAAGGTTTGGTGCGAAGCCTTGATGATATTAAAAAAATCGTCATCAAAAATGAAAATGGTGTGCCCATTACCATAAGTGATGTTGCAGATGTGCGCTTTGGTTCTGCCGTGCGCTATGGGGCTTTGACGCAGGACGGCGAAGGTGAGGTCGTTGGCGGTCTTGTTATGATGCTCAAAGGGGCAAACTCAAACGAGGTTATTGTACGTGTGAAAGACCGGATGGCCGAAATACAGAAATCCCTTCCTGAAGGGGTTGTCATTCAGCCCTTATTGGATAGAAGTAAGCTTATAAGTGAAACAACCGGCACGGTGCGTAACAATCTACTCGAAGGTGCGCTTATCGTGATTTTCGTACTTGTTTTCCTTTTAGGAAACTGGCGTGGTGGTCTTATTGTGGCTTCGACTATCCCTTTATCGCTATTGTTCGCTTTTATACTAATGAACGTTTTTGACGTATGGGCGAACTTGATGAGTTTAGGTGCTATCGATTTTGGTATCATCGTAGATGGGGCGGTCATCATCGTGGAAGCCAGCGTATTCTTAATGGGAAGCTACATCCTAAAAAAGAAGTCTTTAAACAAGGAAAAACGTGATGAGATAGCCGCAAATGCATCAAAGAAAATGATGAATGCCGCCTTCTTTGGGCAATTGATAATTCTAATTGTGTTCTTGCCCATACTGGCTTTGGAAGGCATCGAGGGCAAAATGTTTAAACCAATGGCGCTCACATTCATATTTGCAATGATTGGTGCTATGTTTCTTTGCCTGACATACGTTCCAATGATGTCCGCACTATTTTTAAAACCACCCAAGACGGAAAAAAAATCTTGGGGCGACCGTTTCGTGCATTGGGTACAGCGGAAGTATGAACCACTTTTGGTCAAGACTTTAAACAAGGGAAAATGGATTGTGGGTATTGCCGTCGCCATATTTGCCCTAACCGTTTTTATGTTTACAAGAATGGGTGGCGAATTCATTCCCCAACTGGATGAAGGCGATATTGCATTTCACACCATACTTAAACCCGGAAGCTCACTAAGCGAAACGATTGAGACCACTACTAAAGTTGAGCGTATCATAAAGGCCGAATTTCCGGAAGTTGAGAAAATTGTAAGCCGTATCGGTGTGGCCGAAGTGCCCACAGACCCGATGCCAATGGATTTCGCTGATGTATTTGTTATTCTAAAACCCCAAGATGAATGGGTGTCTGCCGATGATAAGGATGAACTTATTGATAAAATGAAGGAAGCGGTAAGCATTATCCCGGGCGTAAATTATGAGTTTACCCAACCAATCGAAATGCGCTTTAATGAACTGTTAGAGGGTATTCGAGAAGATGTTGCCATTAAAATTTATGGTGAGGATATAGACGTACTTGCTGCAAAGGCCGATGAGATTACAAAAATCATAGCGGGTACTGAAGGTATAGGCGATATGAGGGCAGAAGCAACTTCTGGATTGCCCCAAATGACCATTAAATACAATCGCAACAAACTGGCACAGTATGGTGTGAGTATCGACCAACTCAATACAATGGTACAGTCCGCTTTTGCGGGTGGATATGCAGGGGTCATTTTTGAAGGCGAAAAGCGTTTTGACTTAGTGGTTCGGCTCGACGAGCAGAACCGTACTGACATCAATGACATCAGAAATCTGTACATCAATTTGCCTAACGGCTCGCAGATTCCGCTTCAAGAACTGGCCACAATCGAATACGAACCAGGTCCGATGCAGATAAGCCGGGACAATACCAACCGAAGAACCTACGTGGGTGTAAATGTGCGCGGACGTGATGTGGAATCATTAGTTAACGAGATTAAGGATAAACTGGACGCAAATCTTGAATTACCACCAGGCTATTTTATTCGGTATGGTGGTGCATTTGAAAATCTTGAAAGAGCAAGCGAGCGATTACAGACTGTGGTCCCGATTGCTTTATTGTTGATTTTTATCTTGATTTATTTCGCATTAAAATCCTTTCCGCAGACCTTGATGATTTACTTGGCCATCCCGATGGCGACCATTGGCGGTGTATTCGCACTATGGCTTCGGGATATGCCTTTCAGTATTTCCGCAGGGGTCGGCTTTATCGTCCTCTTTGGTGTTGCCGTCCTGAACGGACTGGTAATGATTAGCGGTCTAAATGAATTGAAGGAAGAAGGCGTGACCAATTTAAAAGACCGAATAATTGAAGGTACAAAACGCAGAATACGTCCCATTATGCTGACGGCCTTTACCGATATTTTAGGATTTCTTCCGATGGCGATATCAGCTTCGGCAGGTGCTGAAGTGCAGCGACCCTTGGCGACCGTGGTAATCGGTGGATTGATAACATCAACGCTTCTGACGCTCTTTATCCTTCCCATCTTTTACCAATGGGTCGAAAAACGGTCGGAACGGAAGAAGAAATTCAATCCAAAATTTGTTACCGCAACAGCCGTGGTCTGCCTTTTATTCACTTCCGCTTTCGCGAAAGCACAACAAGTCCAACCTCAAGATTCTTTACCAATTGTTTCATTGGAAAGAGCAGTAGAAATTTCCAAGGAAAACTATCCGTTATTGAAAACGAAACAGTTGGAAATTCAACGACAGAACGCACTTAAAGGTATTGCTTATGATTTTGGGAACACCCAAGTTTTTACGGGTGGCGAAGAAATAACAGATGGTCAAGGTATATATACTTTAGTTGGTGTAGGGCAACAAAATTTAGACCTCTTGGGTATCGGTGCAAAAAAGCGACTTCAAAAACAACGAATAGCTTTGGCCGAAACCGCTCTCGACCTGTCTGAATTGCAAGTGGAACAGGAAGTGAAAAAGGCTTGGTCGCAGGCATACCAACAGCGACAGAAATTTGAACTGTACCGCGAGCTGGATTCCATTTATTCACAGTTTGAAACCGCAATCCAACTCAACTTTGAAGTAGAAGCCATTTCCAGATTGGAATATTCATCGGCTAAAAACCAAGCATTGCAAATAAGTAACAAACTGCAACAGGCCGAAAGCGATTATGCCATTGCCCTGCAAAAGCTAAATCTCTGGCTGGCAACTGACATTTTTTATTCTGTACCAGATTCGTTTGAAGAAAATGAGGTGGCAGTATTGGGATTGGGTGCGAATTTAGAAAGACATCCAGAGTTGGAACTTTCACAAAGGCGCATCGATGAAGCCGAAGCAAACTATAATGCCGCTCGTGCCGAGCTACTTCCTAAATTAAACCTTCAAGGTGGATTGCAACAGGTCAATGGCGATAACGGATTTTATACCTATCAGGCAGGGATTTCCGTCCCGTTGTTTTCGGGCACCCAGCGCAGTCAAGCCAAAGCCGCTAAAATCGATAGCGAAATCGCAAAGACAAATGCGGACTATACCCAACGCCAACTACAATCTGAATTTCAGCAGGCAGTACAAGCCTATCAAAAATGGAAAACATCTTGGCAGTTTTACAGGGATAAAGCTCTGCCACTTGCAGAAGAACAGCGTAAGGGTGCGTTACTTGCCTACAAGGAAGGTGCGGTGGATTATGCTGCATTCACGCAGATTATACGTGATGCCATAAACACCGAAATGGATGCGCTCGATGCGCTTGACAATTATTTAGATGCCTTGTTTGAACTACAATACTTTCAAAACTAAAAAGATGAAAAAATTAAAATATATACCGATTACCGCAATGCTTATGGCATTGACAATAATTAGTTGTGGCGAGTCAAAAACCGAAAGCGACCACGATGATGCAACACATTCAGAAACAGAAGAAAATCACTCTAAAGAAGATGAAATAGTAACACTTACTGCTAAACAGTATGATGTCCTACAAATGGAAGTCGATACGCTTGCCCAGCGCAATATGAGCGGATACGTAGAAGCGAACGGTCAATTGGAAGTTCCGCCACAAAATGAAGCGACCATCACTACAGTAGTGGGTGCGAACGTGGTTTCTATAGAGGTCATCGAGGGCGATAAGGTCAACAAAGGTCAGACGGTGGCCTATCTGTCACATCCCAATATTATTCAGAAACAGACGGATTACCTCAATGCATATAGTAACAGTCAGTTTCTCAAAAAGGAATACGAACGCCAAAAAACTCTTTATGATGCAGGTGTGGGCAGCGGTGCCAATTTCCAAAAAGCAGAAGCGGAATATCAAGCTTCCCGAAGTATGGTGAACGGTTTGGAAGCACAATTACAACAATTAAATGTTAGTGCATCAGGTGTGAGAAATGGCACTATTTATCAAAGGGTTGCGCTACGAAGTCCTATTCAAGGCTTTGTGGAAAAAGTAGAGGTTAAAACAGGACAATATGTAGAACCTCAAACCGACCTAATGGAAATCGTGGACACCCATCACGTACACGCCGATTTGATGGTGTTTGAAAAGGATGTGTACAAAGTAAAGGAAGGACAAACCGTGCGGTTCAATGTCCAATCCATTCCGGGAAAGGAACTGACAGCGGAAATTTATTCCGTAGGAAAAACTTTTGAGCAGAACCCCAAAGCGATACACGTACACGCCGAAATCGAGAACAAGGAAGGCAACCTGATACCAGGAATGTATATTCAAGGGCGCATCCAAACCAACAATACAATGACCACGGCTATTCCTGAAAGTGCCATTGCAGCCGATGGCGAAAAGTCCTTTGTGTTTTCAGCAAAAAAGGAAGGCGAGGATTGGAAGTTTATGCCCGTGGAAATCATAAAAGGAACTCACGATGGCGATTGGATTGCCATTGATTTTCTAATGGAACAAGAACCAAATACTAAGTATGCCTTTAATAACGCCTACTACTTAATGGCAGAAATGAAAAAAGGGGAAAACGAGGAAGAAGGACATTAAAAAATGGACAAAAAAAGAAAACAAAATTTAAAGGAAGCAAGAACGCTTCAGATATGGAATGTCATCTATGACATTATCGAGGTGGTCGTATCGCTTATAGCCGGATTCACGGCAAACAGTTCAGCATTAATAGGCTGGGGATTGGACAGCACCATCGAAGTCATTAGTGCAGGAACGCTCGGTTGGCGATTGCACGGCGAAATCAAGGGTCTGGATGAAAAGCGTGTAGAGCAAAGAAAAATGACAACCCTTTATGTCATCGCAATATCCTTTGCCCTCATCTGCATTTTCATATCCTATGATTCTATTTCAAAATTAATAAGTCAAGAAACGGCATCTTGGTCTACGGTGGGTATTGGTATACTGATAGTTTCCTTAGTGGTAAATCCATTTTTGATTTATTACAAAAGAAAGTACGGACATAAACTGGATAGCCCTGCTCTGCTTGCAGATGCCAAGGATACTTTTATCTGTCTATATCAAACCGTAGTAGTACTAATAGGCCTATTGCTCGTGAAATGGCTGGGCTGGTGGTGGGCCGACCCCGTTGCGGCATTGTTGATAGTGCCATATGCGGCAAAAGAGGGTTTGAAAGCATTTTCCAAGGCACAAAAAATCAAAAACAGCATCGATAAGAAATGAAAGAAATAGAAAAAAGATTGAATGACAATGGGGTTCGCCCCACGGCAATGCGCATATTGATTTATAAGTATATGGCCGAAAAAGAAATTGCGGTTGCGCTCACGGATATCGAGAACGTTTTCGCGAAAGCGGACAGGACTACTCTGTACCGCACCCTCAAAACCTTTGAGCAAAAAGGTATCGTACACCAGATAGATGATGGCACCCATATTTCGAAATTTGCATTGTGCGAACCGGGTTGCAACTGTGAACTTGAACAAGATTTGCACTTGCATTTTCATTGCACTAACTGTGACGAAACGGTTTGTTTAACGGAACAAAAAATCCCGCATATCAACTTACCCGATGGTTATGTCGCCGAAGATGCCAATTTGGTGCTCAAAGGTATTTGCGAGAAGTGTAGTGGATAATCAATGTACTTCCGTTGCATACTTAATTTAAAGAATTTTACAATATGAAAAAGAAAAAAATAAACCTACGGGATATAGACACTAATAAGCATTCAGGCGAGCACAGTCACGATGACGGCCATAACCATAGCAGCCCTGAAGAAATTTCAAATTTTAGAACCTATCTACCAGCTATTTTCAGCTTTGTGATGTTGATAGCAGGAATCGCTATTGATTACTTTGATGCGTTTCCTTTCTTCAAAGGATGGATTCGCGTAGTATGGTACACGGTAGCCTATATCCCTGTTGGTTTTCCGGTGATAAGAGAAGGCTGGAAAAGTATTAAAAATGGTGATTATTTTACGGAATTCTTCTTAATGTCCATAGCCACTTTAGGTGCATTTGCCATTGGCGAATATCCCGAAGGTGTTGCCGTAATGCTGTTTTATGCTGTGGGCGAACTCTTCCAAAATGCGGCCGTTAACCGTGCGAAAGGAAATATAAAAGCCTTACTCGATGTAAGACCAAATGAAGCTTTGGTTTATCGTGATGGCGACTTTGTTTCAGTAAATCCCGAGACTGTTGAAATCGGTGAAAAGATACAGGTACGTGTAGGCGAAAAAGTTCCGCTTGATGGTATTCTGCTTTCTGAAAAGGGTTCTTTTAATACTGCTGCCTTGACCGGCGAAAGCAAACCTGATACGATTGCTAAAGGTGATACTGTTTTTGCAGGAAGCATAAATCTTGATGGTGTAATCGAGATTGAAACCACTAAAGAATTTAAGGATAGTTCCATTGCACGAATTCTGGATATGGTGCAAAATGCAACTGCCAGAAAATCAAAGACCGAATTGTTCATTAGAAAATTTGCACGAATTTATACGCCTATTGTTGTATTCCTCGCCATCGGACTTACGTTCCTACCTTTCTTTTTTGTAGATGACTACGTGTTTAGGGATTGGCTATATAGAGCATTGATATTCCTCGTGATTTCGTGTCCTTGTGCGTTGGTCATCTCTATTCCTCTCGGCTATTTTGGCGGTTTGGGTACGGCATCGCGCAATGGTATTCTTTTTAAAGGTGCATCCTTTTTAGATGCAACGACCCAAGTAAACACGGTCGTAATGGACAAAACAGGAACCGTTACCAAAGGGGTTTTTAAAATCAAAGAAATCAATTCCATCACATTTGAGGAAGCCGAATTTATGAAGTACTTGATGGCAATGGAAGAGCAATCTACCCATCCTATTGCAAAAGCGATTCTCGAATACAAAGCAGACGGTTCGGATTATGAAGCGACTGATGTTTCAGAGGTTGCTGGAAAGGGATTGAAGGGAACAGTTAATGGGAAAACGGTGTTGGTAGGCAACAAAGCTTTGATGACTTCAAACAACATAGAAGTTCCTTCAGAAACAGATGGTATTGTAGAATCCATCGTAATGGTATCCATTGATGGAAATTTTGCAGGTTATGTAACCATTGCAGATGAATTGAAGGATGATGCGCACCAAGCCATTAAACAAATTAGAGATGCAGGGATTTCAAAAATCATAATGCTATCAGGCGACAAAGATTCAATTACACAACAGGTTGCAAAAGAGCTGAACATCGATTGGGCAAAAGGTGGGTTGTTACCCGAAGATAAACTGAATGAGGTGGAAGAGCTCAAAAAGCAACCCGAAACCAAAGTTGCATTTATTGGTGATGGTATTAATGATGCACCCGTTTTGGCAGCAAGTGGTGTAGGTATTGCAATGGGTGGTTTGGGTAGCGACGTTGCTATAGAAACAGCCGATGTTATCATACAGACCGACCAACCCAGTAAGATTGCAAGAGCGATTAAAATTGGTCGTTCAACGCGAAGAATTGTCTGGCAGAATATTGGGCTTGCCTTTGGTGTAAAGGTTATAGTCCTCATTCTCGGGGCAGGTGGTCTCGCAACAATGTGGGAAGCCGTTTTTGCAGATGTAGGTGTTGCGCTGCTTGCTATCCTCAATGCCGTCAGATTGCAGAAAATGAAGTGGCAGGATTCTTAGAACGCTTATTACGGCCGAGCAAATGAAAGTAGTTTCAAATAAATTAAAGCTATCTTTATAAGTCAGAATAAGTCTTAATCAATGATTCACATTTTCACAACAGGTGGCACAATCGAGGGGCTGGACTATATTGATGATAGTGGTATAATGTCATCCGACGTAGGGATTGAAGATTTTTTGGATAAAGCAAATATAAATTTTGAATATACCATAGAAGGTGTTTTCAAAAAAGACAGTCGTGCCATAACAGATGATGACAGAAAGTTGTTGGCGAGCAAGATAAAGGAAACTAATGCGACTAAGATACTGATTACCCACGGTACTTTCACAATGGAAGATACTGCAAAATATATAGGAAAACTCAATTTGAACAAAACAATCGTTTTGGTTGGGGCTTTCATATTAGGTTCATCTGCAGAGACAGATGCACCATTTAATTTAGGGTATGCAATTAGCTCTTTACAGCTTCTAAAACCGGATGTTTATATTGCTATGAACGGACAAATTTTTAATTGGAACAATGTTTCCAAGAATTTAGAAACCAACAAATTTGAGCGCAATGAGTAGTAAAATAGATGTTTGGTACTTCGATACATTGGACGACTTTTTTCTATCTATTAATAGATACGTTCATAGTATTGCTTACACTCTACTTTTCCAGAAAGAAAACGCGTAGTAGTCTAAGGCGTTTCCTCTACCTCGGAATCTTGTTTGTTGCTTATAATGCTACTGGTGGTTTTTTACCAATTGACAACTTCCCAGGTCCTTTTATTTTGCAGTATATTATTACCTATGGTGTTGCCATCGCCTTGTGTGTTTATATCGTTTATTATCTCTACAAAGAGTACGATATTGTCGTTTTAAAATTCAACTCATCCATAAGAAACCTTGCTATACTCGCAAGCGTGAGTTTTGTAGTGCTGTTTCTTATCCCTTATTTCCTGACAGATTCACTTAATTCTGCACGTTTTCTATTTACCATTCCTATATCTGCTGTCGCTTTTGTTTTTCTGTTTATTTTCTATCGTCGCATATCGAATCCCAGCAATCCAAATCCTTTCATAGTAAGACGAAACAAACTCTCAATGGTAAGTGTAGCAAGTATTGCCCTGTTACCTATCTGCACAGTCATCGGCGACTATCAATGGATAACATTTACCGTAATGAACTTGGCTTTCTTTGCCATAACCGCCATTGAAGCAGATAGGTATTTGTACTTCATAGAAAACAATAACCGAATGTATGAGGTCTTTGCGTTGAAGAAAAAACAACGTGACGAATCGGTCGAGCGCAAAATCATCTATGAAGATTTGACCCGTAGAGAAATCGAAGTGGCTTTGTCAATTTTAAGTAATTTAAGCTACAGAAACATCGCCAAAGATTTATTCATTGCAGAAAGTACCGTATCAAAACACGCATCAAATATCTTCAAAAAAACGGGCGTAAAGAATAGGCGTGAATTTTTGAAGCGATTTCGGAAGAAAAAGTAAGTAAATTGAGTTTATATAAAAACCACTATTTGCAGTACCTAACAAATAATCCGTAGAAAAATACGGACTATTCCGTAATTATATACGGCACGTTTTCCTTGTACAATTACAAAGTAAAGCTACTTTACACATAGTTCCCTAAAATACAACAATGAGCCACAAATTTTATGTTCCGTGACTTTCATTTACATCATTTTGTAGGACTATGACAACCACCAATAAATCGTATCAACTAAATCCCATTTCTATGGTTTACAACGTTAAAGTTCCTGCTTATGAATTCGCAATTACAATCAAAAAAATTATTAAAGGATCTGGATGAGTTTAAAATTCAGAATGGAAATATTTTAGAACAGGCATATCTTTCCATCAAAGCCTGTCGCAAACTATTGAGTTCTTACAAAAAGGAAATCATTGACACTAAATTTCAGACGATACAAGATGAAATAAATTTCTTTAAAAAGGTAAAGCAGGTTCCTCTTATAAGGCTCATCTACTTTTCAGAAATACATTCCTTTGAGATTCAACTTCCAAAGGGCGATAAGGATGCCCAACTAAAATCGATTAAAAAGAAAATCAGCAAAATAAATCGCTTTTTCCTGTACAATATCGATTTTGGACGTTATGTAAATTCCGGTGCTACCCATTTTGACAAGGAATACTACACCAGAGATTATCTCGAAACATTCCATATAACAACTTCCAAATTTTACTTTCAAGACCCAGAGTTTTGCACACCAAGGGATATGCTACTTGGCAAATACAAGGCGTATGATTTGTTAGTGATATATTTGGATGAAAAAAAGCATCGAATTCGGAAAGGATTGAACGGCAAATTAAATGGTGCTAAACCAATTGAAAAGATACATTGGCCATTTTCAAATACAGATTATGTTGAACTCGTTTATGCACTCTGCTCAAAGGGATTGGGCAAACAGGATAATCAAGCCATAATGCAGGTTTCCAAAAAAATGCAACAGCTTTTCGATATTGAGCCAAAGGACATCTACAAAACCTATCAGGACATCAAAAACCGCAAGAACAGTAGGACACTATTTCTCGATGAGCTTTCCACCTCGTTACTGATAGAAATGGACAAAAGCGAAGAATAACAAGCTATTTTACTGTTAACAAAAGACCGTACTACGGTTGACCTACGGTCTTTTTATTTTGGAAGGCGTCTTCATATAATTTGATATGATTTAGCACACCGTTTCCACTTTAGAAGCACCATAATACTACAAAACCCATCAAATTTCAAAATGTTAAATTTTGACCGTAGTACGGTCGTACTGGGGAATAAAATCCAATAAACCTATTCAAATTTGTAGAACGAAAGTCAAATCAGGTCAGGGACTATCATTTAAAATCATAAACCCAGATAGTCCCTTTCTTTTAAAACCGTTCTATTATGCCAACAAGTATTATTACCACAGACGACCTTCGGGAATTCAAAATGGAATTGCTCGATGACATTAAACAATTACTTACCAGACAAGCCAGCGGGAAACTCAAAAAATACCTCAAATCTTCTGAGGTTATGGACTTGCTACAAGTAAGTCCAGGCACTTTACAAAATCTTCGTATCAATGGCACATTACCATACACCAAGGTGGGTGGCATTATCTATTACGATACCGAGGAAATTCAAAAAGTTATGGATGCCAACCGTGTGCACCACGGTCTAAATTCTTAAGCGATGAACTATATAAAGCTACTTAATGCGGCTTTTGAAAAGTTCTATTTTGATGACCGCCTTAACCCATCCCATATCAGTTTGTATATGGCGCTATTCCAAGAATGGAACAGTTGCCGCTTTATGGATGAATTTTATGTAAACCGTCGCGATTTGATGCGATGTGCTAAAATAGGTTCTAAGTCTACATATCACAGATGCATCGTCGAGTTAGATTCTTGGCAATACTTAACCTATTTCCCTTCCAACAATCCCTACAAAGGCAGCAAAATAAAGATGGCCATTATTGGGACAAGCGATGAACCGGTTGTGGGACAGTACAATCCCATTTTAGAACAGCTTGCGGAACAGTACCATCCCAGAGGTGTACCGCTTGAGGGACACCACCATCCCAAAAATGGACAGGTTGCGAACCAGCACCGTCCCATAGATGGACAAGCATTGGTATCTAATACAAACAATATCAAACAAGAAAACTATATAAAACAACCAAAGGGCTGGCAGGCCGTTTTTATTTTTTTTGAAGAAAAAGGTTTTGATGCTGATGAAGCTAAAAAATTCTATGAGCATTACCAGACCAGAAATTGGCAAACTGGCGATGGCAAGGAAATCAGAGATTGGCGAGCCGTAGCCATCAACTGGATGGACAGAACCGAAATATTCGACGAGGAAAACAAACCAAACAAAAAACAAGCGTCCCAAATCAAGGACAACTTGCGAACCACTAAAAACAAAGATTATGGACAACCCCTCTAAAATAACCGAAGGTGGCGTGGAATATTCGCTCGGAAAATTTGATGGTAAAAGTGTGATCTATGATTTTCCAAAAATCTTGATTTACCTGAATGCCAAAGGCAAACTTTTGTTTGGCGAAAAGTTTAGGATATATGATGAAGACAAGGATATTTTGCTGAAGCTCTGTTCCTACTTCATCAAGGATAAAGACAACTGTGAGACTTATGGTATTGACATTGACAAAGGCATTCTACTTTCCGGACCCGTTGGCTGCGGCAAAACCAGTTTGATGAAATTGTTGCGCCATTTGGTTCCACTACAAAGACCTTACGAAATGATTCCCTGCCGGAATGTAACCTTCAGTTTCAACCATCTTGGGTTTAAAACGGTTGAAGAGTATGGTAATACCAAATTTTACTGTTTTGATGATTTAGGTGTGGAACCATCTGGTAGATTCTACGGAAAGGATTTGAACGTAATGGGCGAAGTGCTCTTATCCCGATACGAGCTTTACTTACAAACCAAACACAAAATCAAGACGCACGCCACAACCAATCTCAATGCTGAAGAACTGGAAGAACGCTATGGTAATCGTGTGCGTAGCCGAATGCGAGAACTTTTTAATTTGATTGCTTTTGATACTAAAGCTGGGGATAAACGGAAGTGAATTTAAGGTATGGCTTTTTAACAACAATTTTTATTTTCTTGAATCGGCGGACAAGCCACAGTACCATAAGAACAGAATACACAACAATCCCCTTCTTTTGGTTTCAGAACCGTTTTGCAATTCTCACATTCATAAAAGAATTGACAGGCGGTGGTTGGCATTTCTTCAGCCTTTTTGTGGCCGCATTCTGGACAGGTAATCGTAGATTTTAATTGAATCTTCATTATTCTATTATTTTGTACCCCGTGCTTTCTATAGCTTTTCGGATTGTGGGCAAATCGGTTTTGGTCTTGTCAAATTCCACTATGGTATTAGCATTTTCGTAGCTGGCTTTGATAGAAATAATTCCGTCCAATTTATTGACTTCGCTTTCTACGTGTGCCTCACAACCTGCACAGGTCATTCCAGCGACTTCAAAAGTCTGTTTTTTGATATTGGATTGAGAGACATAGACGATATCCTTGGCGGGCTGTGCATAAAATAGATTGGAATAGTACGGGAAGGCCAGCATCAATGCGGCGAATAGTGTTACTATCAATAAGAACCGTTTGGATTGCCAAAACGATGGTTTCGCATCATCTTCACAGGCGCAATCTATTTCTTCCTGTGTTTTCGGTCGTAGTTTCTGGTACCAGGCAAAGACCAAAACAATAATGGTCAAGCCGATAAGATAGGGTCTAAATGGCTCGACCCAAGAGAATGTAGATGCAATTCCGCTTGTTCCAGCAATTAATGCCAAGACAGGGGTTATACAACATATTGATGCTGCAACTGCGGTAAAAATGCCGGTATAGGCCGCGGTATTTGAAGTTTTATTCGGTGCCATAATGTAAACTTTCTAAGCTGTTTTCTTTCTTGCTGAAATTGAATTGAAAATTCCATTCAAAACATTGTCCTCACTCTTTACCAGCGAATAATACAATGTTTGCCCTTCACGTCTCGATGTAATAATTCCCGCATCCTTCATTTTACGGATATGTTGGGATACGGCAGGAACACTCATTTCAAGAATGTCAGCAATATCGCAAGGACACAGTTCATTCTCTATGTTCAATAGAAATAGAATTTTCAGTCGTACCTCGCTTCCCGCAAGAGACAAAATTTTGCTTATTGCTTCTAAGCTACCTGAAGAATTCTCTATGGTTTCCTTACATCTCGATATTTGCTTCTTGTCTGCTTCGTTCCGTGTACAGGTTATTTCCAAGCTCATCTTTTTTGATTTAAAGTGGCCACAAATATATCATTATTATATTATTTAAGCAAATACTTAAATACACTATTGAATAAATTGTTTTTTATAATGTGTAGATAATAAACTTAGGTAATCTAACTTCTAAAGGATTTGTACAGTAAAATAACTTCTGAAACACATTGTAAAACAATGTCCTTCAAGCTCTTCGTTAACTCTAAAAAAATATCTTTCATAATTCTATTGATTTTTGAATGGATAATAATATCGATAGTGCAATGCGTTCAATATTGTTATTATCCAAAATATAGCTGCCTTCATCTTTATTGCTCAAAAAACCCAATTCCAATAGTAATGAGGCGCAATACTCAACAGTTTCCCCAAGTACCTGAAAGTTGGCAAACTTCACACCTCGACTTTCATAAGCAATGGCTTCACAAAGGGCTCGTTCAATTTGATAACCTATAAGAACCGATGCTTTTGAGAATTCCTTTTGTTTTCTTGAAGCATAAACCTCTATACCTCTCGCATCTGGATTATCGGAATGATTGCAATGCAAAGACACAAACAAATCAGCATTCAAGGCTTCGGCCAGCTTTGTTCTGTCTGATAAAGAAATAAGCGTATCACTATACCTGGTCAAATAAATATCCAAAGGCTTATCCATTTCTTTATTCAGCTTTAAAATGGCATTTGCAATGGACAAAACCACATCCTTTTCTTGGATGCCATTTATACCAATTGCACCAGAATCTTTTCCGCCGTGTCCAACGTCAATAACAATTCGTTTTTGAGCATCCGTTTCTTGTCCAAAAATGACACACATTTTTAGAAACAAAATCACAAAACTGACGTTTTTGAGCACTTTTTTCATTTTCAATTTTCGGGTTATCAACAACTTCACTTCAAAAATCCATAGGATTTGATGTCAAATAACAGCAACAGAATTCAATCTATATCAAATAATATTTTATTCACAGATATTTGATTTTCAGTTATTTATATTCAAATATATGTAAATTTCCAATAACGAAAATGAACTAAAAATTTAAACTTTTCCGATATGAAAAAATCACACTATTTAGCATCAATTCTTTCGCTCTTATCCACTTCGCTTTTTGCTCAAATTGGTGGCATTGAAGATTCCGTTAACGATGTAGGCGATACCATCAGGACCATATTTCCAATTTTATTAGGTGTCATCTTCTTGGTAGGCTTCCTTTTTAATGCGGGACACTTCTTTGGCGAAAATGCTGACCTTAAAAAAGGGATTACCAGAGTACTTGTATTTGTTTTGATTGCTGGCGCAGTTGTGGGCATCTTCACATACTTAATAGGAATCGTAGTATAAATGAAACGGTTCGAGGTCTATAAAAACATCAGGAAAAGGGCAGTCATATTTGGGCTGCCAATTTCCCTGTTTGCCTTAATGATGGTTTCCGTTTTGGCTTCGTTGCTCATCATCATCTTCTCTTTCAGCTTTGGGATAATAATAGGTGTATTGGTCTTCAATGCTTCCCTATATGTGGCTTTGACAAGAATAACCCACAATCCGCAACTATTCCAAATGGCTAAGGCTTTTCCAAAAATTATCAGTAACAAAAGAAATTCAGGCTTCGATTATGAACAAGATTAACCTTTCGGCATATCAACCCATCGTAGATATTCAGGACAATATCGTATTTGCCAACAACGGCAATGTTATTCTGTGCTACAAAGGTAATCTACCAGAAATCTATTCCTTATCTGAAAGGGATTTTGAGGATATGCACGGTGCTTGGTTTCAAGCTTTGAAGTCATTGCCTGTCGGAACCGTTGTTCACAAACAAGATATCTACCTGAAGAAATCTTATACTTCAGAACAACTTCCGAATTCCACCTTTTTGGAAAAAGCTACCCACGAGCATTTTAAAGGTCGTGGACATATCGAGCACAGCTGCTATCTGTTCTTCATCTTGACTAAAAATAAGGCGCTCAACAATCCTAAATATGTCAACCCTTTCAGAAAGGTTTCAAAAGGTATCGTACAGGAACTGGATGATAACATAAAGAGCTTCGCAAACTCAGTAAGTGATTCGGTTTCCTTTATCAACAATAGCCGAAAGATGGATTTTGTTTCGCTTAAAGCGGAAGAAATACAACAACTGACTAATTCCTATTTCAACGGCTTTAATGAAGGCTATGATACTGATATTTTACTGGATAAGACAAACGTCAATATTGGCGAAAACCATTTTGATGCCCTTGCCATCAATAGTGAACTGTGCTTTGGCGAAAGTGTACAGAGTAGCAAAACCAATGAGAAATTCACTTCAGACGATTTTGTGTTTCATCAAGGGTTTATTGATGGCATAGGGCTTACGCTTAACGAAAATCATATTGTTAATCAAATTTTGTATTTAGATGACAAACAGAAGTGGCGCAAGCTATTGGATAAGAAAATTGAAGAACTGAACAAAAGTTCAAATTTTGGTTCGCAGAATAAAGTAGTGCTTGGCAAAATCCAGCACATTCTCGACCAAATCAATGCCGATGATAATGCCCGAATTATTCGTGGTCATCTCAATATTGTCTATTGGGCAAAGGAAGCTAAAGAGCTCGATAAAATAACCTCAAAAATCAAAACAGAATTTAAGGAATTGGATATCATCCCGTATTATCCAAGAGGCGAAGAACGTAAGAATTATATCCTAAATAGTTACTGCTGTTTCTCTTCCAATTTCTCAAACAACGATTTATATGTAACCGATTTAAAACACGCGCTCTGTCTGTTTATAAATAACACCAATTACAAAAGTGATAACACCGGAATCATCTTTAATGACCGTGAGCATAACATTCCTGTTTTAAAGGATGTTTGGGATGAAAAGAAGAGACGCATCAAGGCAAGAAACTTCGCCATTTTTGCGCCAACAGGCGAGGGCAAGTCTTTTTTGGCCAATAACATATTGCGCCAATATTTTGAGAACGGCGTTCGCTTGGTCATCATAGACCTCGGTGGATCCTACACCAAATTTGCCAAACTCTATCCTGAAAAATACACCGTGCTTCGCTACGAAAGTGGAAAAAACTTAGGTATCAATCCATTTTATATAAGTGATACTAATGACCTCACACCTGAACGACTGGAAGACCTATCCGTCTTTTTGTTTGAGTTATTTGTTTCGGATTTAAAAGTGACCAAAGCACAATCAGTATCGGTCAAAAAAATACTGCGCCATTATTACGATAGCACTTCAGAAAATCACTCGTTGGATGGTTTTTACAGTTTTATAGAAAGGAATCAGAAAGACCTTCTGGACACCCTAAAAATCCATCCCGACTACTTCAATGTCACGAGCTTTTTGCACGTAATGTCCGAATATGTCGGCGATGGTCTATATAGTTTTCTGTTTGAAGTAAGCGAGGACCAGACTTACAAAATCGAGGACAAACGTTTGATAGTTTTTGAACTGGATGAAGTAAAGGACAACAAGGAAATCCTGTCCGTGATGCTCAAGCTCATTAAGTCCGCAATCCAAAGAACGATTTGGAAAAACAGAGCTGAAAAGGGTATCATCCTATTTGATGAGTTTGCCAAACAACTAAAGTTTGAAAACGTACTGGAAAGTGTAGAATTCTACTATCAAGCCATCCGTAAACAAAATGGTGCGATTGGGATTATTCTGCAATCCATAAATCAGCTTCCGAACAATTCAACTTCTGCGAGTATTCTCGAAAACACGCAAGTCATTTATAGTCTGAACAATGAAAAAGGATATGATGAACTGGTCAAAAGGCTCAACTTATCCAGCCACGACCTTAACCAACTGAAATCAATCAAAAACAATCTTTCCGGTCCACGCAAGTACACCGAAATGTTTATTAAGATAGGTAGAGAAAGCAACATTTTCCGTCTCGAAGTTCCGAAGGAAGTATATGCAGCTTACTTGACCGATGGACAGGAAAATGAAGAAATAATGAAGCTCTACAACGAGCATCACGATATGCAAAAAGCAATAATTCAATTCACATCTAAAACATAATATTATGAAATCGAAGATTCACGAATACCAAAACAGTTTTTTTACAATGAGTAAAACAAAAATTAAAATTTTAGTAATGACTGTAGCCCTGACCTTGTTTATGTCAGGTAATGCTACCGCACAAGGAATGCCCACTTATGACAACACCAATTTTATCAGTTTGGTAAAACAACTTATAGAATCAGGTAAACAGACAGCTCAGATGATTAAGTCTGTAAAATTCCTAAAAGATGCAAAAGAGGCAATAGAGAAAGTATCAAGCGTTGTTGAGCAACTGAGAGCAGTTGAGGAAATTGGACAGAATAATCAGCGTCTTATCAACGTAATGCAAAATGATTTGCAGGATATTTTGAATTCGCCCTACATCAAACCCGATGAAGTTTCAAGGGTTGTGGAATCTTTCGATGCCATAGTTCAAAATTCATTGGACACGGTAGATTTTATCGATGAAGTCCTATCCAGCGATTACCTAAAAATGAGCGATGCCGAACGTGCTGAAATTCTTAAAGCAAAAGAGAAGGAATCCAAACAAATGGTTTCCAACATCACTACAAAAACAAAACGCTATCGTGATATTATTTCCTTCAGAAAAATGCAGGATAAAGTCAATAACCGAGAAACCGAATACTAAAAATGACGGCGACCATTCTCTTAGGAATTGGGCTGGAATATATAGATACCGTTTTCCAGACCATACAGGCCAGCGACTTTTCGCAATATACGATTGCGGGAATGAAAACGCTCGCTGTCCTGTTCTTTCTGGTCAACATTCTCAAAAAATACAATGAAGGCATTGCAGATAAGGATGGTTACACTTGGGGATTGAGTCCAGGCGAACTTGCCAAGAATTTTGCCATTGTCATTTTGGTCATATTCTCGACACAGGTGTTAGGCTTTTTCGATGGAATCTTGGTGGCTATTGAAGGACAATATCGTGGCACAGCACCAGCCTTATTGCCATTACAAATGCAGGATATTCCCATAGAAGAAGATGTAAGTATCATCGAGGTTGCACAAGCTGCTATGACATTATTATATGAAGCCTTGGTCACACCGCTTTACGGATTCAAAATATTTGCATTCATCATTAGCTTGTTCCTCTGGATATTAGATTTGTTCATTTATCCATTGTTTTTGGCAGAACGCTTTTTTCTACTCGGAATAATGCAAACTTTTTTTCCCTTGGTCATTAGCCTTGCAGTCTTTGAAAAGTTCCGTTCGTTAGCTTATACATTCTTCAAGCTTTATGCTGCGGTCTATATGTTAGTACCTGCCTTCTTTTTAGTAAATGTTTTTGTGAATGCACTATACACGGAAATCAACACCAATTTTTGGGTCAATTTGTTTGGAACCGATACAGGTCAAGGCTTTTTTGCACCAGTTGTTCAGCTTGGGTCGGTTGGATTTATTGTTTTCCTGAAATTCAAGCTATACAAACGTGCCACGTCCTTTACACTCAGACTCTTTACCAACTAAATCCATTCAGAATGAAAACACCATATAAGAATATTTACAACGTCCTAAAACTGAATCGGTTTATCGTTTTGGCGGTTGTTGTGTGTGCGTTGCTGTCCAGTACATTTTCAGTTTGGATGGTATTCAACACCAATCAAAAAGCGCTCAATAGCGCCTTTGCCATCAATACCGATGGCAGTATAATTCCGCTGAAGCTCGTGACCCAGAAAGAAAATTTTCGGGTTGAAGCTTTAGCACATTTGGATCTGTTCCATAACTACTTTTATAACATCGATGCCAGCAACTACGAACGAAACTTGGAAAAGGCATTGTGGTTGGGCAATAGTTCCGTGGACAATCTCTACCGCCAGAAAAAAGCCGATGGTGTTTACAACAGATTGCTTCAGTATTCCTTAGTTCAAAAAGTTCTGAGTATCGATTCACGGATATCTGAAAATAATGGCTCGTATGGTTTTACAACGACTACCATTTTTGAAATCAATAGAGGCACAATCATCGACACTTACGAATTGGTTTCCACCGGAAACTTGATTATGGTTGACCGAAACTTTCCCAACAATCCACACGGACTTTTGATTACCAACTATTTCGAGAACACTCTAAAAAAACTAAACGATGAAAGTTGAAAGCCGATAATCGGCACTTAAAAACTCACTCTTATGAAAGTAGAAAAAAACAAGATAGTATTTGCAGCGATATTGGCCGTGATTTTCATATTCCTTATTTCCTATTCGGTAATGGTAATGGGCGATGATGAAAGTGAAACTGAAAATCTTAAGCAGACCTTAGTGCCAGATTTGGAAGAAGACCAAAAAGAGTACGATTCCAAACTGGATGCGATTAACGATTTGAAAAAAGTACGTGAAAACAATGCGCCCAGCATCTATGATGAAAAGTTGATTGATTCCTTGGGATTTTACGACCCAGATCTTCCGGAACGCGAAAAAGAGCGTATCGTAGATAGCATCTATGAAGCGGGTAAGATTCAATATTCAGAAAAGCGATACCAAAACTTGGGACAGAAAAGAACTGTTCGCAAAGCGATACCAACAATCGATTCTGCTGAAGTAAAAAGGGAACAAAAAATTCAAGCGAAAGAACTGGGCTTGGAACATCAATTGTTCTTCGCTGCTGCGCCTAAACCCAATGAAGTTTCAATCATAGGTAATACAGACGAGACTATTTATGTAGTCGTCGATGGCGACCAAGTTGTAAAAGCAAACACCAGATTACGAATGCGCCTGACCAAATCGGCAACAATAAACGGTAAAGAAATGCCTAAGAACACACCTGTATTTGGATTTATAAGCTTTCAGCCTAATCGGGCGCTTATTGAAATTGAAAACATAAAGCATCATCCCACAAAACTTAAAGCTTTTGATTTATCTGATGGAAGCGAAGGCATCTACGTACAGAATAATTTTAGGGCAGAAGCCACCACCGAAGTCTTGGACGATATTATTGGCGACATCAACATACCCACAGTACCGCAGGTGGGTGGTGTTACAAAGGTGCTTAGGCGTAGCAACCGAAATGTAAAAGTTACGGTACTGAACAATTATAAACTCATTCTAAAACCCAAGTTATGAGCCCATAATGGGCAATTAAAATTTCACTCTTATGAAAAATTCAATTATAATAATAGTCCTTGTGTTTATTTCCGCTTTCGCAAAAGTAAAAGCACAAACCACTCATTTACTCGACACCATTTATGCAAACGACACCAAGAACGTTGCGCTATTCTTCCCAGAACCCATACGGCAAGGCATAACCGGTTCAGATAATTTTGTATTTACCTACAACCGTGAAAAAGAACAGTATTTTGGGCTTCTTCAAGCAACCCCTGGAAAGGAAAGTAATTTACTGGTAGTCAATAGAAATGGTTCGATTTTTTCGTATATTGTAAGGTATAAAAAACAGCTTTCTAAGCTCAATTATTTCATTCCGCTATCCAATAGTATCGGTAATGAAAAGCCGATTGTAAAGAATTCGGTTCTTGTTGAATCTTCTGAAGAACTTGTAGATAACAGCACCTATTATTACCAGAAATTCTGCTCATATCTTCTCAATAGAAAACAGCGCATAGCGCGAATCAAGAAACGAAACGAAGGTATTATCTTGACCGTAGAGAACATTGTTTTTGATAAGGATGAACTCTATTTCGTTATCGAGATTGAAAATAATTCTACGTTAGACTACGATTTGAATTTCTTGAACCTGTCTATTGAAACGAGACAAAAAGGGAAAAGAAAATCGTTGCAACGACTATATCAAGAACCGATATATAAACATAATCTGCCGTCCAAAATCAAGGAAAATGAAATGGCTCGATTTGTTTATGTGTTGCCCAAATTTTCATTATCCGATGACCGCAGGGCAATTTTGGAATTGAATGAAAAAGATGGCGAACGAAACATTGAAATGAAATTATCGCATAGATATATCAATAACCCAAATTAGTACTGTTATGAAAAAATTAGTCATTTGCTCGCTCGTATTGTTGTTCCTTTCTTGTTCAGAAAGCACAACAAAATCCCCTTCTGAAACTGCCAAAGTTGTTGCGTCAAGCTTTTTCTCAAAAGATGAATCAGCCTTAAAAAAGCATACCACTTCTGAAGGCTATGCCAGTTTGATTACTGTACAGAATATGATGCCAGATTCTGATAAAGATATCAAGGTAGAAATTTTAGACGAAGCCGTTGATGGCGAACTTGCCTGGGTAAAATACAGCACGACCTATGATGGAAAAACAGGCATTTTTAAACTGACTAAAGAAAACGGTCAATGGAAAGTGACCAGTAAAGGACCAAGAGAAAAAGGACCTTTTTAAAAGATTTTTCTTAATTTTTATCGAGATTGATTTCCCAATAACCTCGTGTATCGCCTTGACGCGTTAAAAAGCCTTTATTTTTGATAGCTGTAATATGCTTACCAACAGCAGATTCATTAATACCCAAAGCTTCAGCTATTTCATTATAGGTTATGGAAGGATTAGCCGCAATAAGTTTAAGAACTTCTTTTTGTCTTTTAGTTAGAGCTTCAGTCGCATCAATTACACCACCTATTACACCACCTATTACACCACCTTTTTGACCACCCATTAGACCACCTATTTGACCACCTATTTGACCACCTTCTTCAACAGCAGTTTCTTTAGCGTTAAAAGTCATTCTAAGGAAGTTATCTGAAAAGCCAAAACTCTCTTTGCCATAGTGTTCCAAAATACGAGGGATGCCAGAACCCAATTGTTCCACGAGTTCCAAATCCTTAAAAATCCGCATCAGTTCTTTGTTACGTGGAACTGAAAAGCCCTCGAAAAATTCCTGTTTGCTCAATCCTTCCGGAAGACCGCCTGCCGATGTGATTTCAATTCTATCAGCAAAGATTTCAAACTTTGGGGTAATCTCATTGGTATAATCATTATGTACAAAGGCATTGATGATGGCCTCGCGCAATGCGATGGGATTCCAAAGGCTGGCTTGTTGTCTTTCTTTGGCCGTTATTTTTGTGTTGGTTCGGTTCTCTACGGCAATTTTATCAATGACTTGTTTTGTCGCTTTTACTAAGCATTCGTGACCATATTCGTTGCTTTCTATCAAGTCTGTTCGGGTTTTGCCCGAATACTTGGCTACTTTAATTGAAGTGTTATTCTTATCTGCCAAGAGATAGCCGGCATAATTGAATGCGCCGTTTTCGGTCAATAGTTCCAAGTTCTTTGCAAAAGCTTTACCAAGGGTATGACCCGATTCCTCGTAGTAGATTTTCAACTGGCTAAAGCTTAAATCTTGACGACCCGCTTTAATTTTGCTGATGGAATTTCGGGTGCGCTTGGCAAAGAGCTCGTCAATCATTTTTTGTGGCATCGGTTCAGCTGCTGAACCTAAGCGAATAAAACAACCCTTTTCACTCATCCCATATTTTTTGAGATGATAGGGTTTTTCAGGACCGCTCGCCACAATAACTTTCAGGATGTTTTTACCATCTCGTTCCTCACTCACAATATCAAACAAACCCAAAGCTGAAGGACGGATATTGTTCTTCAATCTATCCTTAATCTTCAATTGGTCGCCATCCGCATCAGCCAGACCGTAAGTGTTCCCTTCCTTATCAATACCGATATAGATAATGCCGCCTTCACGATAGTTCAAAAAAGCAATGACCTCTTTTTCAAGTCCATCGGACAGTTCTCGTTTGTATTCTATGCGGTTTGTTTCGGTCATTATTTAATTAAAATCGGACAGTAAAGATAATGATATTAAATTGTGGGAATAGATATAAACGGTTACAATAAGATTACAGTTATACCGAATGCAGGAAAATGTTTGTTAAAACTAAACTGCTTTGAAATGTTAAAATCCTGAATATGTTAATTACCTTTGGTGGTTGTAAAAACTATATTTTATGGATAAAGGCGCAAAATTTTATAGATGTGATTTTCAAGTACACAGTCCAAGAGATATTAATTGGACAGGTGTTCGTTTTGGTGTAAACGCTGAACAAATAGCAAATTTATCAGAAGCTGAAAAGCAACAAATCGACGAGAATCGCGAACAATTTTGCAAGGAATACTTAGATAAAATCAGTAGTGCTGGAATCAATGCTATCGCAATGACTGACCATCACGATGTGGTCTTCGTCCAGCATTTGAGAAAAGTCGCCAAAGAGCAGAACGAAATACACGAATTAATGGGCGAACCAGAAAAAATTGTAACAGTATTTCCGGGTATTGAACTTAGTCTTTCCAATCCAGCCAGTCAGGTCATAATTATTTTTGATGCTGATTTCGAAGATGCACGTCTTAATTCTGTTCTCAATTTTCTCGGTATTCAGGCTACAGACAAATATGATAAACAGACAGTTCAAACTCAAAGAATTTCTCAAGAAGTCATCAGCAACCTTTCCCAGCTTCACAAAATCTTGGATGAAGTAAATTATTGTAAAGGTAGGTATATCGTTCTTCCAAATGTTGGTAAAGGTGGTCAGCATTCAATCATACGCCAAGGTTTCCAAGAGCATTATATTAAAATGCCCTGTGTTGGCGGTTATGTCGATAAAGAAATATCGTCTGAATCTGGATATCAAAATAAAATTAATGGTGGTGATGTAAATTATGGTAATAAAAGTATAGGTCTTGTATCCACATCTGATAATAGGTATGAAGATGGACGTGAGTTTGGAAAATATTCTACTTGGGTAAAATGGGCAGAACCTACTGCAGAGGCAATTAGACAGGCGTGTTTAGCCAAGGAATCCAGAATATCCCAAGCCGAACCAGAAATGCCACAAATATTTATTGAAGCAATCGATGTTACAAACTCAAAATTTTTGGGAAGTTTTAATATTAGATTCAATCGTCAATATAATGCATTTATAGGTGGAAGAGGAACGGGCAAGTCAACCATATTGGAATACATCAGATGGGGACTATGCGACCAAACCGTAAAAATTGGCAACTACCAAGAGCTGGATATCATTCAGAATCGTCGAGATACTCTGATAAAGAAAACCTTAACCGCTGTTAGCGGTGAGGTAAGAATAACAATGGTCAAAAATGATGTACGGCATATCGTTAAAAGAAATTCTTCAAGCAGGGAAATACTTTTGAAGATTGGGGATGGGGAATTTCAAAAAGTTAGTGAAGAGGATATCCGTAAGGTACTGCCCATCCAATCATACAGTCAGAAACAACTAAGTGATGTAGGTGTTAAGACTGAAGAACTTAAACGATTCATAGAGCAACCTATAAAAAGCAGCTTAGAGCGTATCTCATATAAGTTAGATGAAACAAATCTTAAATTAAAAAATGCTTATAACCAACTGGTGCGCAAGAAAAAGGTACAGAACGAGATTGCCAATTTTAATATTGAAGGTAGTTCTATTAAAGGACAGGTTAAGGGTATTCGTGAATCCTTAAAAGGTATTTCGGAAGACGACCAAAAAACGATTGATAAAAAATCAAAATTTGAGTTAGAAAAGACAATTATAGAAAATACTGAATCTGAACTGACCCTTTTTGATTCCAAAACAGATGAACTTCTTGAACTATTGAAGTTGTACCCAGAACCTATTGAGCCTTTCCTTGAAGATGTCGAAAACAAGGAATTAATAGCTAAACTTGATACCGAAATCAATTCAAAATTCAAGAACATCAACGATGCTGTTCAAAAATTAAAGGATGTCTTTAGTGAAAGTGGATTGAAGGCATACAATGAAATTATTGAAGAATGGGAAAAAAAGGAAGCCGCATTCAATTCTGAATATGAGGCAGCCAAGGGCAAATCTCAATCAAGTCAAGAGCAATTATCAAACATAAAAAAGCTGGAAGACCGTCTGGCTGAAATCAATAGTTTAGTTGCCGAAAGAAAATCTGTTATTAAAAAGCTTGGAAATCCTGAAGTTGATTATAACATCCATAATGAAGAATGGAAAAACTTACACATTGAAAAAGTCGGTGTCTTGAACGACCAAGCAACAAATTTTACGGATTTGTCAAACAACCTTATAAAAGCAATAGTCACTAAGAACATCAATCTTGCAAATTTCAAAGAAAAATTTCGTTCTATTCTTGAAGGAACAAGAATTAGGGAAGAACGAATAGATGCATTGTTGGAAAATATTCGCAGTAAAGCAGACCCTATTACCCAATTTATAGCTGTTTCAGAAGAACTACGACTATTGGCTGAATTCAAGCTGGATGAAGATAATCCAGAAGATTTACCTGCAACACCAATTTTGGATTCAGCAGGATTTTCTGAAGACCATAAGCTAAAAATTCAATCCAAAATTTCTACTGATGATTGGTTGCAATTAACAGCAACGGAATTGGAATTCAATCCAGAATTCTTTTATACAACAAATAATGAGCTTGGGGACGAAATTCCTTTTCGAGATGCATCTGCTGGACAACAAGCTACTGCACTTCTTACAGTTCTACTTAATCAACCAGGAATACCTTTATTGATAGACCAGCCAGAGGATGACATTGATAACCGAGCGATTGATGCAATAATCAAAAACATTTGGAATGCTAAAAAGAAAAGACAGTTGATTTTCACAAGCCATAACGCCAACTTAGTTGTAAATGGTGACGCTGAATTAGTAATATGCTGTGATTATAAAGATGCAAGCTCGCAAACCAGAGGTGTTATAAAAGCTGAAGGCGCAATTGATAGGAAAAAAATAAAAAACGAAATTACTTCAGTAATGGAAGGTGGTGAAAAGGCATTTAGACTTAGAAAGGATAAATACGGCTTTTAATTTAACTAAATATAGACTTCGCCTCATCATAAACCCGCTCAAAATTAGCCGCTAAATCCGCCTGAGAAAATTGCTTGGATTCTTCAGGAAGCTGCCGCTGAATTCTTGACAATTTAAACTGCACTTTCTTATCCTTACCATCAGCATAGGTTATAAATTCGCCCTGTTTTAATCGAAAGAAAACGTCTGCTCTAATTTTCGGGATTTCTTTTTCGCCCGTTGTGATTCGCGTATCAAAATCGAGATTATGGCCTCGGCTGATGCTTTTGGTTGGGTCTTTGATGATTTCAAAAAAGCGCTCATAGTATTTGGCGGTGTCTGGGTCGTTGACTTTGCCAAAGAACTGGTAGGATAGGTTGCTCAAAATCGCTTTGCTTGCCTTGTCGCCGTACATCATATCGTTCTGAATCTTATCCTGCATTACGTAAATGGTGGCAATATCATAACTTCTAAGTGTTGCCGGAATTCGGTGCATATTCAACAGGCGAATCGTTGGTGCTTCTTCCATCAACAGGAATGACGGTTTGGAATTTCTTACACTCATTTGTTTAGTAATGGTGTGAATGATTGTGGCAATTACTGGCGAATAGGATGTTTCATATTTAGGGTTGTTCACTACAGAAATGATTGCAGGATTTTCCTCGCTATTGATATTCAATGGCACTTCATCTGCGGATAGTGCCATAAAAATCCGCTGTGTACTAATTCGTTTTAGCGCATTTGCCAGAGTACTTTTAACACCAGCTGTCTGTCTATCTGAATCCTTACCGCTAATAAATGCATCTGCCATTGCTCTCGATGTGGTGTTGGTTTCCAGAAATTGGATAAGGCTATCGGTATCGAGTATTTGATAAATGGCTATCAAATGTGGAAGCGTACAGTAGTTGGGATAGTCGGTTTTCAGTTTCCAAATCAATCCACCTATCAAGCCTTCAGCGGCATCGTTAAAGAATTTTGTTGTTCCAGTAGTCCCGCTTTCCCTTTGTTCCAAAAGGTTTTCAATCAGCACCCTTGAAACCTCATTTACGCTTTCCTCATTCTCTAAATAGCGTGGCGCAATAGGATTTACCCTATGGATGATTTTATCAAAGGAAATGACCTTAAACGGAATATCGCTATCCTTGAAAAGCGGATACGCCATTTCGGTTAATTCAAAATCCTTGTAGTCGTGAATGATTCCACAAAAGCGCTCTTTCCAGAAATGTTTTAAAAATCCATATACTACACTTTCGGTCTTTCCACTTCCGGCAGAACCGATGATGGATGCGCCCCTTTTGATATTATCTAATTTGAAATTTCCTTTGGTTGTTACAAAATTGACTCGGTACTTGCTATCGCCATTCTGTACGGTTTCAGTTTTATGCAGAAAGACATACAACCCTATATTAATTAGCATTAGCGGGCAGACCAGATACAGCAATATCGATACTAATTCGTTCACTTGGGTTAAATAGATAACCAAGCAAGAAAGCATTGTGAAATTCAAGAATAGTGCGTACTTGCTCACTCGAAACATTGCATAGGAAATGATACTGGCCACAGCAATAATTGAAAGTATCGTTATGAGATTGTCTATTTCCATACCCTAAATTCCTATTGAACTTGATTTGATTGCCACTTCTGCACCACGTCTTAACCGCTTGAAAACCCGAAGTGCAATTTGTGCTTGACTAACTGGAATACTTGGCACTATCGGTAATCCTGATTTGGTAATCATTTTAAACGCTAATGCTTTTTCGTTCGCTGGTAATTTCATCAAGGCGGCGAAATACAAGTTGGGGTTTTTTATAAAATCCTTTCTTGCTTTGTAGGTCTCGGCAAAGTTGCGTTTGTAGCCAAAAGTTTTGTCGAACGTTTTTTCTGCTTTCGCGAAAAAGGCATCTCTATCAAAACCACGCTTTACCTTTTTGCCGTGCATTTCAACTTCGGAAGCTTTGTGTTTACTTCCTGGGGAAAGACTGACCGAATTGGAAGCATCCTTTCTGCTCACGATGATATGGATATGGCTTTGGTTTCCATCCTTTTTCATTCCCTGGACAATCCGTTTGTCATTTTGCTGGTGTGGTGCTTGGCGTTCCAATTTGGCAATTTCCTTTTCCATCCTTTTAATATTCCCTTCAGCTCGCCCTTCTTGAATGTTTCTGATTTCGGTTTTCAGCTGAAGAATTTTTGTAGCAAAAGGTTGGTTTTCTTTAATCTGAAAATCTGTTCCCTTGAATGTTCTTTGGTGTTCAATTTTCGCATAATATTTTATGTCATCGATGGTTATAGGTCGCCCGTTTATTTCCCGATTGAAACCGGCAACATAATCTTTCATCAGCTCACGGGTGTAGGTTTTTAAATCTTGACTATTGTTCTGAAGTTTTCGCAATTCATATTTTGAAGGACTAACCGTAATCGAATAAAACTTGGGTTCTTTCTTTTTTAATTTTGCGGTGTTTCCATCAATTTCTTTGACCACTTCTTCAGCGGAAATCTCATCGCCATAGTGGTTAAAAAAGTGTTCCATATCCCGCTGTTCCAAACCTTGATTTTCCTTTTCCAAATAGCCCACAAAATCAGCTGAACTTTGTGAATAATTGTTGCCTAATTTTTGAGGTGTGATTGTGATATACATAGCTCAAAAAATTAAAGTTGATTACTTGTGTTTTGCTTTTCTCGAAAACGGACTTCCTTCTTTTCTTCCGCATATTTCTTTTCTACAATCAGCGGTTTTTTGGTTGGCTCTTCGGTCTCAAAAAGGGACTGAATCATAGCCACCGTAGGTTTGGTTTGTGTCTTTTCTACATCTCGCATTATGGCAATAACCGCATTGATTCTTTTGAGTAATTTAGCTTCGATGGTTCGCCCTGTTGGTCCTAATTTTTCCTTTGGCGATATTTCGTTGTAGAAGAAAAAATCGAGCATCGTGGACATCGCCTCGGTGTGCGATTTGAAGTATGTGCGTGAGAAAGTTTGGAAACGTTTTGCGGTTTCCTTTTTAAATCTAATTCCAGTAAATGAGTCCATATTTCGCCGATTTGTCGCAAAATCTTCCCTAAAAATGGGCGTTTCCAGCCCGTTTGTCGCAAATCGTTGATTGTCAAGAATTTAAAACATATTCAAATCGCTGGTTATCAGCAATTTGAAAACGAAAAGGAATCCGAAACATCGCGCAGCGTGTTACCCTCTTGCTATTCCTTTTCGTCACGCGCAAGCGTGACAAAAATCCATACAATCCGGCTAAAAAGCCGATTGCCATTTTCAGGGAAAATGATTTTCCGATATGTTATTTTCCGATGTGTACGGTTATCGGCGAAAGTCGAAAAGTGAATAACCTTACGTAAAATTGAATGCTGAATTTCAGCGAAATAAAGATACGTTTTTTTCTTGACTATATATTAATTGCATAGAAAAACACCTCTAAAAATTCAGAGGTGTTCTGATTTAAAAATTGCCAAAATTATATATTGAAAACGTATGTATAGGAATATAAATTCCGAAGAGCTTCTTCCTCAATCATCGTTTCAAAACAACCATAATTTTCTTTTACGTATTTGCGAATGCTATCCCCAAATTTTCGTTTCACATCTTCTTTGGAAGTTTCCAAAAGTCGGTTTTGAGCTTCTTCGCTCAAGTCTGTAAAATTGAGATATACCATAGCTTTAGATTTTACAAAATTCCGTTATCAGAAAAACTATAATAATCCCCATCTGGTGCAAATATCAAATGGTCAAGAATGGTAATGTCGAATAGTTTGGATGCCTTTTTAATCTTGTTCGTTAACCTTTTATCTGCATCGCTTGGTTCTAATTTTCCACTTGGGTGGTTGTGCGTTAAAATTATAGCTACCGATAAGGATTTTAAAATGACGGCAAACAAAATTCGCAGGTCTATCAATGTACCTGTAATTCCACCTTGCGAAAGTTGATATACACCTTTCACTTTATTGCTGTTGTTCAACAGAACAACTTTGAAGGTTTCTTGTATGCCGATTGTATCTTTATCCCAATCCTCAAAGAGCAGTTCTGCCGCATCTTGTGAATTACTTATTTTCTGCCACATTGATGATTTTAACCCGCCTTTGTAGCTAATCTTTATTTCGTTAACTTGTGCTTTCATTGTGCATATATTTAAATGTGTGAATAATGAAAAGAGGGCGCAACTTTCGAGAGGAACGCCCTCTTTGTTTTTGAAGATTACTTGTCGTCTTTGCTTCCAAGTAACAGGATTTCATCGGCTACAACTTCTGTAACGTAGCGTTGGTTGCCATCATCGGTGGTGTAAGTTCGGGTCTTTAGTTTCCCTGTAATTCCAACCTCTTTGCCTTTTTCGACAAACTTTTCCACAATTTCGGCAGTCTTGCCCCAAGCCACTACGGTGTGCCAGTTGGTGTCCGTTTGCTTTTCGCCTTTGCTGTCTTTGTAATACTCGTTTGTAGCGAGTGAGAAGCGGGCTACTTTCTTACCGCTTTCAAGGTTCGTGATTGTTGGCTCTTGTCCAACGTTTCCAATTAACTGTACGTGATTTCTAATAGTACTCATAATAAAATATTTAAGTGATTTATATTTACCCTATTGATTTAAAACAGATTAAATTTTAAGGGGTGTTTGTTCTTTTCTTTCGTGCACCGCACAATGGATAGAGTGGGTTTTGTCAAGACTTTTTGGGAATAAATCAGGTGTGTTTGCGACGTAGTAAATTCCTTGGAATTTCAAGGAAGTAGAAACCTTATTTTTCACTAAAACTTGTACAGTCTTGACAAGTTCCATAAGGGCATTAGCAATTCTTTTAAACGCAGTTGCGTTTGAGCGTACCGACAGTTAAGCGAGATAAGTAGCTGTGGTTAAATTAGAATTGGTTATGTCGTGCCTGTTTTTCGACGCCCCGAAAAACAAGAAAGGCTTTATCCATTATAAACCCCTTAAAATGTGTAAGACAGCGGTTTGGTTTTTAAGGATTTTCGAGTGAGGGCTCAAGAAGACCGTGCCGAAAATCCTGTCAAGAAAATCAAGGCGATGGCTTTCCGATTAGAAAAGCGGACTTAATTCACGATTTTGGCTCAGGAATGTAGTGTTCCTTCCCAGTCCCGAAGTTTCGGGACGGGAAGGGTTAGCGGAATGGAAAGCTGAAATTGGGGATTGTGTCCAAGAGATATGTAGTGAAGCTCTTTCCCGAAGTGAAGTGGTTGCCTGCTTTTTCAGCAGGCGAGCGTGGAATGTAGGGGAATGTGCTGAGGGGTATTTTAGCTAAGATTTATTTATTCAGGGAATAGTGGTGCTGCTTTTTCTAATAATTCTTTTGGTGTTCTCGTGAGATTTAGCTTTTCAACTTTATTGTCCACAAAGAAGGAAAAAGGCTTATACGATGACTTTAACATTGCAATACCTTCCTCTTCAGAACGAGGTTGCGGTTTTGCCTTTGACAACTCAAATCTTAGGTAATCTTCCTGATACTCCAATAGGATATCCCATAAATTCATTTTTTTTGATTGAAGAGCTTCTTTATTGAACATTAGTGTATCAATATCTATGATAACCAAATCTTGGACTCTGGAAATATCTAAACCATTTTCTTCCAATTTGACAAGTTCATCCCGAAACCAACCGTTGAGAATGGCATTTGCTCCTGCTGTGTTAAACATTCGATAATGTACAACCAATATCGGCCTGATAATACCTTTTTTCGAAGGAAACTGTGAGTCATAATCTGCTTTACCTTTGAGTAAAATTTCAATATTTGTTGCCAATTGTCGAACTGCTTTAGGTTTTCCCTTCTCGTTCTCAAACAACTTTAGCCTGAGCTCGGCTTCAAGTACTGTATAATCAGGACTTGTTTTTGATTCTTTAGATATTAATATATCCTTAGACTCAAATAGCATTGCTCGTTTACCATTTCTGATATAATAGTCTGGCGCTCCATCCATCAATTCATCAAGTTCCTTTCCTGATTTTTGAAAATATCGTTTTCCGAATATTTCTCTTAATAATGTATCGAGTGCGTATTGCTCACTATATTCGTATGTTTTAAGGCCATATAAACCTTTAACTTTTTGGTCATTTGGCAACTCATCGTTGATTAGCTTCAACCTAAAATATAGTCCATTGTATATCATTTCTATTACAAATAATGGCGATATAATACGGTATTTTAATTCTTCAATCTTGTACAGAGGCCTACTTCTTAAAGTCACAAAATCCAGCTCTGCAGCTATATCATCTGGGGATAGAATATGCTTGTCTATAAAATCTTCGTGGACAGGGTCTTCGAGATGTATCTCTGTATGAGTTTCCTTATCCTTCATTAAAACTGAATAAGTGATACCTAAAAGGCGACGTAGGTATTCATTGTAATTCTCAACGCCATAATATTTGTAAAAGGCATTTAACAACGGCCCGCATTGCTCAATACCAGAAAGAAATTCAAAATACGACACCGCACGCAGAAACTGGCAGGTAAATACTTTATCGGTTCTAAAGTTTATTAATTCATAATTGTGAAATTGCAACATTAGGATTGCTTGAGCAGCAGTAAACTGTAAGCCTGATTCTTCATCGGCTTTTTTTTGTTCGATTCCCCTATCGGTAAATGAGACCTGATTAAGGTGCAGGTAAGCTCTAAATATGTCACGCTCCATTTCCTCGTTGGTCTTTTCTGTTTCAACATCCTCGGAAATATTGTCAAAGATATATTCAAAGAACAGAAGGCTACTACCTACATACGGAATTTCGTAATCAGATATATCATAGTCTGCTTCTGCTACGTAGCTCAAGAGATTCTGGTATGCTTCATTGGCAAAATTCTGATTACCTTGCGAGAAGAACATATTCATAAAGGCGATTACATCACTATATTTTGATTTTTCTGTATCAAATCCAAGAAAGTGAGAACCTGTTTTCAATAAGGTATCACGACTTATTCCACTCAAATATTCATCAATAGATTTTCGATTCTCTTTTGGAAAGCAAGCTTCAAATGTAACACCAAGTTTAATTTTCATATTTCGTATTTAATCAAACAGTCAATATACTATTTATTTACAGAATCAGATATTGAGAAAAAGAGCCAGCACGAATGCCGACCCTTCTTCAAACAACAAAAGCTAATCGTTGAGTTCCTCAATTTGCTTTTCAAGAACAGTAAGGCGCTCTTTCAAACGTGCTTCACGCTTGTTCCTTTTGTCGGCATATTCCTTTTCTATGCTAACAATCTTGGATTTGTAATATCCCTGCATTGCGTTGTAAAATGAAATGTTCGTCAGATTATTGACGTGATTGCTTTCGCCAAAATGCACTTGCTTTGTGAGCATATACCGTATCAACTTATGGAAGATTTCCTTTTTGAACTTCTTCTTGAAATTCTCTACCATTTCAACTTTGGTCATCTTTGAAGTTTCCCCTAAGAATTTTGAGAAATACTTTTGTTGACTCATATAGTCCACATTGTTCTCAAATAGCGATATTGAGAATGCGACCATTTCATCTTTTGAAAGTGTCTTCTTCGTATCAATGTATTTGGTCTCACGAATCATCTGCACAACTTCTTCAAACTGCTTGTTGTTCTCTATTTGCTTCTTACGGATTTCCCTTTCGTTGATTTTTACGATTTGTTCTTCAGGCGTACAATCTGCCATTTTTCTGTTGGTCAATGGTGCAGAATATTCCGTAGAATCATTTTTGGATTTTTCAACAATCTTAACAAAGATTTCCTTGTGCTGGAATGAATCTGGATGAAACATAATGCCATTCTTATATGCATCTTCTTTTGCTGAATTAAATTTTTCCAATGCTTCTTTATAATCCTGCATAGCTTCATCGAATTCTGCCTTTAATTCATCTTCAGAATAATCATAATGCTGATACTCTTTCTGAATAGCTTCGATTGTTGGCTCAATCGGATTCTCTAAAATTTCAACATCATCCAGTAAATAGACTTTCAATCCGTTCTTTTCCAATTGCGATATAATGAGCTGATTGTTTTCGTCATCTACCCAATACTGTCGTATTTCAGGAATTAATAAGATGTTCTCTTTCTTGGATTTCTCAATCAGGTTCAAGAACGATTTATTTTTCTTCGTTTCAAAACAGGCTGCTTTCGTGCAGACCATTTTACCATCGCCGAACAGATTGCCTTGATTTGCCGCGTTGAAAGGACATTCAACGCAAGACCCAGCTTTCGGAACCAATTTTTTGTCGGCCACATCAAAAGATGCTTTTTCCAAGTCATAGGTCTGGTCTTTAATCATCCTGTTTATCTGATGTGCACTAAAATCCTCGCCCATTGTTTCCAACATCATTAGCTGTTCTTCAGGTTCAAAGAGCGCAACACCGACACCCAATGATATGGTCATTTCGCCATTACGGACAAAGTTCTTAAAACCATCAATCAATCCAGCCAGTTTAAGTCGTTGTCTGATAAAGTTATCCGTTCTACCCAACCGCTTTGCGATTTCAGATGCTGAATACTTTTCGCTTAGGTAAGCAATCGCCTCGGCTTCTTCGGTAGGCTCGACATCCTGTCTTTGCAAATTCTCGATAATCTGAACTTCCAGAATATCATTGTTCTCATAAGTCCTAACGATACTGGGTATAGTCTTTTTCCCTGCTAATTTACTTGCACGATATCGGCGTTCGCCCATCACGATGATGTAATGGCCATTTAGTTGCCTGACGGTAATCGGTTGCAACACACCGTGCTTTTCGATACTCTCAGAAAGCTGCTTTAACGCATCCTCGTTAAAGGTCTTTCTCGGCTGTTCAAGGTCAGGCTTGATTTTACCCAATGGTAAGTTCTGAATTTGAAGTGCGGATGATTTCTTTCCGTTTACTTCTTTCTTGACAGTAGATTTCGCTCTACTGCGCTTCTTTGTGGTACTCGCTTTTGTTGTCATAATACTCAAATTTTTGATTAAACAATATTTGAGCAGAAACCAAACGGAAGATAAAATCTTGGCTCAAAAGGAAACGGAATAAATGAGTAGGGGAAGAAGCGTTGGCTTTATGCCGTAGTCTTTTGATGGAAGTATTTTACGAGTTTACCTTGCGTGTATATTGTATGATAATAAACCCCTCTTACGAAGTACAGAGGTTGAGATAACCTAAAATTTATTAATCCTCAATACAGAAAATAGTATTTGGCATCAAATGAAAGGATATAGTATTAAAGCCAATTTGGTTCTGAAAAAAGACAAAATGTTGTACCTATGTTGTACCTGAGCATAAAAAAAGCCGAGATTTTCATCTCAGCTTTTTTCGTACCGAAGGCGGGAATCGAACCCGCACGCCTTGTGAGCAATGGATTTTGAATCCATCGTGTCTACCAATTCCACCACTTCGGCATATTTTATTGCGCCTTTCGAAATTTGGATTTTGAATCCAGCGCGTCTACCAGTTCCGCCACCAAGGCTAGTGGGAGGCAAAAATAAACAATTAATTATAAATTGTTAGTAATTCGTTACCTCATTTTTTACGAAACATTTACTATTATTTTACATTTGCAACCAACAAAACGATCACAACATGTCCATACCCACTCCCGAACCCAAAATCTTCGCATGTAAACAAAGTCAGCACCTTGCCGAAGACATTGCCAAGGCTTTTGGCACTCCCCTTGGAAACGTAATTACATCCACTTATAGTGATGGCGAGTTTCAACCCTCCTTTGAAGAATCGGTTCGTGGAAGTCGTGTTTTTATTATAGGATCTACCTTTCCTAATAGCGACCACCTCATGGAAATGCTACTGATGTTAGATGCCGCAAAACGAGCTTCAGCAAGACATATTACCGCTGTACTCCCCTATTTTGGTTGGGCGAGACAAGATAGAAAGGACAAACCCAGAGTTCCCATTGCTGCAAAATTAGTGGCTAAAATGTTGGAAACCGCCGGAGCCACGCGTATCATAACTATGGATCTGCATGCCGATCAAATTCAAGGGTTTTTCGAAAAACCGGTAGACCACCTTTTTGCTTCTACGATCTTTTTACCTTATTTGAAAAAACTAAACCTCGACAACCTAACTATTGCTTCTCCAGACATGGGAGGTTCCAAAAGAGCCTACGCCTATTCCAAGGCCATGGGAAGTGATGTTGTGATTTGTTATAAGCAACGAGCAAAAGCCAATGTCATTTCGCACATGGAATTAATTGGTGATGTAAATGGCAAAAATGTTGTTTTAGTAGATGATATGGTAGACACGGCAGGAACTCTTACTAAAGCCGCCGACCTTATGATGGAACGTGGAGCTTTGAGCGTACGTGCTATTTGCACCCATCCTATCCTATCAGGAAATGCATACGAACGTTTGGAAAATTCACTGTTGGAAGAACTCATCGTGACAGATTCAATTCCGTTAAAACAAGAAAGCCCAAAACTACAAGTATTGTCCTGTTCTAATCTATTTGCCGATGTTATGTTAAGCGTCCATGGCAACAAATCCATTAGTTCAAAATTCTTGATGTAACCTTCAGAAAAACAGCCCTCAAGACCTACTAAAAAAACACTCTTTTTAGTTGAAATTTCCGAAAAAAACCGCATATTTGCACCCGCTTAGCCAATATCATGGCGGGTTTAATTAAAAACGGAACAATATGTAATGTGCAATAGCAACTACATTTGAACCGTATAAAACAAACAAAAACAACAAATGAAATCAATTACAATCGACGGATCTCAAAGAGAAAGCGTGGGCAAGGTATCAACCAAAGCCTTACGTAATGCTGGAAAGGTTCCTTGCGTAGTATACGGAGGAGACACGCCTATTCACTTTTCAGCAGAAGAACTGGCATTTAGAAACTTAGTATATACTCCAGACGTACATACAGTTGTAATTGCCTTAGAAAATGGTTCTAAAATAGAAGCCATCCTTCAAGACATTCAATTTCACCCGGTAACTGACCGTATCTTACACATCGATTTTTATCAAATTTTCGATGACAAAGAAGTCTCAATGGAAATTCCGGTACGTGTAACTGGGAACTCTCGTGGAGTTCGTAATGGTGGGGTACTTAGAGTTGTAACTCGTAAATTACGTGTGAAGGCGTTACCTCAAAATCTTCCTGATTTTATTGAGGCAGACATTACCGAAATGAAAATTGGTGACAAAATGTATACAGCATCCATTGAAATGGGAGACTATATTATTATGCACCCTGAGAATACTGTTATATGTCAAGTAAGAACCTCTCGTACTGCTGTTGCAGATGAGGAAGAGGAAGAAGAAGGAGAAGAAGGAGAAGAGTCTACTGAAGCGGCTGCTGATGCTCCGGCTGAAGCCCCTGCAGGAAAATAATTCTTATTTCAATAATATCTATAAAAAACATCCCGTGAAATCGGGATGTTTTTTTTTACTTTTACTGTGAACTAAGCAAAAGCATGTTTGCAGTATTCAGAAAACTAATTACTTCTATTTTTCGTTCAAGTGAAACGGAAAAACAAATGACAGAAGGTGATCCTATGAAAAAATTCCTCATAGCTGGATTGGGTAATATTGGTCCCAAGTATGAACATACCCGACATAACATTGGGTTTCAAATATTGGATTTTCTGGCAAAAAAAAATGAACTCACCTTCGAATCTGCCAAATTGGGCGACGTAAGCGTCCATAAAGTTAAGGGAAGAATGTTTTTATTGCTGAAACCAAGTACATTTATGAACCTTAGTGGGAAAGCAGTAAAATACTGGTTGGACAAGGAAAAAATTCCGTTGGAAAACCTATTAGTAGTGACAGATGACCTCAACTTACCGTTTGGAACCCTTCGGATAAAAGCAAAAGGAAGTGATGGAGGCCACAACGGCCTAAAGGATATTCAAAATGTCCTTCAGACCACAAAATACAATCGATTTCGATTTGGTATAAGCGATGACTTTTCCAAAGGAAGACAAGTTGATTATGTACTAGGAACATGGAGAGACGAGGAAAGCGAACAACTTAAAGAACGATTAGAAATAGCGACCCAAGCGATTGAATCTTTTGGGTTGGCAGGCCCTAATATAACCATGAATACATATAACGGAAAGTAAAACAGTGTGAAGGAATATTCTTCGGCCTCAACGTATACAAACAAACGCCCCTGCGTGGTCACCATTGGCACCTTTGATGGTGTTCATATCGGCCATAGAGCCATTTTACAACGTTTGGTCACAACAGCTCAAAAAGAAGATCTTGATTCGGTATTATTAACCTTTTTTCCACATCCTCGTATGGTGTTGCAAAAAGAAGCAAACATCCAACTCATAAACACCATTGGCGAGCGCACAGAAATGATGAAAAAAACGGGCTTGGATCATTTGATTATCCATCCGTTTACTCAAGAATTCTCGCGACTTACCGCCATGGAATATGTTCGGGACATTCTGGCCAATACCTTGAATGCAAAAAAAATAATCATTGGATATGACCACCGATTTGGACGCAATCGAACCGCAAATATTGAAGACCTCCGTGAATTCGGAAGAACATATGGCTTTGAAGTGGAAGAAATAAGTGCTCAAGAATTGAACGAAGTGGCTGTGAGTTCTACCAAAATTCGAAAGGCGCTCGAAGCTGGAGACATAGAAACCGCAAATAACTTTCTTGGATACCCCTTCATGCTTAGCGGAACCATTGCTAAGGGAAAAGGTATTGGAAGAACATTAGACTATCCAACAGCGAACCTCTCGGTTTCTGAAGAGTATAAGATCATTCCAAAAAATGGAGTCTATGTGGTACAAGCAGAAATATCAGGAAACCTAACGTACGGAATTACCAGTGTTGGCACCAATCCAACCGTAGGAGGCACGCACCAAACGGTAGAAACCTATTTTCTGGATATTGACCAAGATCTGTATTTCAAGCCCATGCGTATTGAATTTCTCACTAGAATTCGTAATGAAGAGACATTTGATTCGATTGATATATTGAAAGAAGCCATTCGCCAAGACGAAGCCTTTGCGCGAACCTACTTAAAAACCCATGAATAAATTTTTATTTACTCGTATTGATAATACCGGGCTGGTCCTTTTTAGGGTGGTATTTGGTCTATTGATCGCTGCCGAAGGTTTTGGTGCCATTGCGACGGGTTGGGTGAGACGCACCCTAGTTGAACCAGATTTCACCTTCAATTTTATTGGTTTTGAGTTTTTGCAGCCTTTACCCGGTAGCGGTATGTACATCTATTTTGCCCTCATGGGAACCTTTGGACTCATGGTGATGCTGGGATATAAATACCGAATAAGTATTATCTCATATGCCGTTCTTTGGACAGGCGTTTACTTTATGCAAAAAACCTCCTACAACAATCACTACTACTTATTGATGCTGTTGTGTTGGATCATGGCCTTTTTACCTGCCAATCGTTGGCTTTCATTAGATGTACGACGAAATCCCGAAAAAAAATCAACATCAATGCCTCGTTGGTGTTTATGGGTTTTAATTCTTCAGGTTTGGATCGTGTATACCTATGCATCGGTTGCTAAAATATACCCAGATTGGTTGGATGGGTCTGTCGCCGAATTATTTATGACCGGCAAAAAAGGGTATTGGTTAATTGGAGATCTACTTCAACAAGCCTGGGCACATTATACGATTGCCTATGCAGGCATCTTTTTTGACCTGCTTATTATTCCTATGCTGTTGTGGAAACGCACTCGGATGATTGGATTCATACTATCTATCTTTTTTCACTTATTTAATTCTATAATCTTTCAAATTGGCATTTTTCCATATATGTCCATGGCGTTCGCCTTCTTTTTCTTTACACCTCAAACATTGACAAAACGGTTCTTACCCAAGAAACCCATTTATACTGCTGGAGAAGTCATTATCCCGTCCTATAGAAAGCCATTTTTGATTATTTTTTCGGTCTATTTTCTCATTCAAGTTGGATTACCATTGCGGCATTGGTTTTTTCAGGACGATGTGTTGTGGACCGAAGAAGGACACAGACTTAGTTGGCGTATGATGCTACGTTCTAAAAGTGCTAAGGTAAATTACTGGATCGTAGATAAGGAAACTGGAGAACGAACTTTTTACAATTATTTCCCGATGCTTAGTAAAAAGCAAAGACGCTCTATTAGAACACATCCGGATATGATTTGGCAACTTGCCCAACGTATTAAAAAAATTGAAGGCAAAAAAGGCAAAGACGTTGCTGTTTATGTAACTGTCGATGTAAAGGTCAATAAAGGTGTGTATCATCCCTTTATAGACCCTGAAGTGGACTTGGCGTCAGAAAAATGGCATCATTTTAAACATCATGATTGGATATTACCATCTCCAGAGGATTATGGTGAAAAACCAGAAGAAGCAAAGTAAAGGTCATCTTAAATAGCCAATTATTATTTCTGAAAAACATCTCAATTTGCGTAACTTTGCGGCTTCAAAAGAACCACGGAAATGTTACAGGTACATCAAATACGCGAACATAAAGAAGAATATATTGCGGCATTAGCCAAGAGAGGTCTAGATGCTTCAACCCTTCTTGAAAATGTATTAACTGCCGATGAGGATCGTCGTGCTGCACAAGCAAAATTAGATGACACCCTAGCCCAGTCCAACACTTTCTCTAAAGAAATAGGGATATTGTTTAAAAATGGTGAAGTTCAAAAAGCGAACATCCTTAAAGAAAAGACCAGCCAATTAAAAGAGGCTTCTAAAACACTTTCTGAAGCACTTACTGAAGCCAGTGAGCGCCTGCAGCAATTACTATATACCCTTCCAAATATTCCTAATGAATTGGTTCCAGCCGGAACAGATGAAAGTGATAACGAAGAAGTATTTAGTGAAGGAGAAATCCCCAGTTTGGCTAGCGGCGCACAACCACATTGGGAGTTGGCGAAGAAATACGATATTATTGATTTTGAGCTTGGGGTAAAGATTACCGGAGCTGGTTTTCCCGTTTATAAAGGAAAAGGCGCCCGATTGCAGCGTGCTTTGATTTCTTATTTTCTGGACAAAAACACCGAAGCTGGATATCAAGAATACCAAGTGCCACATCTGGTGAATGAAGCATCTGGTTATGGAACGGGTCAATTACCAGATAAGGAAGGGCAAATGTACCACGTAACAGGAGACAACCTCTACCTAATTCCAACGGCAGAAGTTCCTGTGACCAATTTATTTAGAGGAGACTTATTTCCACATACTAATTTGCCAATAACTTGTACAGGATACACACCCTGTTTCCGAAGAGAAGCAGGTTCTTATGGCGCCCATGTACGCGGATTAAACAGATTACACCAATTTGACAAAGTAGAAATTGTTAGGATAGAGCATCCTGACAATTCCTATGCAGCTTTGGATGGCATGGTAGATCATGTGAAAAATATTTTACGAGATTTAAAACTACCCTATCGCATATTACGCCTTTGCGGTGGAGACCTAGGATTTACAGCAGCACTTACCTATGACTTTGAAGTCTTTTCTACAGCGCAGGATCGTTGGTTGGAAATCTCTTCCATTTCCAATTTTGAAACGTTCCAAGCCAATCGTTTAAAGCTTCGTTTTAAAGATATTGACGGAAAGAACAAACTAGTGCATACGCTTAACGGAAGTGCGTTAGCACTCCCCCGAGTATTGGCTGGGATTTTGGAAAATTATCAAACTCCAGAAGGTATTAAGATTCCTGAGGTGTTGATTCCTTACTGCGGGTTTGACATCATAGATTAGACAAGCACATTGTATCCACAGCCGTTCGTATTCAAACTTTAGCATTTTCGGTGTTATTTTTGATACAATTTTAAGAGTTTGTTTCGTTATCTTTATCGCATGCGCAAGATTTTGCTTCTTTTGTTTTTTCTAGGAACCCTAACTGGGTATGCTCAAAATGAATTACTCGCTCGTAATTATTTTGACCAAGGTGAGTATGAAAAAGCTTTGACCATTTATGAGAAATTACTCCGCCAAAATCCTAATAGGCTAGACTTTTTCATTTCATTGGTAGAAACACATCAGCAAATGGAACAATTTGTTGAAGCGGAAGAATTGTTGTTAGACAAGTTAAATTCCAATCACATTTTTCCGGAGTTATTCATAGAGTTAGGACATAATTACTCCCTTCAAGATAAGGATGTCGAAGCCAAACTATACTATCAAAAGGCATTGGACTATGTTGAAATAAAACCCACATACGCCTACAACATTGGCAAGGCTTTCGAGAATTATAGCCTCCTAGATGAAGCGGTCGCTACCTATGAGAAATCTATGGAATTGAATCCTTCTCGTAATTATAACATTCAACTGGCTCGTATCTATGGTGAACAAGGTAAGCTTGGTAAAATGTTCGAGAAATACATTAATCTTTTACAGAACAACCCCTCATATAGGGCACTTGCACAGCGTAATTTTAGCTTTTATATCACAGAAGACCCTTCCAACGAGGCAAATATTATTCTTAGAAAAACCCTGTTAAAACGCCTACAAGATAGCCCTGAAGTGCAATACAATCAGATGTTGAGTTGGCTATTTATTCAGCAAAAGGAGTTTAAAAAAGCATTTATTCAGGAAAAGGCAATTTACAAAAGAACCGATGAAGACCTTCAAGGTATTACCCAGCTCGCTTTGATTGCTATGGCCGAAGAAGATTATGAAAGCGCCAAAGATATTGTGGGCTTCGTTATTGAAAATGCCGCCTCGCCCGAGCGTAAATTACTTGGACATCAATACTTGATGAAGATTCTTCTCAAAACGGCAACTCCCACCGAATATGAAGACATTGAAAAGCGATATGAGGCCTTGTTTACAGAGTATGGTTACGGACGTGTCACACATTTACTTCAGATAGATTACAATCACTTCTTAGCCTTCGAAAATGGCAAAAAAACACAAGCTATTTCCAACTTAAAAAACTTAACCAAGGAAAAACTCACCGCCTATCAAGCGGCTCGGGTAAAAATGGAGTTAGCGGATATTTTGGTGTTTGATGAAAAATTCAATCAAGCCCTAATCTATTATTCACAAATTCAGAATAAAATAAAAAACGATGTATTGGCACAACAAGCCCGTTTTAAAGTGGCAAAAACCAGCTATTTCAAGGGCGATTTTGCTTGGGCTCAAACGCAACTGGATGTGTTAAGAAAGTCATCCTCACAGCTCATTGCCAATGATGCCATGCAACTCAGTTTGATGATTCGAGACAATTCGCTGGAAGACACTACCCAAACTGCTTTGAAAAAATTTGCTCGGGCGGACCTTTTAGCGCTTCAGAATAAACACAGTCAAGCGATTACTGTTTTGGAGGACATTTTGGTCAATCACAAAGGAGAAGCTATAGAAGATGAAGCATTGCTTAGGCAAGGTGAATTCTATGAAAAAACAGGCGAATTGGCTAAAGCAGAATCTAACTATCTAAAACTTATTGAGTTTTACAGTGACGATATTTTAGCAGATGACGCCCATTTTCGTTTGGCAAAATTATATGAAAACAAGCTGCAGTTGCCTGAAAAGGCCAAACAGTATTACGAACAGATTCTCTTCAATTTTGCCGATAGTATTTTCTTTGTAGAAGCTCGCAAAAAATTTAGAACACTGCGTGGGGATGCGATCAACTAACAACCGTTTAGTCGCGATCCATCTCAAATCAAAACGTATCTTTGCCTCTTATTAAGTACTCTAATTAACTCTGTTTTTATGTATATCTACAACGTTACCATTAATATTGATGAAGCGGTTCATGATACCTGGTTGGATTGGATGCAAAAGCATCATATTCCAGAGATGCTTGCCACTGGAAAATTTAGCAAAGCCCTTATGTCCAAAGTGATCGTAGAAGAAGAAATGGAGGGTGTTACCTATTCAGTTCAATACACAACCGATAGTAAGGAAACATTGGAAAAATACTATGAAGAAGATGCCCATTCCTTACGCGCTCAAAGCAAACCCTTTGAAGGAAGATTTGTAGCCTTTAGAACCGAATTGGAAGTAATAAGTGAGCAATAAAAACGCCATGGGATTCCATGACGTTTTTATATTTGGTATAGGGATTCGTTTTTTTATTCTTCCAGAATAATAAACTCAATACGACGATTTGTTTCATGTTCCACATCGCTACATGGATCACATGCTATAAGTGGCTGTAATTCACCATAGCCTTTGGCCTCCAAACGATCTGAAGAAATTCCTTTTTCTATCAAATACTGCACCGCCGAAGCAGCCCTTCTATGAGATAGTTTTAGATTGTAATCATTGCTTCCTTGCATATCTGTGTGCGCATTAAGCACCACTTTGATCTCAGGATTCTCTTGAAGTGTTCTCACTACAGAATTCAACGTAATGGTCGAAACCTGCTTGATCACAGCACTATCATAATCAAACTGAATATTGTTAATCTTGATATAGCTCTTTTCTTCGGTCTCAATAATTTCAGCAGGCTTAGTTCTAAGACTAACATCTACTTTATATTCTGGTGTTGTATTATCAGTATTAAAAATGGTAATTCCCTTTTGGAACCCATCTTTACTTGCCACAATGGTATAATACTCTAAAGACTCAATGGGAAACTCAAACTGCCCATATGGGTTTGTTGTTACCGAAGCAACTTCAACGCCGTCAGTATCTATCAAAAGCACCTCCACATTGGCTAACGGAATACTTGTTTCAAAATCCAAGGCCTGACCCAAAAGTTTTTGTTCTATAGTAAACTCTCGTACTTTATAAATATCATAGCTGCCATGACCATCAACGCGATTTGAAGTTATGTATGCCACAGACTGGGTGGCAGGAATAAAAGCAATTTCATCCTTCTCTCCATTGATTGTATTTCCTAGGTTAATGATAAGCTTAAATCCTTCTTCAGATTTTCTACTTTTAAAAACATCGTAGCCTCCAATACTTTGGTGTCCTGTGGACGAAAAGAATAAAAACTTTCCGTCTACCGATGTATAAGGGAATTTTTCATCGGCAGGAGTATTAATATCTCCCTTTACAGGCTCAATGGTTCCAAAAGATCCGTCTTCAAACACTTCCACTTGAAATATATCAAAGCCACCAACTGAAGGTTCCATATTTGAAGCAAAGTATAGCAACTTGCCATCTCTACTCAAGTGTGGATTTTCATACGAGAATAAGTCGTTATTAAAAGAGACAGGCACAATATTGGTCCATCTGCCTAGCTCCTCATCGTCCATATTAGCTTTATACATCTGAAAGGTTTGGGTATCTCCTTTCTTGCTTTTGGTAAAATAAATAGTATTTCCGTCTAGTGAAAAGGTAAGACTTCCTAGGTTTTCATTTTTGTTAAGAATGCTTGAAAAGAGTAAGGGCCTAGTAAGGTCCCAGTCTTCCAACACATCACTACAAAATAGTTTTGTATACGGTTCATTAGTGGCTGGATCCTTCTTGGCCAGCGCTCCAATTTTTCTTGAGGAATACGAAATGAACTTGTCACGGAACAATCCAATGCCATAATCTGAATAACGCGTATTAATTCCAGTTGAAAATGTTTCAAATCTGGATACGGCATTCTCAGTACTTTCTTTAGAGATTGGTGCACTATAATCACTATTGATCATGGCAATATCTCCGGGGGCATTTTGGGGGGCTTGTGCGTTAAGGGCGGTGCATAAGATAGCAGTTACGAATAAACTACAATACTTCTTCATTATAAAATTTAACTGTTTTGAGAGGTTAAAATGTGCTTTCTTACTTGTAAAACTACACACGAAAAGTCGAAAGAGGGAATTTTCCTTCAACTATTAGTTAAACGGATTTACTTCTTCGTTAAAGTGCAATCAAGCGCTCTATTTTGGTTTTTTTTTGCGTTTGATCTGAACCTAACAACGGGCATTGGTGCAAACAATTAATCCAATAACTGTTCTCGTTCGCTTAGATATTTTCACGTTCTTTACCCAAGGAAATCAGGACACTATTTTATGAGTAAACCAGTACGAGCCAAAAAGTATTTAGGCCAGCATTTTCTGACAGACGAGAACATTGCTCAGAAGATCAGTGAAACTCTCACATATGAAGGCTATGACAAGGTGCTCGAGATTGGACCTGGAATGGGCGTACTCACAAAGTATTTAGTGGCTACCCATAGAGAGATAGTTGCCATGGAACTAGATAGTGAATCGGTGTCTTATTTAAATGAGCACTATCCCATGGATAATCTTCAGGTGTTGGAAGCCAATTTTTTAAAGTTCAATCTGCAGGACTTGTTTGGTGGTGCTCCTTTTGGAATTATAGGCAACTTCCCCTACAACATATCTACTCAAATAGTTTTTATAACGCTCAAGTGGAGAGCAAGAATTCCCGAGTTTAGTGGGATGTTTCAGAAAGAAGTTGCACAACGAATTTGTGAAAAAGAGGGTAGTAAGGTCTATGGTATCCTGTCTGTGTTAACACAAGCTTTCTATGAAGCCGAATACCTGTTTACAGTCTCCCCCGGCGTATTTAATCCTCCACCCAAAGTAGAAAGTGGAGTTTTGCGTCTAACAAGGAAAGAAGACTTCTCACTGCCCTGTGATGAAGAACTCTTCTTTAAAGTTGTCAAGACTGCCTTTCAACAGCGTAGAAAAACACTACGCAATAGTTTAAAAGTCTTTCAACTATCTGATAAATTAAAAGAAGATACTATCTTTGGCCAGCGTCCCGAGCAACTTTCAGTACAAGAATTTATTCTACTTGTGCAAAAATTAGAGACCGATGGCTTTTCAACTAACAGCTGATTTTGTAGAGAGAATTGAGCAACTCATTGCCCAAAGGGACCGTCTTGCCTTAAAAGAACTTCTTGCCGATTTTCACTTTGCCGATATTGCTGAAATTCTGGAAGAGCTAAAAAGTGATGAAGCAACCTATCTGATTAAGTCATTAGAAAGCGACATCACCTCTGAAGCTCTGATGGAGTTGGATGAAGACGTTCGTGAGAAAATTCTCGATCGTTTATCACCTAAAGAAATTGCCGAAGAACTTACAGAAATGGATTCTGATGATGCGGCAGATGTGGTAGCCGAATTGGATGAAGAAATTCAGCAAAAGGTATTTGAACGCATCGAAGATGAAGATTTAGCAGCCGATATTGTTGAGCTTCTTAGTTATGATGAAGATAGCGCTGGAGGTTTAATGGCAAAAGAGTTGGTGCAAGTAAAAGAAACATGGACAGTCGCCGGTTGCGTTCGGGAAATGCGTCGACAGGCTAAAAACGTTACTCGTGTTCATTCCATTTACGTTACAGATAAAGAAGGCAAACTAAAAGGAAGACTTTCACTCAAAGATCTCTTGACTGCTTCTGAAAAGACCCATATAAGTGAAGTCTATATTCCAAAAGTAGATTATGTCACCGTCCATACTGAAGGAGAAGAAGTGGCCAGAATTATGCAAAAATATGATCTCGAGGCCATCCCCGTCGTTGACGAAGATGGTATCCTGATGGGGCGAGTTACCATTGATGATATTGTGGATTTCATTAAAGATGAAGCCGAAAAAGACTACCAGTTAGCTGCTGGTATTTCGCAAGATGTCGAAGCCGACGATAGTATCTGGGAACTTTCCAGAGCCCGTCTTCCATGGTTAATTTTAGGACTCTTTGGGGGATTGGCAAGTGTTTTCATTCTTGAAGATTTTGAAGATCTTATGCAAAATCCTGATGTGAGAATGTTATTCTTTTTCACACCCCTCATTGCAGCGATGGCAGGAAACGTGGGTGTTCAATCCAGTGCAATTATTGTACAAGGTTTGGCCAATGACGTGGTCAAAGGGAGTCTTTTAAATAGATTACTCAAAGAAGTTGGATTAAGTCTCATTAACGGGATAGCGCTAGGCGTCTTAGTGATTATCTTTGGCTTTATTATGAACTACACGTTCAATTTTAGTCTTACCATCGCAGTTTCCATGCTCTCTGTGATTATAATTGCGGCTTTAATTGGAACTTTTGTTCCCATCATTTTGGACAAGAAGGGAATTGATCCAGCCATTGCAACAGGACCTTTTATTACAACGAGCAACGATATCTTCGGAATTTTTCTCTTTTTCTATATTTCAAAATTGATCCTCGGTTTCTAATGCCTGAGATCTTTTCGCATCGGTTTAAGGTTCCTGCTTCAGCGATTGATGCACGCGAACATGTAAACAATCTTACCTATTTAGAATGGTGTCTTGACGCTGCCGAAAAACACTGGATTTCCAAGGCAAACGAAGATATTAGGTCCAAATATATTTGGTACGTCCTCAAACATACCATCAATTATAAAGCCCCTTCTTTTTTAGGCGAAGAGCTCGAGATAGAAACCTGGGTGACTTCGGCCAAAGGAGTGAAAAGTGAAAGAAACTACAGAATCTTCAGAGTTAAAGATGATAAAACGCTGATCGAAGCACAAACAGAATGGTGCCTTTTGGATTCAAAAACGCAGCGACCTATCCGAATTACTGATGAAATTCGTACCTTGTTTGCATAAATTTTTCCCTATGAACACCATTAATATCAAGGATAAATTCTCCAAATTTAGTACACAATGGCACCCACATCAAATAGCTATTGTTGATGACATGCAAGTTATTTTGGCTAAGATATCTGGCGAATTTGTTTGGCACAAACACGATGCCGAGGACGAGCTCTTTTATGTCCAAAAAGGAACCTTAGAAATGTATTTTAGAGACAAGATAGAGATTGTTCAGGAAGGTGAAATAATTGTGGTTCCCAAAGGGGTAGAACATTGTCCTAAAACGCGCGATGGTGAGGAAGTTCATCTTCTCCTTTTTGAAAAACTGTCCACCGCACATACGGGTGATGTTGTTCATGAAAAAACACAAACCGAGTATCCCAAAATATAGTTGATGAAAATCCTTCACCTGGACAGCAACCATCCTCTTCTTATTGACCAGCTAAGTGCTGCCGGGTTTACCAATCATGAAAATTATTCAGATTCAAAATCAGAAATAGAGAAGAACATACCTTCCTATCATGGAATCGTTGTTAGAAGTCGTTTTAAAATAGATGCCGCTTTCTTAGACGCAGCCACGAATTTGAAGTTTATCGCTCGTGTAGGTGCGGGCCTAGAAAGTATTGATATTGATTACGCCAAAAACAAAGGAATTCTACTCATTGCGGCTCCTGAGGGAAATAGAAATGCCGTAGGAGAGCAGGCACTAGGAATGTTACTTTCGCTCTTCAATAACTTAAATAAAGCAGACCGTGAAGTACGAAATGGTGTCTGGGAACGCGAAGGAAATCGCGGATTTGAATTAGCCGGAAAAACCGTAGGGCTTATTGGATATGGCAACATGGGGAAAGCATTTGCACGCACCCTGTCTGGCTTTAATTGCGATGTTATTTGTTATGATATTTTAGACAATGTTGGTGATGAATATGCGACACAGGTATCGCTGAAAACCCTACAACTAAAGTCCGATGTTTTAAGCCTTCATACGCCTTGGACGCCACTCACAGATAAAATGGTGAACACCCAATTTATAGACTCCTTTGCCAATCCTTTTTGGTTTATAAATACCGCCAGAGGAAAGTCTGTTGTCACTACAGATCTTGTAGAGGCTTTAAAAAAAGGTACGGTGTTAGGTGCCGGATTGGATGTCTTGGAATATGAAAAGAGCTCGTTTGAATCTTTGTTTCAAAAGGACACAATGCCTCGGACTTTTGAGGAGCTATTGGCCATGGATAATGTCGTTTTGAGTCCCCATATTGCGGGATGGACTTTTGAGAGTCATAAAAAACTGGCACAAGTGATCGTGGACAAAATACTTCAGAATTTTTCATAAATTTAAATTTGAAAATTTAGGCGATGAAAAAAACCATCCTTCTCTTTAGTGCGCTAATCATAGCGTTGTTGGTTCTTTTTCAGTTGAGCACTTATTCTATTTCTACAGGAAACTTGCGTATGGAATGGGCTATTGCTGGCAGTGCTGTCCTGTTTTTTATTATCGGAATTTATATCAACAAAAAAAGCCTTCATCAACACCAGCAATCTCAAGAGAACAACGAGACAGGCACTATTGATGAACAGAAAATTAAAGAATTGGGAATATCCAATCGTGAATATGAAGTGCTTCTGGAAATCTCAAAAGGCCTGTCCAATAAAGAAATTGCAGCTACGCTGTTTTTATCTGAAAGTACTATTAAGACCCATATTTCTAATCTATTCTTAAAGCTTGATGCCAAACGTCGAACTCAAGCGATACAGAAGGCCAAGGAACTGCATATTATTCTGTAAATGGCGTTTCGCACTTTTGTATGAGGCTTTTGGTACTTTAGTATGACTGGTAATTTTGAGCCTGCCCCTACATTTGTTTAAAATCTTTAACTTTAGTCATTATGAAAAAAACCATTACACGTTACGGACTTTACGGAGCAGTTACCATTTGCGCCTTGTTTCTTTTATCATTATTTGTGGGTAAGAATCTGAGCTACTCTATTCAAGAAGTTATAGGGTATACTTCTATGATTGTATCCTTGTCATTTGTATTTTTTGGAATTAAACACTTTCGGGATCAAGTAAACAATGGAAGCGTTACGTTTGGAAAAGCCTTGCTTATTGGTCTTGCAATAAGTCTAATTACGGCCATTGCTTTCGGAATTCTTGATTATATCTATGTTGCATATATTAATCCTGACTTTACCGAAGAATATTACGCCAATAGCCTAGAACGCATGCAGGAAGCATTACCCGCTGCCGAATTTGAATTAAAGAAGGTTGAAATGGAAGCCCAAAAAGAGTTGTTTTCGAGTCCGATTATGAGCTTCGCTTTGATGTCTATGACCGTTTTTGTCATCGGGTTTATTATCTCCTTGATTTCAGGACTAATTTTGCAACGCAAATAATTAAAATCATGAGATATACATTATCAAATACAATCAACAAGCCTTTAAATGAGGTTATTGATAAATTAAAAGATCCCGAAGGAGCAAAACAATGGATAGAAGGATTGCGAGAAATTGAGTATCTCTCGGGAGCGCCAGGTGAAGTAGGAACAAAAAGCAATCTTCACTGTGTGCACAAGAAAAAGGAAATGATCATTGTAGAAACCATTTTGGAAAAAAACTTTCCTGATCAAATAAAGTTTGCTTATCAAAGCCCCATGGGATATAACGAAGTAGAAATGCTGTTTGAAAAATTATCAGAAACTAGTGTAAGCCAAACAACTAACAGCTATTTCGAATTCAAAGGACCCATGAAAATTATGGGCGTTTTATTTAAAGGTATGTTCAAAAAACAATCCTTAAAGTATATGACCGCTTTTAAGGATTATGTAGAAAACAAATAACGCAAAAGAGATGAAAAAAAGAGTAACAGGATTGGGAGGATTTTTCTTTAAAACCAAAGACCCTGACGGAATAAAAAACTGGTACAACAAGCACCTTGGGTTAAACACCGATGCCTATGGTTGTACGTTTTGGTGGAAAGACAATGATGGTAATAAATGTACTACGCAGTGGAGTCCTTTTAAGGATGACACCAAGTATTTTGCGCCAAGTGAGAAGCCATTTATGATGAACTTTCGAGTTGAAAACCTGACAGAGCTATTGGAGGCTTTAAAAGAAGAAGGAGTCACCATTGTTGGAGAAGTGGAAGAATACGAATATGGCAAGTTTGGATGGATTCTTGACCCTGAAGGCAACAAATTAGAATTGTGGGAGCCAATAGATAGCGCGTTTTTGTAATTATTTTTATAAATTTAGCGTTCAACTATAAACCAGTACTATATTATGTCAGAAGAAACTAACAACGATGGCTTCGAGAACGCTAAGGAAAAGGTAAGCGAAGCTGCCGAGAACATAGAGCAAGAGGCAAAAACCGCTGCCAGTGATTTTAAGGAAGCATGGAATGAAACTACGAGTGGTGGCGAAAACAAAAAAATGATTGCTGGAATCCTAGCTATTGTTATTGGATCTTTAGGGATTCACAAATTTATTTTAGGATACACAAAAGAAGGTATAATCCAAATAGTGATTACCGTTGTTACCTGTGGAGCAGGTGGAATTGTGGGACTAATTGAAGGAATTATTTATTTAACCAAGAGCGACGAAGAGTTTTATAACACCTACCAAGTAGGCCGTAGACCCTGGTTCTAAACAACGAAAGCTTTTGAAAAAAAACTCAAAAGCTTTTTGTTTTCAATATATTATCGTAATATTGCAATATAATAATAACACATGGGAGCCTCTAACCTTTCTATACATACACAACAACAAATTGATATCGCATCAATAGCCAAAGTACTTGCCCATCCCGCAAGAGTGGCCATCCTCGAATACATAAGCAAACAAGAATCTTGTATTTGTGGAGACCTTGTTGAAGAAATTGGTTTAGCACAGCCCACCATATCACAACACCTTCAGGTCATTAAACGCGCTGGACTTTTAAAAGGCTCTTTTGAAGGAAAAAGCATCTGCTATTGCCTGGATTTAGATCGATTTAAGGAGCTCCAAGGGCTTCTCAATAACTATTTTAATAACACCTCTGCACATTGCTGCTAAATTATTAGAAACTATGAAAACAAGCGAATTTTTACAATTACTAGACACTCACAAGGATACATCTCTCCTTTTTGAATATGCGCCATCACTTTTGGTGGGAGCAAACTATCATATCACCGAAGTAAAACATATAACAGTTGACTCTGTAGACTGCGGCGCCAGAACTGATGCATGGAAAGAAACTATTGTTCAATTATGGGAAAGCCCTTCAGAAATAGGAAAGACAGAATATATGAGCACCTACAAGGCCGCTGGAATTCTGAAAAAAGTGGCCCAAATGAAATCTTTTGAAGGAGATGCCGAATTAAAAATCGAATATAGCAATCCACTATTTCACACCGCGCAACTTTTTATTAATGATTACGAAATACACAACAACCAACTCCTTTTTAAATTGGCTGTTCAAAAGACCGATTGTAAAGCTAAAGAAGAATGCGGTGTAGACGTAGTTGCATCGAATACCCCTAATGAAGAGGTCTTGGTGACCTCAGAAGCCTGTTGCGAACCCGGAGGTGGATGCTGTTAACATGAAAATCATTCCCTTACAGCAGGAGCACTATTTGGAGGTTTCCAAAATTTACGCGGAAGGTCTCAAAAGTGGCTTAGCCACCTTTGAGACTCAAGTGCCCTCCTGGGATGTTTGGGATGAAAAATTCTTATCACCTTGCCGCTATGTGGCCATTAAAAATGATCAAGTAGTAGCTTGGTGTGCGTTAAGTGCTGTATCCAAGCGAGACGTCTATAAAGGTGTGGCAGAAAACACTATCTACGTGGCTGCATCACACCAAGGACGGGGAATTGGAAAAACAGTACTGAATTATCTCATATCGGAAAGTGAAAAAGCTGGTTTTTGGACCTTACAGGCTGGTATTTTTTCTGAAAATGAAGCCAGCATTAAATTACATAAGGTATGTGGATTCAGAATTATTGGATACCGTGAAAGAATTGCCCAACGCTATGGAAAATGGCATGATAATACACTTTTAGAACGAAGAAGTCCCTTGTTTAATTAAAAATACGGATCACCGTAACTCATCAATGAAGAATATTTTAGTCCTATGTACAGGAAATAGTTGCCGTAGTCAAATGGCTCATGGTTACTTAACCCATTTCGCAAACAACAAAGCAAACATATATAGCGCTGGAATTGAAACCCACGGTCTAAATCCTGGAGCGGTTTCCATCATGGCCGAAGACAATCTCGATATTTCACAGCATACCTCAAACCATGTGGATGAATACATGGGTATTGATTGGGATTATATTATTACGGTCTGTGACCATGCTTATGAAAACTGCCCTTTTATTCCGGCACTCAATGCTGAGCGATTGCATCATAATTTCTTTGATCCATCCAAAGTAATAGGGACCGAAGAAGAAAAGCACGCTGCATTTTTACGAGCACGTAACGAAATTAAATCTTATTGTGAGAGCTTTGTCGCTCAAAACCTATAGCCCGGGATCATAGTTTGTAGGTAAGGTATTTCCAACACGCTCTAACGCCAAATAACCGTCAAAACGAAGGTCTTTAGGAGGTACATAATTTCCATTCGGAAATACAATAAGAGGTGTCTTATGGTTCTTTTTTGTGATCAATGACATTTCGTTATTCTTTTTATACTCCAAAAGAAAATTGCGTTTAAAAACAACAATATGGCGATCTTGACGCGGAAAAATATCGAAAACCCTTTTTCTTGAGATAGAAGAAGCTCCGTTATATAGGGCAAATCCCTCATCCTTCAACTTGTCGGTGACTAGGGAACGTAAAAAATGCATGACCGACCCTTTATATTCTTCCACTCGACTCTTCTTAAAGCGCTCCAAAACCACATCATTTGATGTAAAGTCTTTATAAAAACTCCATCCATCATAATAGACATATCTACACAGGGGCACCTTTTTCTTGGACTGATCATATTTTGCTTCAAAATCATTGAGGTTGTACTCAATCTCATATCCCAATAAATTATTTCGAATACGAATGGGCACATCACTAGCCGCTTTCAAGGTCTCGTTTTCTTCCTGAAACCAAAGATCAATATCATCTTCGTTAAGAATGGTGCATAATTCTCCCGCTCGGGTAGCTCCTAGAAATTGCTTTTTAAACTCGCGAAGTTTCTTTTCCCTTGACCAGCCATCATGAGTTACTACAACCTCTTCAAGCATGTCGGTAGAAGGGGTTAAGATGACTTCTATCACCTCGGAACGATAGGCATTGTTTATCGCTTGGGTGGTATATCCAACATAACTAACAATTAAGGACGCTTTGATCTCTCGATCTGTACTTATCAGAAAGCGACCGTCGAGATCGGTAATTGTTCCAATGGTAGTCCCATTAATGTAAACAGTGGCTCCCGGAAGGGGGGTATCTGTGGTTGTATCATACACATATCCGTATATATTTTGTGCCGAAACGGACGTCGGCGCCAGTAAGATCATTGCCAGCAGGACGTAAAAATAGTATTGTATTTTCATTGATGGTTTTTTAAAATTGCCTCAAAAAACGCGCCAAAAGACAGCATATAAACATCACAGCCTCCATCAATTCCCTACTCCCTCACCTTACCTCTAAGCACGCTTACTTTAGAATTAAACGGATTTCCAGAAGAACGTCTAAAGGAAACCACCTGTCCACAATGCCAGATAGCATCAGCTATAGGGCCGTTTAAGTGATTCCAAAAAGGATATTCTGAAGAACCATTCGGGTTCTGAAATACAATGGTAAACTCAGAAAGGTCAGACGTTGTATTTCGAAATATATCCGCTGCCGTTTTTATATTCTCTAAGGTCTTTCTTCGTTTCTCTTCAAAGGTCATTTCGGGTTCCTCTACACGTATATTGGGTTTCTTTAAGGCTGTATTGATAATGGTCTTGGAGAGACCGTAAATATGATCTACAGTTTCGGCCGTAGTTCTGCTTTCTTCTCCTGGTTTAAAAGCCAAGTCTTCGGGACGCAGTCCTTCGGTGGCCCAATAGTACCGAAATCCCAATCCGTCGATCATTCGGGCAGCAACCGCTCCCGGTGTATATTCCGCAGGATAATCAGGTATTTCGTAATAGGGTAGCTCATTTTTTTCTTGCGCATAGAGTCCAAAACTTGCAAAACAGATACAAACTAGAGGTAACAGAGAATATTTCATAGTATTCATTTAAGTTGGTAGATGTCATGAAATTAATCTAAAAAATAATTTTACGTAAAAAATTAACAGTAAATGAAATATCTTTAACAAGAAGAGATCAACATTTATGCATCTCAATAGTATTATATCCTATGAAATTTACATCCTTTTTACTTACTGTCTTTTTGTTGTTGTCTTGTGTGGAAACCGTCAAACTTGTTGGCTTACATGAAGAAACCCCAGTGCCCACCACTTCTGAAACAGCATTAATTATTTTAGGCACTGTGCAAGATGCGGGATCTCCCCACATTGCCTGTAAGAGGGAATGTTGTGCTTCGTTGTTTCACAATCAAGATCCTAACAGGCAGGTGGTATCACTCGGGCTTGCCGATGTTGAAAACAAAAAGACCTTCCTCTTCGAAGCCACACCAGATATGACCCGCCAAACAAAAGCCCTAAAAGAATTTGCTTCCTTCGGAGAAAAGGAAACTCCAGATGGTGTTTTTCTAACGCATGCCCATATTGGTCATTATACTGGCTTAATGTACTTCGGAAAAGAAGCCATGAATGCAGATAAGGTTCCTGTTTATGCCATGCCCAAAATGAAGCACTTTTTACAAACCAATGGCCCCTGGAGTCAGTTAGTGTCTACTCAAAACATTGCAATTACCTCTACGACAAATGGGCGACCTATCGAACTTACATCAAATATCACCATCACTCCGCTCCTTGTACCTCATCGTGATGAGTATTCTGAAACTGTGGGGTATATTATAGCAGGTCCCAATAAAAAGGCCCTTTTTATCCCAGATATTGATAAGTGGGGAAAATGGGAAACGTCTATCATTGAAATGATCCAACAGGTAGATTACGCTTTTCTAGATGCTACGTTCTATGATGGGGAGGAAATCAATAATCGAGATATTTCACAAATACCGCATCCATTCATTATTGAAAGTATGACCAAGTTCAAAGACCTTCCCGCGAGTGAAAAACAGAAAATATATTTTATTCATTTTAACCATACCAACCCTGTATTAAACCGAGATAGTCCGCAACATCAAAAAGTAATAGACAATGGGTTTAATATTGCACATATCTATGATGTGGTTTCTTTATAGCTTCTGAAAAACAGCACCGTGAGTTCCTTGACCAAAAACAAACAGTATTTCAAATTTAGCGCCTATGGTTTCCTAAAGAACCTGCGCTTTTTTGATGCTTTTTTATTACTTTTTTTTCTTGAAAATGGAATCACATATACGCAAATTGGTATCCTCTACGCTGCTCGCGAAATTATCACCAACGTGTCAGAAATTCCCTCCGGAATTATCGCCGACACCTATGGGCGTAAGAGTTCGCTCATTGTAGCTTTTCTGCTTTATATCATTTCGTTTTTACTTTTTTATGTCACTAGTGAATTTTATGTATTGCTTATAGCCATGCTCTTATTTGGAGTTGGTGAAGCCTTTCGTTCTGGAACTCACAAAGGCATGATTATGGATTACCTTCGGTTAAATAATTGGGAGGATCAAAAAGTTGATTACTATGGCCATACACGTTCTTGGTCTCAAAAAGGGTCGGCTGTTTCTGCCCTCTTTGCTGGTCTTTTAGTACTGTATTCGGGAAGTTATAGAATCATTTTCTTGGTTTCGGCACTTCCTTATATCATCAATTTTTTCAATATATATTCATATCCAAAAGAGCTCAATCATTCTTTGCGACCTTCTAAAAACAACGATCAAAAAAGAGTGGTATTTACGTTCCGTTCGTTCGTGAGTGTTTTGAAAAAACCCAAGGTATTGCAGATCATTAACTCGGCAGCGCTTCACACGGCATTTTTAAAAGCCATCAAAGATTATATTCAGCCCATACTGGTCTCTGTAGCGTTGCTCACTCCTGTTCTACTAACCATTGACGCAAAAAGAAAGACGGGACTCATCATTGGGATTATATACTTTTTTATCTTTCTGCTAACCTCGTATGCCTCCAGAATTGCGTTTCGCGTTTCTAAACTAAACGTAAAAAACCTTCCCCTAGTAACGCTATTTCTTGGTTTTATAGCGGGTGTAATCTGCGGAATCCTCTACATATACGAACTCTGGATACTATCCCTTGTTGCCTTTGTGCTAGTCTTTGTGTTGGAGAACTTAAGAAAGCCATTACTCACAGGAGAAATTGCCGATGCCGTTCCCAATGAAATCTTGACATCTGTGATTTCAGCCCAATCTTTTTATAGGACCGTGTTGACTGCAACCCTCGCACTTCTGTTAGGTATTTTTGCAGATCTTTTAGGTATTGGAAAGTCTCTCCTCATTGTTTCTTCGTTTCTGGTGTTAATCACCCTGATTATTGGAATTATAGGTAACGCCCGCAATTAATCGCAAACAATTGATTATAAATTCGATTGGGGTTCCTTAAATTGTACTACATTTATTCTACTACATTATAAATTTGGTTTTGCATGGATGCTCTGAAAAAAGAGATTCTAAAATTACACGAAATTTCAAGCGAACTTGAGCCTTCGGAGTTGGACAGAAATACATATGTGCAGGAAGTAAGTACGTATGCAAATTCCTTTATCAACAATATTGAAGCGTACAAAGCCTATTCAGATGAAAAGGAAACACCTGATGTCCTTTCCCTAGATTCTTCGAAAAAATCACTGAAAGAAATTCTTAAAATTTACCATGACGAGGTAACTTTAAAAGGTATAAAACCCGCTTCTGGTGGACATATAGGATATATCCCAGGTGGTGGAATCTATACCGCCGCTATTGCCGATTATCTGGCAGATGTTACCAACGAATATTCGGGCATGTATTATGCTTCTCCCGGTGGAGTTACCATAGAGAACGAACTAATTGATTGGATGAAATCCCTCTTTGGATTCCCCAAGACGGCCATCGGCAATCTTACCTCTGGTGGTTCTATTGCCAATTTAATCGCACTAACCGCCGCTCGTGACAAACATAAAATAAAGGGTGCTGCTATTGAAAATAGTGTCATCTATATGAGTGCCCATGTTCATCATTGTATCAATAAGGCCCTTCGAATTATAGGATTGGAAGATATTATTATACGTCATGTCGATCTGGATGCTACCTCCAAAATCATCCCGGAAGACCTCTTGTTAAAAATAACCACAGATAGGGCGCAAGGGCTAAAACCTTTTTTGGTTATCGCTTCTGCAGGAACCACAGATACAGGCGCCATAGACCCTCTTGAAAGTATTGGGAACATAGCAAAAACAAACAATCTTTGGTATCATATAGATGGAGCTTATGGTGGTTTTTTTATGTTAACCGAACAGAAAAAAGAAGCATTGAAGGGAATTGAACTCTCAGATTCTTTAGTGGTTGATCCTCACAAAGGCCTGTTTCTTCCGTATGGATTGGGCGCGGTGTTGGTGAAAGACAAAGAAGCCGTATATCATTCGCATCATTATGTGGCCAACTATATGCAAGATGCCGTTCTGGAAGCCCCTCTTAATCCAGCCGATGTTTCTCCTGAATTGACAAAACATTTTAGGGGATTGCGCTTGTGGCTTCCTCTAATGCTGCATGGTATTGAACCCTTTATTGCTTGTTTAGAAGAAAAACTCCTGTTGACGCACTATTTCAGAAAACGATTGGTCGAAATAGGATTTAATGTTGGGCCTGAACCTGATTTATCGGTGAGTTATTTCTGGCGTCCTTCTACTCATATTGATGAAAATCTCCTCAACGAAAAACTCATGGAAGCCATCCATAAAGACGGCACCATTTTTCTAAGTTCTACCAAAATTGAAGGAAAATTTGTCATCCGAATTGCCATTCTATCCTTTAGAACCAAACTACACACCATAGACAAAGCTATCGCTATGATCGAAGCTAAATGCAAAGAAGTAGAAGCTCGATTCTAGATTTTTCAATTCCTTAAAAATACGTATTTATACTGATTGTCAATACTTTGCGTATTGAGTATCTTGTGAATTCACTACTAAAAGAACAGTCATGAAAGTAATTAATCCACATCCAATAACTCAGATATTTCCCAGCGGTAATAATTATATAGATGGTCGTCCATGTTTTGATCCAACAGGAACCGTTGTTCTTTTTGAACGCTCCGGGGGCAACTTGCCGTTGGCTCAATTTTGGTCTATCAATATTGAAAAAGTCTTTCCAGAAGAACTTTTTTATATGAGCAATAACTACAGTTGTTTCCGGGCCGATTGGTCTTGGAATCCAACCCTCACCGAAAATCAGATTGCTTTTACAGGCATTTTTAACACGGGTGACCAAACCAAGTCTATTATTATGTTACTTTCTGAGGGTGGAGAAAATGGAAGTGCCAACTTTATGGGCGTTGAGGGTTTTGTGGGTGATACGCTCTCATATCCTGCTTGGCATCCAAATGGCAATGTCTTGCAGATTACCAATTATAGTAGTAAAGAGCTCATAAGAGCTAATCTTAATGGCAAGTACAAAAGAACCCTAACCCCAACAAATATGTGGACGGGAATGGGGACCTTAAACTCAAAGAACCCTGCAATGATTGCTTATGCAGGTCAACCCGTAAAGCAAAATGGAAGTTACAACCAAGACATAAATCAGGTTTGGCTTCAAAATGGAAATGATGATCCCATTTTGTTCTCCAGTGATGCACCTGGAGCTATTGGTCGTGCGCCTTGGTTTAGTCCTGAAGGCGACGTAATTGCATTTGAAGCCTATGCTAATGGAGCCACTGGAAAGATGCAAATATTCCTCAGAGCCATAGACAGTTTAGCTGATTCTCCTATTATCCCTGTGAGTAATCCAAACCAGGGCTCCCAACACGCCAAATTTTCCCCAGATGGCAGCAAACTTGTATGGGCACAAAACACAGGGCCGGGTAAAACACAAATTTATATGGCTGACATTGAATATTAGTACATCTTTGGTTTTTCAATTAAGTAGTCTCACTACAATAGATTCAAAAATAAAGAGTTTTCTTTGGTAACGACTTGTTTCTTGCAAAGACGTATCTTACTGAATAAATTAAGTGTTACTCATGAAAATCCTCACAAAGGGTAATTATTACGGTGCTAAAAGATCTGAAATCCATGTCAATGGGGTGGTGCTTTCTGAATACAATTATTTGGCTGCTGAAACCGACTGGCATTTTCATGAGAACCCCTACTTCATGTATGTGATTCAGGGTGACTTATACGATATTAATAAGAAACGTAAAACAACTTGTCCCTCAGGAAGTCTTGTGTTTCACAACTGGCAAGAACCCCATCAAAACACCCGAGAGTCAGAGTTTGCCAGAGGGTTTCACATAGAATTTGAACGACCTTGGTTTGACGAAAAAAAATGGGGTGTTGATCTTTGGGAAGGAAGTCAATTGCTTGAAAACCCTGAGTTACATCATACTCTGGCCAAGTTGTATTTTGAATTTAAATGCCAAGACGCGTTTTCCGATTTGTCCATAGAGCTATTACTCATGAATCTTTGCGAGAAAATTGAATCCAAACGACCCGTGTCTTCCCTCAAAGAACCCTCATGGATTGTTCCCTTAAAAGAATTATTGCATGACGATCATACCACCCTTAGTCTTCAGTATCTCTCTGAAAAATTGGGTGTCCATCCGGTACATCTGTCTCGCACTATTCCAAAGTACTTCTCAACGACCTTAGGTGATTATCTTCGGAAACAAAAAATAAAACAGGCCTTGAGTTACCTTATGAACTCAAATTTTTCCCTGACAGAAATAAGCTATATCTGTGGGTTTTCAGACCAAAGTCATTTTACGCGTACTTTTAAGTTGTATTTTGGGGTAACGCCGAAGGCTTTTAGAAACAGAATGAGTGCCTAACCCTTATTTTGAATGTTAATTTGGTTCTATTCTAAGCCCTAATCCTCGCGTAGCTTTGTTTAAAATATTCATCATGTATAAAAACATCATCACCTTAGTTTGCCTTTTTCTCTTTGTTCCTTTTGTCAATGCTCAATTGGATTTTTCCTCCAATAATAAGATAACGCACCCCTTGCTCACCCAATTAGACAGTGCAACCCAAGCCGGTGCTTATGAGCGCATCACTAGTATCTTAATTGCCAAAGACGGGAAGGTTCTTTTTGAAAAATACTACCGTGAAAACACGGTCGACTCAAAACACAATACACGTTCTGCCACCAAAACAATGGCAACCCTCATGACGGGAATTGCTATGGATAAAGGGTTTATTTCTTCTGAAAAAGATAAGATTTATACCTACCTACAACACAAATTACCTGTACAAAATCCTGACCCGCGTAAAGAAGCTATGACTATTGAAGATGTGCTTTCTATGAGCTCACTCATGGAATGTAATGATAGCAATAGTTTTTCCCGAGGCAATGAAGAGCGCATGTATATTGTAGAAGATTGGCTTCAATTTTTTATGGATTTACCCGTTAAGTCTTTCCCTTTTGGTCCAAAACCCGAAGAGCAACCCTATGGGCGATCTTTTGCGTATTGCACTGCCGGGGCTGCCGCTATGGCCGAAGTGGTTCAATCTGCCACTAAAATCCCTTTTGACAAATTTATGAAGGAACATCTTTTCGCTCCGCTTGATATCACTGACTACAAACTTCATTATACCCCTAACGGAACACTCAATACGGCTGGAGGTAGCGAGTACAAAAGCAGAGATTTTCTGAAACTCATACAAATGTGTTTGCAAAAAGGTGAGTGGAATGGTGAGCGCCTAATTTCTTCTGAATGGATCGAGAAAGCGACATCTCCCAAGGTAAATGCATGGCCAGGTATGGACTACGGCTACCTGTTTTGGTTGCCTAGTTTTGGGCAAGAGACTAAATTCAGGGGGTTCGCCATGTCAGGAAATGGAGGAAACCGGATGATAGCTTTCCCAGAACTACGAGCAACCATAGTAGTTACCACCACCAACTACGGAAACCGTAATGCACATAACTATGTAGATGAAATGCTAAACAACTACATAGTTCCGATGCTACAAGGTGACTAATCTCTGTTTTTTTGTTAGTTTAGAGGTATGGAATTTCAACCTGCATACGCCAACTATCAGCAAAAAGTGCAAGACAGTTTTGATAAGCAACAATTCATGAAGCACATCAACGCTAAACTGCTAAACGTGCAACCAGGTTATTGCGAAATTGAAATCCCCTACGCCCCAGAATTAAGCCAACAACATGGCTATTTCCATGCTGGCATTATTGGAACCATTGCAGACAATGCCGCTGGCTATGCTGCCTTTTCCTTGATGGAAGAAAGCTCGTCTATTGTAACGGTTGAATTCAAACTCAATGTGATGTCACCGGGTGATGGAGACGTGCTTATTGGGAAGGGTCATGTACTCAAAAAAGGAAGAACCCTTACCATTTGCAGGGCCGATGTGTACATTGTCAAAAACGGAACCGAAAAGTTATGTGCAGCCTCTCAAGCTACTTTAATTGAATTGCGGGATCAAGAAAACAGTGCAGTTACCTAATATAATTCAAAATTATCTTTAAAATACTCCATTGACACCAGCCATTGATCTGCATGATTCTTTGGGTTTCTAGCAATCATATCTCCGCTTTTTGGAGAGCCATTGGCCAGGTCGGCTTCAGAAATAGAGATCTTATACTTTTCGGTAGTAAGCAACGTTCCAAGTGCTATTTCTTCCTTTGTTACGGGCCTCATCTCCGCGATCTGCGTTCTTCGATATCGTTTAAAATCATTCATCATATACGGTGGTTAACAAAATTAGATGCAATAGCAGTTCTCTACTTACGCTATTGTGGGTGTAAATCTTTACACTTATATTCAGCGTATCAAAGTTACTCTAGATTGATCGTATAAACAAAACAGGAATTATGTTTCAGAAATATAAACTAATACTACTCTTGAGCGTGCTAACGGTTTGCTATACTACAGTTGCTCAAACTTCGGAAAGCAGTCAGTTACTAACTATCGATAGGATTTACAGTGGAGAATTTAGACAAGATTTTGAGCGTGCTATTCAGTGGGATAGTGATGGAGAAGGGTATATCACCATCGAAAAATCAAGGACAATATCGGGAGCCGATGAGCTCGTTCACTATACCAGTGCTAGTCAAGAAAGAAGTCCGTTTATAACAGCGGATAAACTACGTGCTAACGGAACCTCAATATCCATAGAAAGCTTTACGCTTTCGGCAGATGGGACTAAGGTGCTTCTATTTACCAACTCAAGCCGAGTTTGGAGATCCAATACAAAAGGGGATTATTGGGTCTATGACCTACAAAACGAAACCTTAAAACAGCTAGGGACTTCTTTTGATGCCTCATCATTAATGTTTGCCAAATTTTCTTCAGACAATCGTTTTGTATTTTACGTGCACAAATTCAATATCTATAAAGAAGATTTTGCGAATAGCACAGTCACTCAATTAACAAAAGATGGTAACGGAGACATCATTAACGGAACCTTTGACTGGGTATATGAAGAAGAGTTTGGAAAAAGAGATGGCTTTAGTATTAGTCCTTCAGATGAACACATTGCATTTTGGCAATTGGATGCATCGGCTACAGGGACTTTCTATATGATAAATAACACCGATTCCATCTACTCGAGGCCCATTCCGTTGCAATATCCTAAGGTGGGCGATGATCCTTCCGCAGCAAAAATTGGGATCATTGATTTGAATACCCAGCAACTTCATTGGATTCCTTTGGAAGGTGGTGAAAAGGAAAATTACATCCCAGGAATACAATGGGTGAATAAGGATCTACTGCTAATCCAACAAATTAACCGGCATCAAAATCGCCTTACTATTTGGTCCTATGCGCCTAGTACTAAGGCCATCAAAAAAGTATATACTGAAACTGAAGACACCTGGGTGGATATCGATTATCCCGATGTCTCATCTAATAGTTGGGGTAATAATGACCTCCAATTGGTCGATGACAAAACGGCCTTCCTTCGGATGACCGAAAATGATGCTTGGCGGCATATTTATAAAGTATCTATTGCCACAGGGAAAAAGACGCTGGTCACCCCTTTTGATTATGATATTGCCTCCATGCGCACCGCCACAAAGAAAAATGTCCTCTATATGGCGTCTCCCACGAACAGCACACAGCGCTATTTGTATAGCACCGATCTAAAAGGCAAAGGAAATGATACACGTATAACGCCTGAAGAATTTAGCGGATTGAATGCCTATAACATTGCGCCCAATGGAGGGTATGCCATACATACACACCAGAGTACAACAGCAGTAAGAACCGTCCGATTTATTAGTTTACCAGACCATAAAGTGATCAAAACTCTGGTCGATAATGCTACCTATAAGAAGCAATTAGACGCCTTAGCGCTTCCAGAGGTAAAGTTCTCTGAAGTCACTACAGAAGAAGGTATTTCCATTGACGCAAGAATGATCTTCCCACCAAATTTTGATGCTTCCAAAAAATATCCCGTGGTATTTCATGTATACGGCGAACCTTGGGGACAGGTAGCTATGGACACGCAAATTGGATTCATAAATATTTTCTTAGCACAGCAAGGGTATATTATCATTGATATGGATAATAGAGGAACACCTTGTTTAAAAGGAAGCGCCTGGCGAAAAAGTATCTATCGAAAAATTGGTGTCATTAATACACGTGATCAAGCCTTGGCTGCCAAAGAAATTTTAAAATTGGACTACCTCGATGAAAACCGCACGGCCGTCTGGGGTTGGAGTGGCGGTGGCTCTATGACACTCAATTTGATGTTCAAATATCCGGAAATTTACAAAACTGGGGTCGCTGTTGCGGCGGTATCCAACCAATTGGTGTACGACAATATTTACCAAGAACGGTATATGGGGCTCCCTCAAGAAAACAAGGAAGATTTTATTGCGGGTTCTCCAGTTACCTATGCAAAGAACTTAGAAGGAAACCTGCTCCTTATACACGGCACTGCCGATGACAACGTCCATTATCAAAGTGCCGAAATCTTAATCAATGAGTTGATCAAAGAGAACAAACAGTTTGATATGATGGCCTATCCAAATAGATCGCACGGAATTTATGAGGGTCATAATACAAGTAGACACGTCTATACTTTGATTACCAATTATATCATGGAAAAAACGCCATCTAACTAACAAAAAACATATCTTAGTTCCGAGTATTAATTCAACCATTAACTAACTAATCATTATCTCATGAAAAAATTATTACAAGTAGTAGTATTAGGTGCTCTTTTTTGCGCCTTTGGAACTGCAAACGCACAAAAATTAAAGAAATTCAACAGTTCGATCGAGAAAAAAGTTGGACCAAAAAAGATCAAAGTCCCTTATACAGATGTAAATACATATTTGGGATATGTACAACCTGGAAATGAAGATGAGGTAAGAGACGGAAAAAAATTCTACTATATCTATGTATGGATTCCATTGGTAGCGCCTGAACTTGGAGTTCGAATGATGTCTCCTGTTGGCAATACTAAAATCAAGAAAAATGCTATTAAATCTGCAGAATATGAAGCTAACGCTGGTAGTTCTGATTATTTTGACACATACATTACCCTAGAAAAATCTGACATTATATCGAGAAAAAATGTTAGTGAAGAAAGTGTCAAAGCTGCCAACTGGACGGTTTTAGACAAAAATGACGACAGCAGTGAAATGCCTAAACAACCTAGTGGATCAAGTTATAACTCTTTATTAAGATACGAGAGTCAAACGGGTGACCCCCTTAAAGCACTTACGGTTGGTCTTTATAGAATAGGGTTTACCACCTATAAAAAAGGAGAGGTTCAAGGCTCTTTTCTTGCCGAGGTTGCATCCCCAGTAAAACTTCCGGGAGTGGCATTAGCAAAAACCATTGAAGGCTTAGTAAGACAACTGAACCAGTAGATTTTAGAACAATTTTTAATAGCAGTTACGGTTTACAAAATAGTGATTTTGTAAACCGTAACTATTTAAAATCAAACTGCTGGCAGTATATTTAACTTTTAGATATGAAAAAAACCGTTTTAATTACTGGAGCAAGTACAGGAATAGGTCTTGCTTTGGCTGAAAAATTATTAAACCAAGGTGCTATTGTGATTGGAACAAGCAGAAGCGGTGTTATAGATCTTCAGCATAAAAACTTTCACGCACTTGCCCTAGACCTTACCAATCCGTCAAGCATTGAGAGTGCGCACCAAGAAATTCTTGCAAAATTTGAAACCATCAATATCTTGATTAACAATGCCGGTGTTGGACCAGACTTGGATACGCATTGGCCTGAAATGGAATCTTTCGCAAAGACCTTTAGTGTGAATGTCACTGGAACTGTATTCTTTACAGAACCCTTAATTGCTCGAATTCCTCACGAGGGTATCATCGTAAATATCTCCTCCAAAATGGGTTCCATAGCGCAATGTGTAACCACTGACTCGGTAGCCTATAGAATGTCAAAGAGCGCTTTAAACATGTACTCAAAAATACTAACCAATAGGTTGAAGGGTGTCCCTAAAATTGTATCCATCCATCCAGGTTGGGTGCAAACTGAAATTACAGAAAACAGTAAGTTACATGCTAGGTTAACTCCACAAGAGTCGGCAACTAATATTTTGAACTTTATACAAGGAGATTTTAAAAGCGGAACCTTTTGGGATTCAGAAAGCGGTGTTGAACTCCCTTGGTAAGCTAAGTCATCGAGTTCCTTAACACATGAACACGCGTAAACTCATATTACCCATAATTGTGATTTCACAGTTTTGTTGTACCTCTCTTTGGTTTGCCGGAAATGGGGTAATGGGTGATCTCGTAACAAATTTTAATCTCAGCGAGAACTCTTTAGGTCACTTGACCTCAGCCGTTCAATTTGGGTTTATCACAGGCACCTTACTCTTTGCCATCTTGACCATCGCAGACCGTTTCTCCCCCTCAAAAGTATTCTTTGTTAGCGCCTTGTTGGGAGCATTATGTAACCTTGGAGTGGTATGGGACGGAAACACCGTAACTAGTTTGCTCCTCTTTCGGTTTCTAACAGGGTTTTTTCTTGCGGGCATCTATCCTGTTGGCATGAAGATAGCGGCAGATTACTTTGAAAAAGGGCTTGGAAAGTCGCTTGGTTTTCTCGTGGGGGCTTTGGTACTAGGAACAGCCTTCCCACACATATTGAAAGGAATGACACTCGATTTTCCATGGAGATTCGTGCTCTACACAACCTCTTCGTTAGCTGTATTGGGGGGGGGGTTGATGCTCTTTTTTGTCCCCAATGGCCCCTTTCGAAAACCGGGGCTCGGTGTCGATTTATCTGCTTTCTTTACCGTGTTTCGCAACAGGAACTTCCGTAGTGCGGCCTTTGGTTATTTTGGACATATGTGGGAATTATATGCCTTCTGGGCTTTTGTACCAGTCCTGCTGAAAACCTATGTAGATCTCCATCCGCAGGCCTCGTTTAATATCCCTCTACTGTCATTTTGTATCATTGGTATTGGTGGATTGGCCTGTGTAATAGGCGGGTACATTTCGCAATCATTGGGCACAAAAAGAACCGCTTTTATAGCCTTGCTTCTGTCAGGCATCTGCTGTCTCATCGTTCCATGGATGTTCGCGGTTAATTCGGAAAGCTTGTTTGTCATGTTCCTCCTTTTTTGGGGAATGGTTGTGATTGCAGACTCCCCGTTGTTCTCTACGTTGGTTGCTCAAAGTGTGGCGCCCCAACTCAAAGGAACTGCGCTTACCATTGTAAATTGTATTGGTTTTGCTATTACCATTGTGAGTATCCAATTACTCACAGCATTGGTAGAAATTATGACCCCTACAGCCTACTTGATCCTCGCCCTAGGGCCTATTTGGGGATTGATAGCATTGCGCCGAAAAGCTTAATACATAAAAACCATTGGAGTTTACTACCTTTGGATTCTCCCTGTTAATTAACAATCCATAATCGTGACTAAGGTCTTGTATTTTCAAGACATAATCCCTGAAATTGTTTCCATATCAAATGATAAAATTCTTTAGAGAAATTAGACAGCGCTTGCTTCGAGAAAATAGAATAAGTAAATACGTACTATATGCCCTCGGTGAAATAATACTTGTGGTAGTGGGCATCCTTATTGCCTTACAAATTGGCGCTTGGAATGAAGATTTTGTAAATAGAGAGAAAGAAGCAGAGTTGCTTCATGATTTATGCGTCGATTATATGGAAACCAAAAATAGGCTTGAGAAAACAATTGTTTCACAAGGAAAAGCCGTTCATTATTCCAGACGTATCCTTGAATTATATGAAAAAGATGCACTACACTTAAAAAGAGATTCAATCTCAGAGTTTGTTGTAAGAGGTGCACTGTCTTGGTGGCGGGCAGAACCAATTACCAGCACCTACGAAACTATGATAAGCACTGGTAACATTGATCTCTTGCAAGACGCAGATCTAAAACGAAAATTAGCAGAATTTCATACCGAATGGAGTAGCGGATTCGAAGATCATGAAGCGAGTTTGGATTTGCTCTCAATTTTAACCGAAGACATAAGAGAGCATCCTCTTTTTCTCAACGATGAAGCCATACGAAAAGACATAGGGCTTCAATCTATTGACCCTCTAAAACGAGATGCCGATATCTCCTTGGAAGTGGTGGAACGGTTAAAACACAAACATTCCTTTTTTAATACACTCTTTTTAAGACTATCGTTTGAAGTGAACAGGTTGCATATGCAAAAAAAGATGCTTGCTTTTGTAGATGAAACCTTAGAAATACTAGCCTGCGAAAAGTAGAACTATTCCTCTTCGCTCCTATTAGCATACTTCTTTTCCAACTCGGCTTGAAACTCTTCCATAACTGGTTTTACGGTACTTTCGGGGAGGTCAGCAATACGAATATACATCAAGCCATCCACCGCATTATTGAATAACGGATCTACGTTAAAAGCAACTACTTTGGCGTTTTGCTTAATGTACTTTTTGATGAGCACTGGAAGGCGGAGGCTTCCTGGTTCTACTTCATCAATAATTTTGTCAAACTTGTTCAGATCAGCTTCACTTTCGTCAAAAATAAAGTCCTTATCGGCATCCTTCAACTTTACCTTGTATTCTTTTTTAGGATGAATATATTGCGCCACATAGGGATCGTAGTAATTAGACTTCATAAACTCGATCATAAGGGACTTTGAGAATTCAGAAAAATTATTACTAATACTTACCCCACCAATTAAAAAGCGATGTTCGGGGTGTCTTAGTGTAGTATGAACTATTCCTTTCCAAAGCAAAAACAACGGCATTGGACGTTGCTGATATTCTTTAATAATAAAAGCACGACCCATTTCAATGGACTCGTTCATCATAGAGTACAATTCTGGCTCAAAGCGAAACAGGCTTTGCAAATAGAATCCATCTATGCCGTGAGATGCAAATATTTTGGACCCCAGTCCCATTCGGTATGCCCCAGCTAGTTTTTTTGCTTGATTATCCCACAAGAACATGTGGTGGTAATAGGTATCAAAGTGGTCTAAGTCTGTAGAGTTATTGGTTCCCTCGCCTACTTCTCGAAAGGTCATTTCTCTAAGACGTCCAATTTCTTGTAAAATTCCGGGGATATTTTCGGCGGCAGCCAGATACACCTCATAGTTCTTACTAATGAGCAAACGTTTGTCATCTTCCAACAGCGCTTCCATTTCCATCTCCATGGCCTCCACAGGCATGGGGCCGGCAATCTTTTTAGGCACTTTAGGTATTTTCAGGGTCTTAGGGATGTTTTCCAGTAATTTTTTCTTCTCAAAAGGGTTGGCCAGCATATACGTTTTCTTCCGAAGAAATTCGGTCAACGCCTCGGTAGATTCGTGTTCTTTCTGATCTTTTACGGAAATAGGATTTCCTATTCGTACTTTGATCAATCGTTCTTTTTGCGTGAGCAATTCTGAAGGTAACTTCGCCGTACGTAAGGTATCGCTTAACTTGGCCAGACGATAGAATAATTTACTGTTCTTAGCATGAAAATAAATAGGAACCACAGGAACTTCGGCCTTTTTCACAAGCTTCATAGCGGCTACTTCCCAGGGTTTATCTACAACTAACTTACCATCTCTATAGGTTGAAACTTCACCAGCCGGAAAGATTCCCAAGGGGTAACCTTCTTTTAAGTGGGTGATTGCCAACTTGAAACCCATTAAACTTGACTTTACATCCTTCCGTTCTTCAAAAGGATTTACGGGCATTACATAGGGCTTCAACGGAAGAATTCTATGCAATAAGAAGTTCGCCAATATCTTAAAATCTGGACGACGTTCTAGTAATAATTTCAGCAAAAGTATACCATCTATGCCTCCGAGAGGATGATTGGAAATGGTAATAAAAGGCCCCGTTTTTGGAATTCTTTTTAGGTCTTCTTCGGGAATCTCAAAATTGATTTCAAACTCTTCTAGAAGCGCATTTATAAACTCAAGATCGTTCAGATGCTTGTGTTTGTCATAAATCATATTCATTGTAGAAATATTCAACACCTTCATGAGTAGCCATCCCATAGAGGTGCCTATAAAGCCGAATTTATCGACATTAATGGCTTTAGCTACTTCTTTTGCATTGACTAATCCCATAGGGTTTTCAGTTTTGAGAAAAACAAAGATAATGAAACAAAGACGATAAAATTTATTCGTTTATAACCAACTGTACAGTTTCCTTACTTTCCTGTTTTAACAATACTTCTTTCTCTTCAACGAGAGCTCTAATCTCTGCTGGAGTTGAGTGCCTTACGGTATAAATAGTGACTCCTTCATAGCACGTAACTTTAAATTTTTCTCGCAGACGTGTGAGCAGTTCTTCCAAATTATTGAATTTGTTATCAACACATACTGAAAAACTAATCGCCGAATTCTGTATCAACTCAACACGCATTCGATATTGATGCAAAAACTGAAACACTTCGCTAATATTGTCTTCCATCATAAATGAAAAATCCAGCGAAGACAGCGAGATAAGGACCTGATCTTTTTTAAGGATAAAGCAAGAAACCATAGGATCTAACATCACACCTTTTCCAACGCAAGTTCCAGGATTGGTTGGATTCATAAAGGATTTCACAAATAATGGAATCTCCTTACGTTGCAAGGGTTGTAATGTTTTTGGGTGAATTACAGAGGCTCCATAAAAAGCCAATTCAATGGCCTCTCTGTATGAAATATGGTTGAGCAATTGAGTGCTTGTAAAATAGCGGGGGTCTGCATTTAGAACCCCTGGCACATCTTTCCAAATGGAAACGCTATGGGCATTGAGGCAATAGGCAAAAATTGCTCCTGTATAATCACTGCCTTCACGCCCAAGTGTAGTGGTGAAGTTGTTGGTGTGCTCGGCACCCAAAAACCCTTGGGTAATAGTAATGGTATTAGGATCAACGAGTTCAATTATTTTCTTTTGCGTTACCTCCCAGTCTACCTTTGCGTCTCTATAGTTGGCGTCCGTTTTAATACACTGCCTAACATCTTGCCAGGTATTCTTTATCCCGTCTTCCAAAAGAAATGAAGACACGATAGTCGTAGAGATGAGTTCTCCATAAGAGACCACCTGATCATAGACATAGGCATGATTTGTAGATTTATTGGTGTCCAAAAAACGATCAAGTTCTGAAAAGAATCCAGCTACTTTTTCAAAAATGGGATGGGACATATTGGGAAACAGTTCTTTCAGAATGCCATGATGATAGTCACGCACAAAATGGATGCTACTGGCTAATTCAGACCTGTCGGAAAAATAGCTTTGTACTATTTTTTCCATGTGGTTGGTTGTTTTTCCCATTGCCGAAATAACAACCACAAGTTTATCTTCTCCCGTTGCTCGAAGTACGGCTGCTATATTTTTTACCCCTTCGGCATCCTTGACCGAAGCCCCCCCAAATTTGAAAACTTTTATCACTACTTATATAATATTTTTAATTCCTGATTCATCCATTTGTGCTATATGCCAATCTTTTAATATGGTGGCACCGCTTTGTTCATAGAATTTTATTGCGCCTTCATTCCAATTTATAACCACCCAGTCCACTCTTTTTACTCCATGTTGATCTCCAAAGCGCATCACCTCTTTGTACAACAGGCTTCCTATTCCTTTACCTCTCATGCTCCCTTTAACAATAAGATCTTCCAAATAAAGTGATCTTCCTTTCCAGGTAGAGAACTTAAAATATACCAGTGCCATACCCACTATTTCATCAGCTACTTCAGCTACAAAACAGGTGTATGATGGATGTTCTCCAAAACCTTCTTCCAAAAGATCCGCTTCAGTTACCTCTACGGCATCGGGTTCTTTTTCATATACTGCTAGCTCAATGATAAGCCCTCGCAAGTGCGGTACGTCTGCAGGAATTGCTTTTCGAATAATGATATCCATAGTCTGCATTTTTTACCTCACAAATATCGGTTCAATTTCTTAAAAATCCCGATATTTGTGCCAAATTCATGACAACCTTCCTTTATGGCTAAACAAAATCAAACGCTAGGCGAATTTATAATTGGAAATCAGGGCGAATTTAAATACTCCTCTGGTGAGCTAACCCGTCTTATAAATTCAATCCGATTAGCCGCAAAAGTGGTAAATCACGAGGTAAATAAAGCAGGTTTAGTCGATATTTTAGGAGCTGTCGGAGACACTAATGTCCAAGGCGAAGACCAGCAGAAATTGGATGTGTATGCCAATGAGGCTTTTATAAAAACACTCACCAACAGAGAAATAGTTTGTGGTATTGCCAGTGAAGAAGAAGACGATTTCATATCTATTAAAGGGCGTAATGAAAAAAACGATAATAAATATGTCGTTCTCATCGATCCTTTGGATGGGTCTTCAAACATTGATGTAAATGTTTCGGTAGGAACTATTTTTTCCATTTATCGTCGTGTAACGCCTACTGGGAGTCCAGTGACTTTAGATGACTTTTTACAACCGGGCAATCGGCAAGTAGCTGCCGGATATATTGTCTACGGAACCTCCACGATGATTGTTTATTCTACTGGGCATGGGGTCAATGGATTTACATTAAATCCTGCCATTGGCACGTACTACCTCTCGCACCCAAATATGCAATTTCCTGAAACTGGGAATATCTACTCGGTGAATGAAGGCAATTATGTTCATTTCCCGCAGGGGGTTAAAAACTATATTAAATATTGCCAGGAAGAAGAAGATGATCGTCCCTACACTTCCAGATATATAGGGTCATTGGTTTCAGATTTTCATAGAAATATGATTAAAGGAGGTATTTATATCTATCCCAACACATCCAAAAACCCCAATGGAAAACTACGTTTGTTGTACGAATGCAACCCCATGGCTTTTATTGCAGAGCAGGCGGGCGGAAAAGCGAGCAATGGTTTTATGCGAATCCTTGATATTCAACCTACCGAGCTGCATCAACGTGTTCCTTTTTTCTGCGGAAGTAAAACCATGGTAGAAACTGCGGAAGATTTCATGCAGAAAGCCTAGAGAGTGGTATCCTTTTTGGGCGACTTTACCAACTTATAGCCCAACTTCAGTAAAACATCAAGCCCAATGGCTAGAAGCACCTGTATTACGATATCAACTATCTTCAGTGTACGGTCTGAATAATCCAATGTATGCACCCAACTTTTAAGAGTTTCTGGGTATAAACTAAACACAATAATTGCGGAAACCATGGATAGCTTACTCTTCATGGAGCCTCCAGCGTACCCAAATAATATAACAAGTATAAAAATAATTCCTAGGAGGGTGGTCATAGGAATTAAATGTACAAAAATGTAGGTTAAGGGTCTGCCTATTTTTTATTAAGCAGGTATCGATAGTCTTCCAAATCAAGACCTCCATTGAAAATCTCTATGGAGCGCTTAATCAATTTGCCGGCGAGTTCTTCGGTATATCCCAATCCTATGGCATATTTTTCAATAAGATTTCGTTCTTCTGCATCAATATCGTGATCTGCAAACACCATTTTAAAAAGATCCAACATCCGTTCCAAACGCTTATCTACTGAGTTTGGTGGATTAATAGGGTAGTTTGATGGGTTCTTAAGTACTTCTGTGTACTCAGATTCTTCAATATCTAACTTTCGAGCGAATCGCTTAAGCAAGCTCTCTTCCACTTCACTTAATGCACCATCAACCGCCGCTATATTAACAATAGATGCGAAATGTCCTAAATTTCTGGAATGATGTCCGCTTTCAAATAAATCTGTAAATGACATAGTTCAATTTTATAGTGCAAATATAAAATTTGTAATCCACTTTTTTAGCCAAATCAACTTCAAAAAACAGTTGGCAACCAACTTTTTGAAAATCTAGGAAAAATTGATGAAAAGTGATGCGGTACATCAAACCATTAACATCTTTTTACACCCTCCTTTTTGTGTATTTTGATACCTTTACAGAGATACTAACCACTCGTTTTTATGAAAAAAACACTACAAATTGCAAATGGCGTTGCCTTTGTGTCTATGGTCTTTGTTAATTACTTCTCTAATACGGGAGCTCTTAACGGCAAAACTATTGGCCAGGTTTCTGCGCAATTAAATAATCTATTTACTCCTGCAGGCTATGCCTTTTCAATTTGGGGACTTATTTATCTATTGTTATTCGGGTTTGTAATTTATCAGGGACGAAGTCTCTTCGGAAAGACCATGGACGATACTTTTGTGGTACGCACCGGCTGGTGGTTTGTTGTCTCATGCCTTGCAAACTGTCTTTGGATCATGACTTGGCTGTATGGATATACAGGATGGTCTGCGCTTATTTTATTCTTCTTACTCGTTTGTCTTATGATGATCGTAAAAAAGAACAATATGGAGCTTTGGGATGCGCCTATAAGTGTCATCGTATTTCTATGGTGGCCTTTTGTAATTTATTGTGGATGGATTACCGTGGCGAGCATTGCCAATATGGGGGCTTACCTAACAGATATTGAATGGACTGGTTGGGGTATTTCTGAAACATATTGGACCCTTATCATGATCATCATTGCCGGAATTATCAACCTTGCTATCACTTGGACCCGCAACATGCGAGAATTTGCTCTTGTAGGGGCCTGGGCCTTAATTGCTATTGCCATTGCCAACTGTGATACTCACTCTACAATAGCCTATACTGCTGTGGTCACGGCCGCAATTTTAGTAAGCAGCAGTGCATATCACGCGCTAAAAAATAGAACTACAAATCCTATTAGAAAACTTCAACAATACTTGAAAAAATAATGCTAGCAAATCAAAAACATCTATTCGATTTACAAAACGATGTAATCTATCTGAACGGCGCATATATGTCTCCTCAATTAAAATCTTGTGAAGAGATCGGTATTCAAAATCTAAAACGGAAATCTAACCCCTCCTTTATTACCGAGAGAGATTTTTTTAGCGGCAAAGAGGTGCTTAAAGAACGTTTTGCACAATTTATTGACGCTCCAGACGCTCAAACGGTGGCGATAATTCCTTCTGTTTCCTACGGCATTGCAACCGCTTTAAAAAACATTCCCTTTCAAAAGGGAGATGAGATTGTGGTCCTTGAAGAGCAATTTCCAAGTAACTACTATGCTTGGAAGGCTTTGGAAAAAGAAGAACAAATTGTTATTACTACCATTACAGCACCGCCCATTGCCCTAGGACGTGCCGAAGCTTGGAACACTAAAATTTTAAACGCCATCTCGCCCAAAACTAAGGTTGTGGCCTTACCGCAAGTACATTGGGCAGACGGGACCCTCTTTGATTTAAAAACAGTTAGACAAAGAGCGCATGATGTTGGAGCCTATCTTATTATTGACGGAACTCAAAGTGTGGGCGCCTATCCATTTTCGATTGCCGAAATTCAACCAGACGCGCTTATCTGTGGAGGATACAAATGGCTGCTAGGACCATATTCATTGGGAATGGCTTATTACGGAGAACGTTTCCATCAGGGAACACCCATAGAGAATAATTGGATGAGCCATGTGGGAAGTGAAAACTTTTCTCAATTGATTCATTACAACGAAAACTTTAAACCCAAAGCTGCACGATATGATGTGGGAGAATCCAGTAATTTTATACTTACTCCAATGCTTGCCGAAAGTATCCGCCAACTCACTCAATGGACTCCTGTAGGTGTTCAGAAATATTGCGAAGCCATCACCAAAGAAGGAGTCGTACAACTGCAGGAAAAAGGATGTTTTATTGAAGCGCCCCACCAACGAGCACATCATTTGTTTGGAATCTATCTTCCAGAACATCTTGAAATGGAAATCATCAAGCAACGTCTTTTAGACAAAAATATCTTTGTTTCTTATCGCGGTAACGCCATTAGAGTATCGCCTAATGTATATAATTCTGCCGCCGAAATGAACGAATTGGTTTCTTGTTTTATTTACTAAAAAATAACATTTAACTATTGTAAAAATGTAGGCGGAAACATATCTTTGTCGCAATGAGCAAAGCTCTGGTTACTTCGCTTTTTTCACAGTCTTCGCAAACCCGAAAACTAGGGGATGCTATTGCCCAATCTGAAAATAATATTGCTGTCTCAGGACTGGTTGGCTCTTCATTTTCTTTAGTCATAGCCGCAGTGTTTAAAACCGCTGAAAAGCCATTTTTACTCATTCTTAATGATAAAGAAGAAGCCGCATATCACCTAAATGATCTCGAAAATTTATTGGGAGATTCCAATGTTTTATTTTACCCAGGAAGCTATCGAAGGCCTTATCAAATAGAAGAGACAGATAATGCCAATGTGCTCTTGCGGTCTGAAGTCTTGAATCGTATTAATTCAAGAAAAAAACCAGCTATCATTGTTACTTATCCCGAAGCGCTGTTCGAGAAAGTTGTGACCCGTAGGGAGTTGGAAAAAAACACTTTGAAAATTTCAGTGGGAGACCAACTTTCTATTGATTTTGTGAATGAAGTACTATTTGAATATCAGTTTCACCGTGTTGATTTTGTCACCGAACCGGGTGAATTTTCTGTGCGGGGTGGGATCTTAGACGTGTTCTCTTTTAGCCATGACGAACCCTATCGTATCGAATTTTTTGGTGATGACATTGACAGCATTAGAACCTTTGATGTAGAAACTCAACTTTCTATAGGGCAGGTGAAGCGCATTTCGGTCATGCCCAATGTTGAAAATAAAATGTTGGATGAGAAACGCGAGAGTTTTTTAAAATATATCGCCTCAAAAACTATTATTTTTCAGAAAAATGAAGAGTTATTAAGTCACAGTATCGACGCGCTCTTCGGAAAAGCCACAGAAGCATTTTCTGAAATAACCTCGGAAGTGAAACGCAGCGAACCGGAAGCACTTTTTTGCACCTCCCAACTGCTGAAAACACAACTTGCCGATTTTGTTCGGGTTACCATAAAAAGCGCCTCTCATGAGGAAGAAGGGCCAAATATTGATTTTCAAACCAAGCCACAGCCCTCATTCAATAAGCAATTCAATCTGCTCATTGAAAACTTGAATGTCAATTCAGAAAAGGACTATAAGAATTATATTTTTTGTAGCAGTCAACAGCAAGCCCAACGCTTTCATGATATTTTTGAAGATTCTGAACAGCGGGTTACTCAGTTTGAAACGGTTGTTTTTCCACTGCATCGTGGTTTTATTGATGACCACCAAAAACTTGTGTGTTATACAGACCATCAGATCTTTGAACGCTATCACAAGTTTCTACTTAAAAATGGGTATGCAAAAAAGCAAGCCATTACCCTCAAAGAACTCACTAATCTTGAAGTGGGTGATTATGTCGCTCATATTGACCATGGGATTGGAAAATTTGGGGGACTGCAAAAAATTGAGGTAGAGGGTAGGAAGCAAGAGGCTATCAAATTAATTTATGGTGAACGTGACATCCTTTATTTGAGCATCCATTCTTTACATAAAATCACCAAATACAATGGAAAAGACGGTAAAGAGCCCAAAATCTATAAATTGGGAAGTGCCGCATGGAAAAAGCTAAAACAAAAGACCAAGACACGGGTCAAAGAAATTGCATTCAATTTAATTGAACTATATGCAAAGCGTCGTCTTCAAAAAGGAATTGCGTACGATCCTGATTCATACCTACAACACGAATTGGAATCTTCATTCATCTATGAAGATACTCCTGATCAAATTACAGCTACCGCCGATGTAAAAAGAGATATGGAAAGCGACCGCCCCATGGATCGATTAATCTGTGGTGATGTTGGCTTCGGGAAAACAGAGGTGGCCATTAGAGCTGCCTTTAAAGCAGTGGACAATGGGAAACAAGTAGCCGTTTTAGTACCTACTACTATTTTAGCCTTTCAACATTTCAGAACCTTTTCGGAGCGACTAAAAGAAATGCCTGTTGCTGTAGATTACCTCAACCGGTTTCGAACAGGGAAGCAGCGTAGTGCTATTTTAGAAAAGACGAAAAACGGAAGACTCGATATTGTAATTGGCACTCATCAATTGGTCAATAAATCCATAGAGTTTAAGGATCTTGGATTGCTCATTATCGATGAGGAACAAAAGTTCGGTGTCGGGGTAAAAGACAAGCTTAAAACCATCAAGGAAAATGTAGACACCCTTACTTTAACAGCAACCCCCATACCACGAACCCTTCAGTTTAGTTTAATGGCGGCAAGGGATCTCTCGGTGATCAACACAGCACCACCAAATAGATACCCTGTAGATACCCAAGTCATTCGTTTTTCAGAAGAGACCATTCGTGATGCTGTTCGCTATGAAATATCCAGAGGGGGACAAGTATTTTTTGTTCATAATCGCATAGAGAATATAAAAGAAGTTGCTGGTATGGTGCAACGGCTAGTGCCAGATGCTAAAATTGGTATTGGCCATGGACAAATAGAAGGAAAGAAACTGGAACAACTTATGCTAGCCTTCATGAATAATGAATTTGATGTGTTGGTTTCAACAACTATTATTGAAAGTGGGCTGGATGTTCCTAACGCTAACACTATTTTTATAAATAATGCCAATAATTTTGGCCTCTCAGATCTTCACCAAATGCGCGGTCGCGTAGGTAGAAGTAACAAAAAGGCATTCTGTTATTTCATCACACCTCCCTACTCAGCCATGACCGAAGATGCTAGAAAACGCATCACTGCATTAGAACAATTTAGTGAGTTGGGCAGCGGTTTTAATATTGCAATGAAAGATCTGGAGATACGTGGTGCTGGAGACCTTTTGGGAGGAGAGCAGAGTGGATTTATCAACGAAATTGGATTTGAAACCTATCAAAAGATCCTAACGGAAGCCATTGACGAACTGAAAGAAAAGGAATTCAAGAATTTATATACAGGTACCGAACACGAGCTGAAGAGTTTTGTAAAAGAAACGGTCATAGACACCGATTTTGAATTGCTCTTCCCAGATGACTATGTAAATAATATTACCGAACGTCTCAACTTATACAATACCTTAAGTACGCTGAATACTGAAACCGATCTTCAAAAGTTTGAAAAAGAACTTCTAGATCGTTTTGGGGAACTACCCCTGCCGGTAAAAGACCTTCTAAATAGTGTACGAATTAAATGGATTGCCATTGCCATGGGACTGGAGCGTGTAATCATGAAACAGGAGCGATTAGTTGGGTATTTTGTGGCCGATCAACAAAGTGGATTTTATCAAAGCGCAGCGTTTACAAAAGTACTTGATTATGTACAAGCTCACCCACAGCAGGTAAAAATGAAAGAGAAACAAACTCGATCTGGGCTTCGTTTACTATTGTCTTTCCAAAATATCAAATCTGTTAATGATGCCCTGCGGGTCTTACAACCTTTTTCATAATATGTATCTTAGTGCCATGATGCGTGTTCTATTTATTTTCTTATTATTGACAATATCCCCTTTTCTCTATGGACAGCAATCTGGATATGCTGAAAATGGTGATGCCAAAATCTATTACGAAACTTTTGGTGAAGGTGCTCCTGTTTTAATCGTTAATGGAGGCCCAGGTATGAATAGTGAGGGATTTAGGTCCGTTGCAAAACTACTTTCTGAAGAAAATAAAACCATTATTTACGATCAACGCGGAACGGGAAACTCAACATTAACTTCTATAAACAGTGACACGGTTACCATGGATCTTATGGTGGAGGATATCGAAACACTCCGTATTCATTTAAACATTGATACTTGGATTGTGTTTGGACATTCATTTGGAGGAATTCTTGCTTCATATTATGCCTCCAAACATCCAAGTTCAATACGAGGAATGGTCCTTTCGGCTTCAGGAGGACTGGATTTAGACTTGCTTACCTATGTAGGACAAAATATAGATTCAAAACTATCCGTAACAGACCGGAAGAATCTTCGCGAATGGACACAAAAAATCAATCGAGGTGATACTACACATTACGCAAGATTGCAGCGAGGCATGGCATTGGCTCCCGCCTATTTGTATAATAAGGAACATATTCCAGCCATAGCAGAGCGATTAACTCAGGGAAATAATACTATTAACGGACTTATTTTTAGGGATCTTCAGAAAATAAATTACGATTGCAAAGACGTGTTGCAAAATTTTAGTGCTCCCGTGTTGATCATTCAAGGAAAGCAAGATGTTATTATAGAAAGAACTGCCATTACCGCGCATAATACCTTTCCCAATTCAGAAATAGTACTCCTAGATAAGTGCGGTCATTACGGTTGGTTAGATCAAAAAGATTCCTATTTATCTGCCGTGTATTCGTTTTTCAGAAGACTCTAAAAGTGATAAAAGGCATCTTCAAAATGCTGAATTTCTTCCGTGTTCTTATTCTTAATTACCGCAATAATGTCAAACCGAACCTCCACATTGAGATCGTTAGAAATTACATATTCGTTGGCAGCTTTTACCAGTAATTTTATTTTACTTGGGGATACAAATTCCTGAGGATTTCCAAAAAAACTACTGTTTCGGGTTTTGACCTCTACTACTACCAAGATATCTTTTAGGCTAGCGATAATGTCAATTTCTGCCTTATTAAATCGAAAGTTACGGACCAGAATATCATATCCTTTTCCTATTAAATGGGAGACAGCTAGTTCTTCTCCAATTTTTCCTAATTCATTGTGATACGCCATTCTGGTTTCAGTTAAAAAAATAAAATTGTATTTTAGACACTGTTAGACAGGTTGCTGGCGACTCCCCTCGTGAAAATACTACATTATTTATGAAAGAGATATCACTTAATCAATTTATCGCTCATTTCGCTGACGATGTTCGTGAAGAAAAACGATTTTGTTTTATTCTTGGAGCAGGTGCCTCAAAATCATCTGGCATCCCTATGGGAAGTGAATTGGTACATGAGTGGGTTGAACACATGAAAGAAATTGATATTGATGATTTCAATAAATGGGTTTCAGAAAATAATATAGATGAGAGCGATTACCCAAGTTATTACTCCAAAATATTTGACCAGCGATTTAAACTAAGTAAGAAAGATGGGTTCGCCTTTTTGGAGAAAAAAATGCTAGGAATAGAGCCTAGTTGCGGATATGCAGTTCTTGCAGAAGTTTTGGCCAAGGATCAACATAATGTGGTGATCACCACCAATTTTGACAGCCTTACAGAAGACGCCTTGTTTATATATACACAGAAAAAGCCCTTGGTGGTTGGACATTCATCATTAGCCGGATATATTTCGGCAAACCCTTCCAGACCTTTGGTGGTTAAGATTCACCATGACCTCTTTTTGTCCCCCAAGAACAGTGCAAAAGAAATAGCCGCTTTGGACGAGGATTTTAGCTCTAACCTCAAAGAAATATTTAAGACGTACACCCCGCTCATAATAGGTTATGGCGGAAATGACGGAAGTCTTATGGGGTTCTTAGAAAAACTGGAAAATATTGAAGGAGGGCTGTTTTGGTTCTATATGGACAACGGTTCAGTTCCCAAACAGAAAATACAAGATCTTGTTACAAAAACCAATGGCCATTTTGTGCGCTATGACGGATTTGACCAGTTAATGGTTCAGTTGGGAAGTAAAATAGGGATCCAGTCTTTAGACAAAAAGATTGATGCGGTTGCCAAATTTAGAATTGAAAAATACAAAAATCAAGTTGATGAAATAAAACTAAAAGAGATTGCCAAATCCCGATTTAAAGAAATCAGTCAAAAGGTTGAAACCGTAGATAAGGAAGAGGTTAAAACATCCAAGAACCAAACATTAGAAGCTATTGATAAGATAGCGGCATCTACAGATAAAAGTTGGTGGAGTTATGCCTCAAAAGCTCAACAAGAAAAGAATCCAAAAAAGCAAAACGATATTTATAAGGATGGTCTTCGGGAATTTCCCAAGAGTCCAGACCTATTGGGTGGGTATGCCGATTTTTTAATGGATGTTCGAAAAAACTACAAAGAATCTGAACGATATTATAAAATGGCATTGAAACTAGACCCTTCTCATGGTTTTAATAATGGAAATTATGGACTCTTACTACATCGTTGGTTGGAAAACTATGATCTTGCCGAAACACATTATAAAAAGGGCTTAGAATTCGAACCGGAAAGCCCCCACCTTCATGAAAATTATGCAGTTTTCATGCATCTGATTCGAAAAAAATATGATCTTGCCGAAGCGCATTATAAAAAAGCAATTGAAATTGACCCTTCAAATGCACTCAACAATTCAAATTATGCTATTTTTCTGCACCTGATTCGAAAAAAATATGATCTCGCGGAAGATTATTATCAGATAACTTTGAAAATTGATCCTGAAAATGATATTTACCATAGAGATTACGCCAATTTTTTAGCTGAAATTAGACTGCAATTTGATCCTGCTGAGGATCATTTCAAAAAAGCGCTAACTCTCAATCCTGATAGTCCAGAGAACAATGGGGGTTATGCCTATTTTCTTCACAAGAAACGGGAAGACTTTGAAAAAGCCGAAATGTTTTATACGAAATCTTTGGAACTAAACAATCAAGATGTGGACACAATGGGCAATTACGCCGTATTACTTCATGAAAATTTAAAAGAAGATAAAATGGCAGAAGCATTATATCAAGAGGCTCTTGGTATTGATCCCCATCATACCATTAACAGAGGGAATTATGCAGAATTCTTGACGCTTTCAGGGCAAAAAGAAAAGGCGATGGATTTCTTAGAGACCACAATTGCATTATATCCAAATGAAGACAATAGTATTGTACTGGTGCTGTGGTTACTTAGATATGCTATTTTCCCTACTGAATATCCAAATAGTAAGGACAAGGTTATACAACTTCTTAATGACGGCATGAGGTATCCTACCTGGAATTTCGCGGAAGTTCTCGCGCTAGCCAAAAAAGAAAACCATTCAGACTATAAAGCCCTCTTGGATTTAGCCCTACAGGTTACCAAAACGGAGTAAAATTCCTTTTTGATCTACTTCAAGACGCGCTCTACGCCCCATTATAAGTGCCCGATTGTCAGGAACATGTCCCACCGGAAAGTCAAAACACACCGGATAATTATATGCTGAAACGGCTTCCATGATAATCTCTTCAGCGGTTTTACCAAAAGGAATTGTATTGTCGTTCATTTGGGTCATTCCACCTACAACAAGACCCGCCAAATCTTTAAACATCCCATTACGTTTCAGGTTTTGGATCATCCGATCTACATGATATAAATATTCATCCAAATCTTCAATAAATAATATCTTACCTCCTGTATCTATCGCCGACGGACTTCCGCATAGCGAATACAAAATGGATAGATTTCCACCAACCAATAATCCTTCTGCATTTCCATGTCTGTTTTTAGAAGTATCTTCTGAAAGAGCTTTTATCTCGTGAGAGGCTTCAAATAATACATTTTGAATGGAGACCCTGGTGGCTTCTGATTTCTTTTCGATTCCTAAAGGCATTTGTGCATGCAAGGTTTCCACATTCAATTTATGTATATGTGAATGCAAGACCGTAACATCACTATAGCCAATGATCCATTTTGGATGTTTAACGAAAACAGAGAAATCTAATCTATCTATAATGCGGACCGTACCATAGCCTCCTCGGGCGCACCAAATGGCTTTGATGTTGGGATCATCCATCATTTTTTGAAGGTCATTGGCCCGTTCCAGATCACTTCCTGCAAATTGATGATCTGCCATTCCAATAGTGTCGCCTAAGACTACCTTGAGGTTCCAATTATTCAAAAGAGTTATTCCCTGATGAAGTTCTTCAGTAGAAATTTTTCGAGCAGTAGAAACAATTCCCACGGTATCTCCGGGCTTTAAATAAGGAGGTGTAACCATAATCCAATTTTATCCGTCTTAAAATAAGAAAATTAAACCATCTAGTGAAAACAGGGTCATAACTAGTACAACTAGTTAATTTTCAGTATTTTTAGTTCGAAGAACCCTAAATTAATTGCCTATGGAAACCATTGCTACCCCTTCTTGCAATTCGGCAACACTTGCTCCATACCTACCCTCACAGCAAGAACCGTGGAATATTACCAGAGCAAAACATGTGTATCGTCGCCTTGGATTTGGCGCCATACAAAGTGATCTTGACAGCGCATTGACGCTTTCGCCAAGTCAGTTTATAGACTCCCTAGTGGACACTGCTTTTAGTTTGCCCAATACTCCCACTCCTTTTTGGGGATATTACGCTGTAAGTGATTTTACCGATTTTGAATTGGACAATCCCACTTATATTAATGAATGGCGTATTCAGACTGGAAACGATTTTATTACTGAAGATTTACGAGGTCGTATGGCCTTTTTCTGGATGAATCATTTCGTAACAGGCTTAGAGACTTATTTCTATTCTCCGTATATGTTTCAGTATTACAACGTGATACAAACACATGCTTTGGGCAATCTCAAAGATTTTGTGCATGATATTGGTATTAATTCGGCCATGCTTCTTTACCTCAATGGATTTGAAAACACCAACTTCAGTCCTAATGAAAATTACGCCCGCGAATTATACGAATTGTTCACCCTGGGCGAGGGTAACAACTATACAGAAAGTGATATCACTAATACAGCCCGTGCCTTAACAGGATATAATCATTGGAGCGAAGTTGGAGCTCCCATTCATTTTGAAACAAGCACGTTTGATGATGGTGTAAAGACCATTTTTGACCAAGAAGGTCCTTGGGGGTATGAGGATGTTATAGACATCCTTTTTCAGGAAAGGCCCACCGAAATTGCAACCCACATAACCACCAAATTATATCAGTTTTTTGTAAGCCAGGCAATCGATGACATCATTGAACAGAATATCATTGCCCCCTTGGCACAGACCCTTATTGACAATCAGTTCGATCTCGTTCCTATGCTTAAACAGCTCTTCAAAAGCGAACACTTTTTTGACGAAAGAGCCATGGGCGTAGTTATTAAGAGTCCGTATGACATGATGTTTAATTTTCTTAATGAGACTGGGTTTTATTATGATGATATGCTCATGGAGGCCATTGTGTATTATACTGGACTGATAGAGCAGCAAATTTATGATCCGCCCGATGTTTCAGGTTGGGCTCGGGATGAAGCTTGGATAAACACCTCAACACTTACGGGTCGCTGGGAGCTTGTTCAGATCTATGTTGACTTTTTGTATAGTAGTGGGTCTCCACTTGATCTAACAGATTTTGCCAAAGATCTTACCAATAATAGCAATGATCCTTTTTTCATCACCAAAGTGATCATCGATCATTTTATGTCCAAAGAATTATTTACGTTGTCTGATTATGACGATGCTACAGAGATTTTTAAATGGGAGGTCCCTCAAAATTACTATGATGACGGCCTATGGAATCTAGATTGGGATTCTGCCCCTTTTCAAGTGGCTTTGCTATTAAAACATCTGGCCACCTTACCCGAATTTCAACTTAAATAACTCGCATATGTGTAACGATCAGCATCTCCCAAAGAAGAACGTATCTCCTAAAAAGGACGATAAAAACGTACACGATCAAGAGCATACCATGTGGAACCGACGCTCTTTCATTCAATCTCTAGGATTGGTTGGAGCTGGTAGCATGATGCTAGGAAACGCTACCGTTTCCGCATCCAAACCATCACCCTTATCTGTAGCTTTATCAGAAAGTGAGAATGATAATATTCTTGTTATTGTTCGTCTTAAAGGAGGTAATGATGGCCTAAATATGGTTGTCCCAGTATACGATTATGATACCTATGCCAACCTAAGACCCACTATAAAACACCTTCCAAATAACTTAATGCCTCTAAATGCAGATTTTGCACTTCCAGACTATATGAGCAATTTGCAGTCTATATGGAGTGAAGGGCAAATGAAAATTGTTCATGGTGTAGGGTATCCTGAACAAAATCTATCTCATTTTCGGTCGTCAGATATCTGGGCGTCTACTGCAGACACCTATGTCGAACCTACTGGTTGGTGGGGTCGTTATTTTGAAGATCTGTATCCTGATTTTATCGTAAATCCGCCAGACATACCGCCGGCCATTCAAATTGGAAGTATTGGAAACCTCGTTTTTGATGGTTCTGATACCAATTATGCGTTTTCGGTGGCTAATCCAGATCAGTTGGTAACCGTAGCTCAAAACGGAAGTTTGCACGATGTGCTCAACCTTCCAGATTGCGTCTATGGAGATAAATTGCTCTTTATGAGATCTACTACCAACACCACGTTTACCTACGCACAGGTAATTCATGACGCCTACATCTCTTCTACCAACAGTGTTACCTATGAAGATGAGCAATTGGCCAATCAATTGGCAATTGTTGCTAGAATGATCAAAGGAGGTCTAGGCACCAAGGTATATATGGTTACATTGGGAAGTTTTGACACCCATGCGGACCAGGTGGACAGGCAGCGCATATTGCTAGAGGATCTAGCAACAGCTATGAAAGCATTTTATGATGATTTAGCCGATGCGGGCATGCAGGATAAAGTATTATCTATGACCATTTCAGAATTTGGTCGGCGTCCTTATGAAAATGGGTCTAATGGAACCGACCATGGTGCGGCTTCTCCTGTGATGCTTTTTGGACCTGGCCTTAATGGAAGTGGTTTTGTAAACGATCATCCAGATATTTCTGTTTGGGATGCCAATGACAATTTAATTCCAACAACCGATTTTAGAGATGTCTATACCAGTGTTCTCACAGATTGGTTCTGTTTGGATCCTTCGGTACTAGATATTATTCTGCTGAATGAGACCTACGATCATCTAGATCTCGGGTTGGCTTGCGACACTCTTTCAACCCCAGATTTTGGGGATGTGACTCGTTTGGTGCATGCTCCCACCTATAGAAACAACCAGACTTTTATTGAACTAAAAATGCCAGTAACGGCGCATGTAGATATTAAATTGTATGATATCCTTGGAAAAGAAATTGGCACCGTTGCTAATGAAGTACTGTTCCCTGGACAACATGTGTTTGATGTGAGATCGGCGATTAAAAGCCGTCTTAGTTTCGGGCAATATATTTATCGAATTTCAATGGGTGGACAGCATTATAGCAAATCGCTCATCCTGAAATAATGTGGATACAATGACCAATGTAAGAAAGTCTTTCGCAATCCGAAAGACTTTCTTTTTATGGATATGCCCTTCCCAAGATAATTGTCTATTTTTGTGCCTGTCTACCAAGTTATGTAGGCTGTTAACTATATGAGCAATTCAATCAAAAGATATACAATAACGGCAGCATTGCCCTACACTAATGGACCCGTTCATATTGGGCATTTGGCGGGAGTTTACATTCCAGCCGATATCTATGCGCGATACCAACGTCTGCAACATCAAGACGTTGTTTTTGTCTGCGGAAGTGACGAACACGGAGTTCCAATTACTCTTAAAGCAAAGAAAGAAGGTATTACACCACAACAAGTGGTGGATAAATACCATGAAATCATAAAGGAGTCATTTATAGACTTCGGAATAACTTTCGATAATTATTCACGTACATCGGCCAAAATTCATCATGAAACGGCCTCAGAGTTTTTCAAAAGATTACATGCCGAAGGTAAGTTCATTGAAGAAATCACAGAACAATTATACGATGCTGAAGCCGGACAGTTCTTGGCGGATCGATTTGTTGTTGGTGTATGTCCAAAATGTGGTTATGAAGAAAGTTACGGAGATCAATGTGAAAACTGTGGGACCTCCCATAATGCAACAGATCTTATCAACCCAAAAAGTGCCATCTCCGGAAGTCAGCCTTCATTGAAAAAAACCAAACATTGGTTCTTACCTCTTGATGAATACGAACCTTGGTTGAAAGAATGGATTGTAAAAGGACATGCCAAAGACTGGAAAAAGAATGTACACGGCCAATGTAAATCGTGGATCGATGATGGCTTGCGCCCTCGCGCTGTCACCCGAGACCTAGATTGGGGCATTCCCGTTCCCGTTGAAGGCGCCGAGGGAAAAGTACTCTATGTATGGTTTGATGCACCTATAGGATATATTTCGGCCACAAAAGAATGGGCTCAGCGAGAAGGAAAAGACTGGGAACCCTATTGGAAAGACAAAGACTCTAAATTACTACACTTTATAGGGAAGGATAATATTGTATTTCACTGTATTATTTTTCCATCTATGCTAAAAGCAGAAGGTAGTTATGTATTACCCAATAACGTACCTGCCAATGAGTTTTTGAATCTGGAAGGCAACAAGATTTCAACCAGTAAGAACTGGGCCGTTTGGCTCCATGAGTACCTAGTCGAATTCCCAGGGCAGCAAGACGTATTGCGTTATGCATTGACCGCCAATGCTCCAGAAACCAAAGACAATGATTTTACATGGAGTGATTTTCAGGCGCGAAACAATAACGAATTGGTAGGGAATTTTGGAAACTTTATCAATCGAGTAGCTGTGCTCACCAACAAATATTATGATGGCGTTGTACCAGAACCTGCTTCATTCACCGAAATAGACGAATCTGTGTTAGACCAACTTAAGGCCTACCCCAAAGTCATTTCTAGTTCTATTGAACGCTATCGATTTAGAGAAGCCCAGGCCGAACTTATGAATGTAGCACGCCTTGGAAATAAATATTTAGCAGATGAAGAGCCTTGGAAAACGATAAAAGTAGATGAGGAACGTACCAAAACCATTATGTATTTAGCCCTTCAAATTGCCTCAGCATTGGCAGTGGTTTGTGAGCCTTTTTTGCCACATACTTCAGAGAAGTTAAAAGCCATATTGCATCATGATGCACTAGATACACCACTTCAGTGGAATGATATTGAGTCGAATACCGATCTTCTTCCTTCGGGACATCAAATAGGAAAGAACGAACTTCTTTTCAGCAAAATAGAAGACACACAAATTCAGCACCAATTGGATAAATTAGAAGCAAGCAAGGCAGCTAATGAGGCTGCAAATAAAGAGGTCACTCCTCAAAAAGAAACCATTGTATTTGATGATTTTACCAAGCTCGATATGCGCGTAGGCACTATTATTGAAGCCGAAAAAATGCCGAAAACCAAGAAGCTATTGATCTTAAAAGTAGATACGGGATTGGACGTACGCACTATTGTTTCTGGTATTGCAGAGAACTTTAGCCCAGAAGAGGTGGTAGGTAAACGAGTGACCGTTTTGGTGAATCTGGCTCCACGAGCGTTGCGAGATGTGGAAAGCGAAGGAATGATTCTTATGACCGAAACTCCTGAAGGCAATCTTGTCTTTGTGAATCCTGACGCTGATGGTGTTGGCAATGGAGCTACCATTAATTAATAGCACTTATGAAGCATTTTGCATGTATTATTGGTGTTTTGCTTACGTTTTCTGCCTTGGGGCAAGAGAAATTTTTGGATATCCCAAATGATATTACAGAGGGTAGACGACAGGTTAAAAATGCTTTTTCGGTGGTGGATGAAATCACTGGAAATTTTGCCGTTTTTATTGATGATGATAAAACCATGAATGGTTATTTATATGGCAAAGACCTACAGCTCATTGCAAAATATGCTTCAGAAGGATTGCCTAAAAAGTATGATGAAATTATTGGCCGAACCATCTCGGGAAACCAGATAAGGCTTTTCCTGAAAACTAGTAATAATAAAAAATTTGGTAGCATTCTGTTCGATTTTAATACATCCAACAGTACTGAAACCGAGTTTGATTTTAAATTAAGAAAAGAAAAATTTGTACAAACCTATAGTTATGGGGATGCGTTCTACATAATGAGTATTGTAAAGGACAGCTCTTTACTCAATTTTTACATCTTTAAACCAGATCGAGGTTTTTCTAAAGAAACCCTTGACTTGTCTAAAGAAAAATTTAGGGATGCAACAAATAAACCGTCATTTCTATACGAACTTTTAACTGAAAATACCACGTTCAAGGACATCATACCAGTAGCTAAAATAGACGAGAGCACTCCCAATGCTATTGAAACTACAAGCGCTTCGTCCAAATTATATATTCGAGAGAATGGTTTAGTGTTTACGCTGGATGAAAACCTGAACGTAACCTATATTATTGAAATTTCTCTCCCAGATCTCAATTATACGCTTACCACGGTTGAAAAGGCTCCATTAAACAAGCTTTTTAAAACTACAAAGAGCAACTCTTTTTTATTTGAAGACAATATCTTTCAAATAAAAGCATCCCACAAAGAAATGATCTTTGAGGTTAAGGAATTGTCTTCACAAAAAGAACTTAAAAAGATTCATTTGCTTCGAGAAGATTCTATCTATTTTAAGAACTCCCCTATTATTAAGCATGGCGAATTTCAGGATAGAGAACTCAAAAATACGTCTAGGTTTCTTTTAAGCATATCCAATACGGACCTAGGGATCGTTGTACTACCTATCCAAAACGGATATCGTATTACGATGGGCGGTAAGTACATAAGAGAATATTATACCAATGAGGGTGTTTCTGCCAAACAAATTCGTGGAGTCACCTTGACTTTTAACACTTCTCTTTTTGGCTATTATACGTATTCAACTACTGTTTCTACTAGGATTGAGTGCCTTTTTGATACTTCCTTTAACCACATTGAAGGTGAAGTTCCAGCCAATGCTTTTGATAATATTAAAGACTATGCGGAGTCACTCCCTAAGACCCTTGCAGAAACGGTATTTAAATATAAAGGCGCATTAATTTATGGACAGTATAACGGCATAAAGCATACCTACGAACTCACAAAATTTTGACCTTCCACAAATGAATAACAGACTCAATAGAATGCTATCCATGTTATTAGATCATATAGCCTTTACCGTTATTTTGATACCTATTATTGTTATCTTTTTCGCTCTAATAATTTGGATATCAAATTCTTACGGCATAAGCGATACGTTGGTATATGTTGTTATATTATCTCCTTTTTTAATTTACTTCTTAAAAGATTCCTATCGAGGGAAAAGTATTGGAAAACGTGTTATGGGTTGGCAAGTGGTGCACCGAACCACTAAGAAACCGGCCAGTGTTCTACAATGTTTTGTTCGAAATTTATTGATTCCTATTTGGCCATTGGAAGTGGTTATAACGCTATTTAGTCCTCATCGAAGATTGGGAGATATTATTGCTAATACAGAAGTTATTGTAGCTGAAAAAGAGCCTCCCACGGCAATCTGGAAGGAAATCAAACAGACGAAATGGTCTATGAACGCGCTTTGGATTGTACTCATAGGTGCTGTATATTGTTATTTACTAGCCTATGTTATGATCTATATTGCCTATGTTTAAAATTGCCTACCACCCCATTTTTAAACATAATTTACCCCTTGGACATCGGTTTCCAATGTCGAAATACGAATTACTCCATGCGCAATTACTGCACGAAGGCACTTGTACCCCAGAGAATTTTTTTGAACCAAGCAAGCCCATTGAAGACTATATTCTAGATGTGCATACAGCCAAATATATTGATGACCTTCGCAGCCTAAAACTAGACAAAAGTGCTGCCCGAAAAATTGGATTTCCGCTGTCCAAAAAACTGGTAGAACGTGAATATATTATTACCCAAGGAACCATAGAAGGTTGTGATTATGCTATAGAACATGGAATTGCCATGAACATCGCAGGTGGCACTCACCATGCCTTTACAGATCATGGAGAAGCCTTTTGCCTCTTCAACGATCAAGCAATTGCCGCTAAATACCTTCAGAAAAAGGGTCGTGTAAAAAAGATACTCATTGTGGATTTGGACGTGCATCAAGGCAATGGTACGGCAGCCATCTTTCAGGAAGACGATTCAGTATTTACTTTTTCGATGCATGGTGCTAAAAATTATCCTTTTAGAAAAGAAAGTTCAGATTTAGACATCAGTCTTCCAGATGGTACAAATGATGACCAATACCTGTCAAAACTCCGCGAAACACTTCCGAAGCTTATAGAAACCCAACGACCAGACTTTATCTTTTATCTCAGCGGCGTGGACATTTTGGTAACCGACAAATTGGGAAGATTAAGCTGTACGGTTGAAGGTTGTAAGGAACGGGATCGGTTTGTATTTGAAACCTGTAAAGAATACAATACCCCTGTGCAATGTAGTATGGGTGGTGGGTACTCTCCAGATATAAAAACCATTATTGAGGCCCATGCCAATACATTTAGGATGGCACAGGCCGTCTACACCTAATTAGCCCCCCTGCTATTGTTTAGGTGTAACCATAAACTGTAAAAAATTGATTCCCATTTGTTCTCCAAAACCAGCATTGGTGAATAATACCATCCCCCATTTCGTACTGGGCGCATAGAAAAATAAAGAAGTAAATTTCTTATCGTTATTGCCTCCATGACCATATATTTCACCAAAGGGGAAAACTCCGGTATAGAATCCCATGGTCATGTGTGTAATTCCAAAATTGCGATTCTCATTGTCTTCAGGCATTTCCACCTGCGGCTCAAAAAGGGTTTTATAACTGGCTTCACTAAGCCCTTCGTAATTCATTAAAGCTATTACCCAATTTGCATAATCCCGTGCGTTGGAGTGTATTCCATAGGCCGCTCCAAATTGAGCTTTACCAAAGTCTCGTGGCCCCAGCCATACTCCATTTTTAAAAGCAAGGGCTTTATTTTTAAGGTTCTCTGTATCCTGAATAAATTGAGTAGCTCCCAGACCTAATGGCTTATTGATCTCTTGGTGAAACAATTCCTGAAGTCCAATGGCATCCGTTTTTGTGAGATGTTGTAACACTAGTGCCAGATATTGATACCCCTCACCTGAATATTGAAATGCGGTTCCGGGTTCAAAATCCAGAAATAGTTTATCTCCGGGGCTATCGGTACGCCAGTTTGGGAATCCCGTTTGGTGGGACAAGACCATTCGGGCGGTCATCTTTTTATAACGTTCGTCATAGGCAATATCCTCATAAGGCAAGTATTGGTATAGTGGTTTATCCAGATTCAGCAACCCCTTCTCTGAGAGTCGCATCACGAAGAAGGCAAATAGTGGTTTGGAAAGTGAAGCTCCTTCGAAAATTGTACTATGAGTTACTTTTTCATTAGGAGTACTATATCCTTTATAGGCCTCAAAAACAACTTCACCATTATTGATAACAACCATAGATATTCCTGGTGTTCCTGTGTCTTTCATTTGTTGTTCTAAAAAAGTATTTATTTCTTGCACATCAATGTCTTGTCCAAGAGGAGTTTTAATGGTTTGCGCTGAAAGATTGGTGATAAAACAGCCACAAAAGAACAGCATTGAGGGTAAAAGGGATTTGAACATAATAACAGTATTTATTGTTTATAGGTCAAACTTGCCGCTTATTGGATCGCTACGAAAGGGAAAAATGATGAACTGGGGTAAAATTGGGATGAAGACACCTAGGTCTCCAACCAGATTCTAAAATTGGCCGTGGTACTGCTGCTGGTCATTACCTGATCTTTACGACCAGTAATATTGAGAAGTAATCGGTTTTTAAAGTGAGGTTCTATGTGTTCGATATACGGCATATGAACTAACTGACTCCTATTAATTCGAAAAAAGAGGCTGGGGTCCAACTTGTCATAGATACTACCTATACTGTCTGAATACAAATGAGTTTTTCCATGCCGGTCTATTAATTTGCAAAAGTCTCCTTCAGCATCCACCAGTGCGATGTCTTTGGTTTCTAATAAATGAATTCCTTTTCTGCTTTTAATAACGAATCGTTCCTTGTAATTTTTCTTTCGTTGTTGAAGTAAATTTTTGAGATCATTAAACACCTTCGCATTGGTGCTTTGATTTTCCTGCTGTTGAAACAGCTTTTTGTATTTGCCAATCGCCCCCTCTATTTCTTTAATTCCATAAGGCTTCAGAATATAGGCAATTCCATTGCTTTGAAAGGCATGTAACAGATATTCATCGTAGGCCGAACAAAAAATAATAGGTATAGAAATGGTACGTTTCTCAAAAGCTTCGAAAGAACTCCCATCCAGTAGTTGTATGTCTGAAAAAATACAATCATACCCGGTGTTCGTGTCTAAAAAATGGAGTGTTTCATTTACCGAACGCGCCCAGTCGTAGGTAAGCTCATCGCGAAGATATGCACTTAGCTGAGTTCTTAATTTTTCGAACGCCGGAATTTCATCTTCTATTATAAGTATGTGCATTCTCGCTAGTTTTTAGTTTCTAACAGAAACAATAACGGTGCTTTTACGCAAAAGTACGTTTCCTCATTTATAACAGTTATTACTTTATCTGCCAATAATGTATAGCGTTCTTTCAAATTACGAAGGCCCGTACCTAAGGAGTTCTGATCTCCTTCTATATTATTTTTAGTATTGGTGACAATCAGGTCTTCTCCTTTAATTGTGAGCGTGGTATCTATCGCTTTTCCATCCAAAACCTTGTTATGTTTTACCACATTCTCAAGTAGGTTTTGCAGCGCCCCCGTGGGTAAATACAGATTATCTGCAATAAGATCTTCTTCTATATTAATGGTAAATGTATAGGCGTCTCCAAAACGGGTTTTAATTAAATAGAAATAATCTCGGGACATGGCGATCTCATCCTTTAAAGAAACAATCTCATTATCCTTAGAACTTATCAAATAACGATATAATGAAGATAGTTTTGCAACATAAGTTTTTGCTTTTTCAGGATCTGAATCAATCAAAGCATCCAACGTATTTAAATTATTAAACAAAAAATGAGGACTTAATTGTGAACGCAATAATTTGAGTTCGGTTTCTTTTTGCCGTTCTTGTACAGTGGCCAATTTAGCCTGATTCTCGAAATACTTCTTGGCTATAATAATGATAAATGGAACGCCTAAATCGCCCGCAGAATAGTAAAAACTATGTATAATTATATATCCTAGTGATGGCAGTTCACTCCATGTGCTCCCACTGCCAAGATAATCTCTCAATAAATCCACAAACCCCGTCGAAATCAATGCTAGCGTAGCCAAAATAAAAAACAAAAAGTATTGTCGTTTCTCAATAATATATTTCTGTATGAGCCATCGCACCATGAAAAATCCTGCAAGAGTTTTCACCATGATAATAGGAATATCAAACAGTATTTGGTTGATGGGATGTTTTTCAGTCCAAAATTTGAGTGACAGCCATATGACACAAAAAATACAGAACATCCATATGAGCTTATAGTCTGATTTTGTAAGTTTTAAACTGATCATAAATCAAAAATAATTTAAACCCGAAACAAACGCTTCAAAGTTTACAAATAAAACGATAAGTCGGGTTAAAATTAGGTTGAACCGAAACTAAACTAAAACCCAGGCGGGAAATCGAGACATGCCTTCGGGAAAAACAGGCATCTTCACAATGCCCTTTTTCATTCATCTTTGTACTATAAAATTAAACATAAACATTATGAACACATCAAATAAATCCATTTTCAATCTTATAGAAATTTTTAGACAGGGAAAAAAGAAAGTGTACAACACTATTAGCCCTAAAACACATTGTGAGCAAAAGGCAATTCACGATTTTTACTGTGATGCAGAAAAGCCATTTTTAAAGAAGTAGCACTACAAAAGTGCCCAAAGCTTTATGCTATAATGCGACTTTAACCATATCTTTCTTCAAATACCTCATTTAATTCTTTATTTTTACGAATCTTTGAAAGGTTTGTAAGAGATAACCTACTGATTAATATATAAGTAGTACAATGAGGGTTGTTATTTTATGTCTTAACCCTGATTTCTTATACCATTGATACGTAATTTTTCGTTATCATTGTAAGACAATTATTGTTAAATATCCCCCCACCCTTTAGAAAAAACCAATCAATCTTGCAGCCGTAGGAATACTACAGTATTGTATTTTTTAAATGAAATACAAGTACAGGCTGTAATCATTGTTATAAACAAAAGGATGGATAGTATTAGACTCTTAATAGACCGCATTAGCACAAGTTTGGCCATAGTCGCTGAGAAGATTGCTATTGAAAATTCTGCCGAAAAGCCGGGCTTAAATATTTTTCTTGAAGCTGTTTATCTTCAGGTTTTCAATGTCTTATACGATACAAATTTCAAAAGTGTTTCTAGTAAGAATAAAACCATGAAGGCAATTGATGGTATTGATAAAAAAAACAAATTCATGGTACAAATTACCTCGAGGGTGACCAATGAAACCATTGAGAATACGATTAGAGCTACCATAACAAACAAATTACACCTCGATTACGACCGTCTTGTTTTCGTTTTTCTGAAAAAGAAAAAGAAGTACTCTCCCTCTTTTCGAAAGAGAATAGAAAAATTAACCAACGGAAAATTGGTATTCGATTTTGAAAACGATATCTATGATCATGCCGAGTTTTACAACAAACTTGTCCAAGAACAAGATTTTGAGAAAGCAAAAAAAATAAATGAAATCCTCGATCAGAAGTTAGGATTTCTTCCAGAAAGCAAACAAATTGGATTTAACAGTATCAGTGTTTCTTTTCATAAAGAAGAGCTAAGAAATGTCTACTTTTTGGTGGATAAGATATTGCGGGAAGGGATCAATGTCTTTATAACATCTCAAGAGTTATATAAAACCTTTGTGAAAAATCAGCATCGATTTTCTGAATATCTTATTCATGTACAAGAAGGGCAAAATATTGATTTTGTCAATAAAACGGTATTGGTCTTATCCAACAATCACATATCCAAAATGTATCCGAAACAAGGGCAGCATCGGTGCTATATTTTTAGTTGTGCTATTGATAATGACAACAAATTTGAGGTGATAAGTTTTGATGAGTTTATCAATACAAAACTCATCGAGGATGCCACTTTTAAAAGTTTTAGGTTCTTGGATTCAGAGAATTTGGATTATAAGACCAAGAATATAATAGGAGATTTTATTTCTGAACCTGATCATCGATCTTACAATATTGAAAACATCAAAAAAGAGGTGATTCGGGTTTTTTCTAATTTTGAATTCGTCACCAACTATGAAGAGCTTCCGTTTACCATTTTGAAGTTCCAAATGTTTGATCAAACAGATTACCTATTGTACTTTCTTATCTTCAAAAAAGATTACAATCTTACGATGGCCAAGGAAATTTTTGATTCAAAATACCGTAAGGATATTGGAGAGAAAATCCACATTCTGGTTCCTAAAAAGGAAGATCAGAAAACCCGAAGACGTATTTTAAATGTGCAATCTACCTTCGCTGGCTTAAAAGTGTCTTATATAGATGAGTTTTTGTACGACCGAAACTTCAGGCAGGTTATCCAGGAACCTATGCTCAAAATTGACGACTTCGTTTCGCCAGTGATTCGCGATCATGAAGGGGTCTCCCAACTTTCGGATATTATCCACTGGATCACCGATGACTCGACCTCCACGGTGGCGGTTATTAAAGCAGCCGGAGGGGTAGGTAAAACAACCTTATGCGAAAAGATACATGACAAGCTTATTAACGAATACGATCGCTATGTAGTGATTTTTATTGATGCGAAAACCTACATTAAGAAATTCAAGTACCGAAGCTTTCTGGATCAAACAGAATATGATTTGTACAACATTTTTAAGGAATGCCATCCTCATGCTAGAATTATAGACAAGAATTCATTTTATGTAAATTATTCATTGGGAAACATCATCATCATATTCGATGGTATTGATGAAATCATTTCCACCATTCCCCTGTTTAATATTACCACGTTTTTACAAAAATTGGAAAACGTAACAGATATTATTGGCAAAGGGAAGATCATTGTAAATTGTCGAGACACCTATATAGAAGACGTACGAAAGTACTATAATGAAGAAAGCGAATCTTCTTTGTCCAATGTGGTTTTTTATGAGTTACTAAGCTTCAACAAAAAACTGGCGGAAGAATATTTTTCTAAACATTTTGACCCTATCAAAGTCAAGACCTGCCTCAAATTGTTGCTCGATTTTAAATCGTCTGATATTATTGATGAAAAGAAGTACATCTTTCCTCCTTTCATTTTGGAGATTATTGTACTTATTGTGAATGGAGACTTTGTATATCATGAACTAGATACCAGTTTTAATTCTAAATTACTTATAAAGGATATTGATCTGGATTTTATCATCTACCGTGTTTGTAGTAGGGAGATTAATAAAAAGAAGGACTATGGTTTTACCCTCACTGTAGATGAGCAGGTTCAGTTTATGACAGAGCTTGCTGTTGGCGAAAAAGGAACCATTAATCAAAATGAGTTTATCAAAGTGCTTAATAAAATTGGTTTAAAAGACCGTCCTGAAGAAGTAAGTAAGGGGCTTTTTGATCATCCATTTTTATATAAGGTCAATGGTAAGCATCAATTTCGATTTGGGTTTCTAGAATCACATTTTAAATCGGTTGCCATTTTTAATATTCTTCGGAATACAGGAGAAACCATATTTAACGATAAAATTTTGGAGCTGTTTTCAGAAGAATTAAGTTATGATTCGTATTCATTTAAGTCTGTAAAGGAGAAAATGGGTGCATTAAATGGTAATAAGAAGTCGTTTATAAACAATGCAAAATTGGTGCTCAGTCAAATTTATTCGTTCCCGTATTTTAATGAAAAAACCAAACTACGTGCTATTAGTAACCTCACCTTGTTGTATATAAGTTTCGGAAAAACTAAAGATGAAAGACGAGACATTATCCACAGCCTATTTAAAGAAGGTATCGCATTAAAAAACATCTGCCTCATTGATGTTCCAGATAAGATCGATCTGATTCTTGACTTTTCAAACCTGTGGTTTACCAAGTCTTACATCGAAAATTATAAGAACTTCTTTGCTTGCAATTTTTCGGATACTACCTATTTTGATGAATCCTGTTATATCTCAAAAGTGTACAATCCCGAGCTCAACTATGAGAAACTATCTGTAAGCAGCAGCAACTTTGATAAGAATATTAAAGGAGATAATTCGGCCTATAAGTTTATTCGATTTATTGAAAACGAAGGAAGGTCTACCAAGGTATTCTTTGAGGACTTCTTGAGATTGTTTGAAGCGAATAATAAGATGACCCATCGCATTAACAAAACCCGAATTTATGATTTAAAATTCGAGTACAATGTGACTCAAAAAATAGTAAAAAGTCTTATTCAAAGTTCGATTCTTACCAAGGAAACCGATTTTGAGCTTTTCTTAAATGAACGACTTATGGCTAAGGTATATAAATTTTTGAAACAAGACCTGCCTTTTGCGCAGCTCAATAAGGCACAAAAAATCCTTGAAAAACTGATTGCAGAGAATTCGGAGCAAATAGATTAAAAAAAAGTAAGAGAATTCAAACATAATTTTAATTTACAACATGTTGACCGTGAGCTATTTAAATTAAAATTCTGTATTTTAACAAAAAATTTTGCAAAAAGACATACAACATATTGATAATTTTACGTTCTTTGTATAGAAGACATTGAGAAAGAATTGCTATTTCATTATTTAATCTACCGTCTTCTTCCAATCAAAGAATACTTGCAACCTATAATATAGTTGCATTTCCCCTTACCCCCCCTTAAGTTGTTAACGCTGCGCGTATTTTGCGGCCGAAACTTTCGTATTCAAATAACTGCTTGACAGCTCATTGGCTGATATCACACCTGTTACTCTTTTGTGTTCCAGGTTGTCAAATTCAATGAGGATATAGAATAAACTTTTAATAAAAAACAACTATGAGCAAGTTTCATTTTTTTACCGGAGAGAATTCAATCTCCAACGCACAGCTAGCCGAAAATGGGTTTGGAAAATTGGCTGATATTGGCAGTACTGAAAGGTATAACCTAGAAAACAAGTTTACAGTTACCGCCAATGCACCCGCTTTTGCCATGTCAAAATCTTTAGTCCTAGCATTAGAAGACGCACTTAACCCTAGCCTTTTAAATATAGCCCTCCTACCTCTAGATGGTAATTCTATGGCTGGATTTCCGATTAAGTTTATTATTTATCGTGGGATATCTAAATCTCAAATGATAAGTAGCGGTGATATTATTCTCGAGGCAGATGGAAGCTGGGACAACAGCAATATTCTAAAAATCATTCATGACTTACAGGATAAGATTAATACAGATAACGGCACCAGTGATGACCCCACTTCAGATAGCTTAGGTCTTCAATTTAATGCACTTCCAAATGATACATTTTTGGAAAGTTTATTCTTCGATGAGACGGATGATTTCCATCCTCTCATTGTTCCAAGAGGCTGCCAGATTGGAAAATTTGCTGGAGGAACTACACTTGCAGGAATTGAATTAATTCTTGATCGTGTTGGTTCTGAGGCCACTTTGAGTCTATTGAGCGCCCCAGACAATATTTTTGAAATAGAAAAATTGGTTATTGGTGGTGGTTTACCTGAAAAAGAAAAACTCAAGCTGCGATTTAACAATCGTTTAGCCAAAGAAGAGGTATTAGCCTATCTCGATATAACTGCCTTTTACGGGTCATGTCTCAACCAAGGGTTTGAAATTGTTGGAATTACAAGTGGTAGTACTGCCTTTTTAGATAACTTCATTAATCGTGATGCTGTATACATTGATATACGCGACGAAAGAGGTTCTTCTTATAATCATTTTTTGCGTGTAAGTGATAATGTAAACATTGGGTTTTATCCTTCGAGCGGTGATCCCATTTTTACGAGTACCGACTACTATTTAGATTGGCCAATCCTAAAATTAGACGGTCAATCATACAATACCTCAGACGAGTATTTCTTTCTGAAAATACCTGTCTCTATCGGAATGCCAGAAAGCGCTGTCATTCTTACAGCATTTAACGAAAAAGTTTCCGTTGGAAGCGGCAAAGACGATGTTCGATTTACATTGCTTAATTCGCAAGACAGAGACGGAAACATACGCCTCAAAGAATCAGAATCCATTCGTTTAAAAAATTGGAGTTACTCAGATAACTCTTTGGGATCCAACCACTTCTTGCTTAAACTAGACCGAATAACAGAGGTAGATCGCAGCCAGATTCTTTCTCCCATTTGGAACTCTTATTTCTCCATAAAGATGAAGCCCATCTTTGACACTACGGGTATTGAAGAAGGGGAGTTCAGAATAAAAACGTATTCGCCAATCAATGCGCCCTTAATAACTTCCAGTAGTAGTGACCAAGTTTATTACCCTACTATCGGTATTGCAGCCGATAAATATCACATCACTTTCTTTTCTTTTTATCGAGACACAGCTTATAATGCATTTGATGGAGGTCTAAACTTCCCTCTTAAAATGCTGGACACCGGAAGGTTTAATTACTCTTTTGACAGTAGTGAGCTAGTCTATGAAACATCTGAGCAAGCTGTCGGTTTTTTATACCTGCTTACCCAAAACGATCGCGTTAAGGACTTTCAATTGTCTCAATACAATTTTAGTGACCCTGAAAATATGTTAACAGATGTCAAATTTGTCAAATATTTAAAGAAGGGAATTGCCAATAATGCAGACACGTTTTTTAGACATTTTGAAGCCATCACACTAACACATGCTGAGTATGACGTGCTTGTAAATGTTGAGAATACGCCTCCAACTAATGACGATTATATTTCTGATCATCCTCTATATATACGTAGTAAAAATGTACAATCATACAACTACGAAAAATTTAATTTGATTGAGAATGCAATTACTATGGGCATTGTCAAAATAGATGGTAATGATACAACCGAAGAATATCGATTTGACCTTACAGAATATCCAGAAGACATTGAATTGGATGGTGAAGAGATCGCTTTGACTAGCGTTATTTTAAATTAATATTAAAAAACAAATTATGCCTGTTTACATTTCAAAAAAAGCAATAACACATAACCCTTTACCAATTCAAGAACTAGGGGTAAGTGACAGTATATACTCCCCTTTGACCTCACTATTGTTGAATGGTGTTGACTACCTCAACAAATTAGTGCGAAATGACCTTAACATAAAACCGCTGCAAGAAGGAAATCCAGAATCGACCTACGAGGCAGTATGGCGCATTCAACTGGCTCTTGAAGTTATAGACTACTATAACGGAACGGATTATGAAATTCCTGGAGGGCCTTTCATTTCCAAATCGGGACAATACGATTCTCAATTGAGAAACGCTGTGTTGGCCTTTCAAGATTTTGCTGAAATTCCTGAAAATGGAATTATTGACGCATATACTTTATCTCAAATAGATGCCCATTTAAGTCTCTATGAAAATGCCGTTGTTGACACAAATAACATTGCATTTGTAGGGGAAAGTTTGGAGAAAAATGTAGAAGTAGTAGAAGAAGAGAGCGGAGGAAGTTTCAGCTACGCCATTAAAATAAATGGAGAAGATTACTTCTATGTATCAAACGCACCCTTAAGTGTTAACCCAATCATAAATGTACTTCAGGAATCTTCCGATTTTAGATTCAAATTGGCAGATCCATTGCGCGAGGAGCTTGTTGAGCAAAACCCTATAACCATTGAGTATCTCGAAAACATAGAGTTTGCAACAATTCCTTACAGTAAAATTCAATTCATAGGTAGTGAAGGCACCACCGTGAATGACGCCTTTGTAAGCTCGCAAATTGACATCATTCCTCCACAAATATTAGGTCCAGGCGAAGCCAATCTATATCGAGTAAAACCCGGAGATAACTTAACAGATATTGTATTGGACAATTATTACGGAGTTCAAGAGGACATTATTAATCCACACAATGGTTCGGTTATTTTTAGCTTACCAACGAGAAGTCCTTCTGCCAATGCAGACCGCGATGACGATGCGCGACTACAGTTCTATCTAAACTTACTGTATTATTACAACATTAAAGTTGATGAAACTACTACTACCGAATACGGAATAGAAGCCACAGGAGGTTATCAATTATACGATGATAATGATCTTTCAAACTACAACATGCATAATAATGCCTTTGACATTGGGACGCCACAATCGGTTTTGCCAAATTACCATCGTTTCTTATCGGCTTTGGCTACAACAAGCGGTACCGAAATTGTATTTGGAACGGACGGGAAGGCGACTTCATTTCAAATGAATTCAAGTAAATATATTTGGATTCCTTCTAGAAAATTTGCCGATGGACTTTATTATAGTTTGAATTTCAGACACAGCGAAATGCTAAATGAAACTGGAACAGGTTTTAATTATGTTACCGCAGGTGAATTAGATACAACCATCACCGAAATGGAAGGAACTTCATTTTGGGGCACTTTGTCTTCATGGTTAAAGTCTGAAATTGGGGATCTATATCGGGAAACGCTAGAGTTTCACCAGAAAATGTACGAATTCGCTATAGACACATTAACCGAAGAAATTCCTAGAGGCGCCGGATTATATTTTGATGGGTCTATCGGTGTAACATGGGGATATCCCATCGCAACAGATATCACCACACGTAAATCGTTTTGGCGAAAAATGACTCCTGTAGATGAACTCACATTTGTACTAAGAGAAGAAGTAGAAGCTTTTGTGGGAGTAGATGCTGCGGTTGGTTTTAGCGCTGGGTTTAAAATTGGAAGCGGAAAGAAAGGCAAAAAAATGGGACTTAATGTAGGTGCCGGTATTGAAGCAGGTATTGTTCCGAAGGTTTTAATGGAATATGAATTTCCGATCCGCCCTGAAGAAACAGGTCTTATTAGTTTCATATTATCCATGACTAGCATAGGCAAAATACTAGGTGATCTCATGGGAGTTTTGAATGTTATAAACACAAGTCCAAGCAACTATCTTACTTGGATGCAGCTAGGCGTAGCCAGTGTAGGAAGAGCCTGGGGAGCTGCACAATTTAGCGTAAATGATGCGGGAGATCCGGTTTCCAAGAACAACGTTACCTCACCTGAAGAAACCGCCAATCCTAGTGAAGAAGCCAAAACAAATAGCTTTTTAAGTGTTCAAAATATATTAAACAAAATTCCATCTTTAGGAATATCTGCAAGTGGAGAGTTATCTCTTGGCCTCGAATTTGATATTCGTTCTAAATATGATGACAAGCCCTTAATCCCGGAAAAAGATGGGCGGGTTCCTAGCGAAGTAGAAGTAGAAGTGTTGCATTATGTGCAAGGTTCTATGACAACCACTGGTATAGGTAGTGTGCTTGGAGCATTCTTTGTGACTACTATTCCTGGATTGAGTGGTCTCTTTGGCCTTCTTAACTTTGACAGAGGGATTGGTATAGGTTTGGGGTATAAATTTACCCGCTCCATGGCATCCAAGGACATTACATTTAATGACACCGACTTGGCAGGAGCCACCGTTAATTCCTCAGGAACAGGTCCTAATTTACAGTATAATGGAACGTCATGGGAATCAACAATTGCATTTGCCAGTTTTACTGGCAACGTAGATAGGTTATGCTTTCCTGGCACTGAAGCCATGATAAAATTAGATGCAAATAAAGTGTATCAAATTATCCAAAGCCATAATAGTTCCAATCCATATCCTTTTGACAATCTAACAGATATCTTGGAAATATTTCACAGCTTTTCTTATAAATACAAACAAGGATTAGGGTTCAATAGCCATACCAGAAAAACACTGGATGGTGAACTATTTGGCACCCTTATAGGCAATACAATGGCCTCCGGAGTTACAAAGGATTTTTTGACAACAGCTAGATCTGGGAAACCTGGATTTGATGTCTATGCAGGTATCGATGTTAGTTTAGAGTTTTTAATTGATGATATCGCGAACGTATTGAAATTTTATTTCAAAAAACTTTATTTAACCATGAAGTTTAAAATTGATGAAAATGACCCCGTAAAAGGGCATGATTTTAAGAAAGAATTACAAATTAAGTACCATGCCATTATAAGAACTATTGCGCCTGGAAGCAATGACCAAATTTTAGACACTGAATGTTATCAGCTACTCTATACAGAGTTGAACAATTATATTGATTCAGAATATGCTAGTGATTTAACGTTGGCCAATTTTAAAGAGACATTTAAGCACTACGCAAGAATCAATTTCCTTTTTAATAACTATTTGTTCAATAACAAGTCACCACAAATGGATGAGAATTCTCTAATCACGGTGACAGATATTTCTCCTGACGGAAGCACTACTCCAGTGTATGAAGATATAGGGGTATATAACATTATTAATGTACTCGCCATGACAGCGACTCTGTTAAACGCTTCCGTAGGTGTTGAAGCAAAGTTGGGTGGCAGTTTTGCTGGAAGAATCAAAGCCGGTCTTGAAGCAACCGTACGTTTATCAGGCTCGTTAGCAGCCGGAGTGATTGGAGAACTGAAACTACTCGAAGATGGAGAATTTGTGGAACTATTACCAAACGATCCTTATTTAGTCGCTCTAAATTCTATTAAAACATTATTAGATACATCAACAAGTGGAAGTAGAAAAGACGGTGGGTTAAGGAAATCATTAACTGTATTACCCAAAAGCTAATTATTATGACATCGCAAAAAATCATTTCTATAATTATTTGCCTGCTCTCTCTAGCTTGTAAAAATCCACAAGCTGAAGAAACGAGGGGCATTGAAAACACCGTTTCAATGGTGCAGACTGATGCCGCCAAATATAATTTGCAAGGACCAGTTAAGAACTTTAGAGCTTTTTACACCTATAATTTCGAAGCAAACAATGAAAAAACACATTATAAATCACTCATAGATTTTACATTGCCTGGCTATTACACTCTCAATCGAGAAGGCTTTTTCACAAAAAGAGTAAAGCTATGGGATTCCATTAGTGAACCCATTATTGATACCCTAAAAAAGAACAGAGCGGCGAACGCAGTCATATATATATTTAATAAAGGTGAATATGATAAGAAGTCCCAGATTACTTGGAAAAAGAAAGCTCCTTATCCAGTAATTAACCCCTATGCCGTACAAGTCAACCAGCGCTCTTATCAACCATATAGAGTTCAGGTTACCAAGGATAGTTCATTGTACAAGTATTTGCGTGAATATATATACACGTTTAACATCAATAACCTTCCTATAAAGCAAGAATTGTTTATTGGTAAAGACGACAATGAAGACGGTATTTTGACCGAATCCAAAAGCTTAGATCACACCATAACCTATCAATACAATGAAAAAGATCAGGTTATTGCTCATCACTATCGCTTTGATAAGGAAATTTTAGGAAGCCTTCGATTTGAACAGGAATCTATTGATGAATTCTCCTTCTATATCGATGATGAAGTACGGTATGAGTTTAGCTACGATGATAAAGAAAATGTCAAGGAGGTCTCTTTTTATGTAAATGATCAACGCTATAAAAAAGAAATCTACACCTACAATAAGCTAGGTCAAATACGTCAGGTAGAACTTCGGGTTTTGTCTTCTCGAAGCTTCTATTCTAGTCCAAGGGATTATATCATACAAGAATATGACTCTCATGGTAATATTAGTAAGGCAACTACCTATTTAAACAATGGGGACATCTATAATGAACGCTTTTATGAATATGAATATGATGTATACAATAACTGGACGCAGTGCCGTATGTATCTAGATGGTGTAAAAACCACTCCCCCCACAGTAGTAGGCAATCGAATGATTGAATATTACGAAAAATAAAATAAGTAGGAATCTGTAAAAAAATTGAATATGTCAGATAATATAATGCATCCAACACTAAGTCAACTCGTGCCTTTGGAAAACATTCCAAACGAGTTAGAAGCCCTGAGAGATGCTTTAGCATCCGTTTTTGACGAAGTTTATGTCAAAAATCTAATAGTGAGTAAAAGCTATCAAGGTGATGCTGGTTTCTATACCTTGACTTTAAAATCATATAACGCTCTTGGAATCGATATTCCGCTTGCGAGCGATTTAAAACTTGTTCTTAATCCAACAATTGGAGGAACCACAGAAATCCCCATTCGTTTTGATTATTCTTGGTTAATAATCAAGTATATCAAAGGGTTCTCTGCAGACACTTTTGACAATGCTGCACGTTCGGTGTTGGATATTTTAATGGACCTGGCCGAAATAACACCATCCATATTATTACAGGATGCCGTTAGCACTTTCTATCCACCAACCACTTTGCTCACAGATTTTGTCAACGACTTCAACACAACTTATAGTCAGGCCATCGCTGTGTCAACGGATCCAAGTCTAACACTTAACGAGAAGATTGATGCCCTTTATCAAGAAATTGAAAATCTTGATTTTGGGATCATAGATGTGATTTTTAACATGATATTGGACATCGACGGAGAAAGCGCCTTAGAGCGCTTAAAGCTATTATTTGCTAGTTATTTCGATCGTATCGAAGACAATGTTCAGGAGGTAATTCGTCTTAATTTTAATATTATTATTGAAGAACTGACCTTAGGGCTGCAGTTTCCCAGAAACTGGTTAGTGCCCGTTTTTACCGGTGTAGAGCCGGTTACTGGCCTAGAATTAGACGACCCACTACCCGAGCCTTACTTTAGCCTATTAACATTTAATGCAGGAAGTCTAGGATATTCAACCAAAAGTGGATTTGAATTTGGCGCAACGAATAGCTTTGATATGAGTAGATCTATCATTGGAAAAACAGGTGTCATTGTTGAATTTGATGGTTTAAAAGTAGACTTAAGCAAAGACACTAATATTCCGGAGGCTAATGCCGATGGAAGGCCCGTTGAGTTTATGGGAGTTTATGCCGAATACGCTGCCGTAACACTTCCACAGAGATGGTTCAAAAATGTAGCTGTAGATACCTTGCAAATTTCTGGACGTAATCTACTGGTTGGAACGGGTGGGATTTCTGGAACAGTAGCTTTAGAAACACTTAGCGGCTTACCTAACGATGGTCAGGCATACCTAGATGTTGAAATAGGTAATTGGAAAATAGGATTCAATTATTTTGACATGACCTTTCGCCAGAATGTTGTTACAGAGTCAAATATTGAAGGGCTTTTAACAATTCCCAAATTGAAAAACTCAGCCGGAACTGAGGCCCTAGTAACTTTAAAAGGACATCTCAATGAAGAGGGTGATTTTAACCTTACCGCTTCAGAACCAGATGGTATCCAATTGTCGCTATTCAACTTTGTAAACTTTAATTTCTTGAGTCTTGAATTGGGGAGAGAAGATGATAACTTTTATATAGGAACTTCTTGTCAAATCTGGTTCGAAAATGAATTCATGCAAAAGATATTGGGAGATCAGGTCATTGAAATTCCAAAACTTCGTGTATATGACAATGGAACTATAGAAATTGTAGGTGGAACAGGCACAATCCCTGTGAACATCTCATTGGATCTTGGGCCCGTTGAAATTGCAGTCACAGGAATTCACTATGGATCTGTTCAAAGAGAACATGGAGGCAACATGCGAAAGTATAACTATTGGGGCTTTGACGGCGCCATTAGTCTGGATCCGTTAGGTATTGATGCCCGTGGTGAAGGTATCAAATATTACTATACAGTAGATAACGATGAGTTCGGTGGCGATGGAGACCACTATCTACATATTTCTACGATTGAATTAGATTTAATTATACCTGGAACTGCCAACCCAGCAGCGGCAGTTGCTATTATTCATGGAATGGTATCCATTCCAGAACCAGGGGACTCTCCAGAATACATTGGAGAAGTTTCTTTGAAACTACCTAAGGCGAAGATCGCTGGAGGAGCTGCCATGCGTTTACAACCAAGACATCCTGCCTTTTTAGTAGATGCCTTTATTGACTTACCAGCACCTATTCCAATTGGTCCGTTGGGAATTTACGGATTCCGAGGATTGCTAGGCTTTAGATACGTAGCCGAAAAAGAAGCCATCGGCCTAGTCTCTGGCGAAGATACTTGGTATGACTACTATACCTATCCACCAAAAGGAGTACATATTTCGAAATTTAGTGGCCCAGAACGCACATCCGAATACGAATTCCCATTCTCTATTGGAGCTGGAGCCGTAGTTGGAACCAGTTTTGACAGTGGAACTATCATATCCATTCGGGCAATGCTATTACTTTCGATTCCAACACTATTCTTAGTCGAAGGACGAGCTAGTATTTTAAGTGCACGTTTGGGACTAACCGATGACCGCGAACCACCATTCTTTGCATTTGTTGCTTGGGGTGATAACTCTATTGAAATGGGTATGGGTGCCGACTTTAACATTCCGCAGGACGGAAGTAATAAGGGTTGGATCATTGATCTTGATGCCGAAATACAGGCCGGTTTCTTCTTTGACTATCCATCAGCATGGTATGTCAACTTCGGAACCAGAGATAATCCAATTTCAGCACGAATCTTAACTATTATAACCGCACAGTCCTATCTGATGCTTTCTGCTCAAGGAATTGAGGCAGGAGCTCGTGTAGAATTCGAACTAAGAAAGCGATTTGGTCCAGCCAGAGTGTACTTGTATGCGTATTTAGAAATGGGTGGTTTCATCAGTTTCGAAAGACCTCAAGTAGGAGGGTACATTGCAGCAGGAGGAACCATTGAAATTGATATATGGATTGTAAGTGTGTCCATTTCACTAGACGCCATCTTCTCTGCCGAAGCCGCGAAACCATTCTTGATCTATGCTGAAATACAACTGCGCGTATGTGTGAAAATATTGTTCGCGAAGATCTGTAAGAGTTTCACTATAAAACTGAAATGGGAGAAAAACAACCAGGTAGAGCGTTCACCAATACCACCGCTAACCTTCCCTACGGGAGCATATCCAGACAAGTTAGAGCGAAGAGAAGAATTGGTAAAAGGAGTTCATATGTTAACTAATGACGCCTTTGATATTACCTTTTTGGGGATGAATCCGCCTTCGTCGCCAACTCAGATTGAACATATCATTCCCATGGATACCTATATTGAATTTAAGACCGAAAAAGGTCTTGTTCCGGGTGCCATTTCAGATAAAATTGGTGGGTATACCTTCCCACCAGAAAATCACGTGAACCTCATTCCACCAGAAAAAGTGGTACGTGGAGGACGTGAATTGCGTCAGGTGAAACACAGATACTCAATAGAAGACATTGAAGTAAAAGCCTGGAATGGAAGTAGTTGGATGGAATACCACCCTTTTGAAGCAGTAGTCCATGAAGACGACCGTCCCAATGTTGAAGATTTCCGAATTGGATACTGGCAGATCAAAGAAAAGCAATATGATACCATTCGATTGCTAGCCACTACACCATTTACCTATATGGAAGCGGGTGAACCAGGATGGTCAATTCCAGAAATATACGGAATCACACCGTCTACCTTATTCTGTTCTGAAGAACTTAGAATTGAAGACTGTGCTGATGTATTGGAAATTCCTTTGGGAACTAAATACTATCCACCAACCCAATTTATAGGTCATTATATAGATGGTGCATATTTCACCCTTTCCAACGTGGAGGGCTATGAGATTATTGATGGAAATATTATTGTGATAGACAATGAATTTATGGAGGTTACAGATGAGCCCAATGTTCATGGTTTTGAAAAATCGTTGGCCTTTAACAACTATAATAGTATGGTGGTTATTCTACCTGAACCTTCAGTCAATGTAAAATTAAGACTTACAACAAATGCGCAAGGCGCCACTATTAAGTATTACAAGTCAATTATAGATGACACGACAAGCACCGTGCAATACGAAGAAGTTCATTCGCAATATAAAACAGCAGCCGAATTAGACGGTGTTGTTGAGTATGAGAATTTAGATAGCGCTATGACTAAGGTGATCATTGAACCTGATGATCCAAATATTGCTGAAATTCTTGATCTTCTAGAACAAATAGCTGAATTATTTGAAATTACCTATGACGAAGCCACTGGTGAAGTGACAATTTCTGAACCTACCAATGTTCAATTGTACAACCAACTATTAGCGCAATTGAATGCATTAAAAGCAGAGTCATGTTCTGGGTCCGACTGTAATCCTGATCCAAAATTATGTGATCTATATGAAGCACTTCTAGCACTATATGAGGCTTGCTTCATTTATCCTGTACAAACGGTGCAGCAGATAAAAGAGCAGCTTAAATGTTTCCATGATTTCAATCAGTTGATTTTAGACTTTGATAAGGAGTGTCCAGAGTATCAGCTTATTCTTCAAATAGACTTCTTATATGCTGTGTTTGCTCAAAAACTGAAAGACCTCGACTATTTGTTAAACAACCCAGGAGGGATTAGTGACACGGCCATTATCAATATATACTATGAGTTTAGAGATTGCGCATTTGAAGTCATGGAAGCCATCAAAAATCTAGGTGATTGTGATTGTGATCCTAAAGAAAAATGTGACACCACGCTTCAACAGGTTTGTTGGTTAACATTAGAAAACCATGAATGGAACGAAACCATTCCTGGGTCTGGAGCCATTGAAGGTGAACATCAAGACATGATTGAAGCTATTCAAAAAACGGTACAGCCCATTTGGAGGCCAAATACTTCATTTTATGTTAAATACACACTTAAAGATGAAGTAGATAACGGAGAAAGTAATCCAGGAGTTTATGATTATTACTACGGATTTAAAACGGTAGGGCCATTAGGCCACTATCACAACAACCCAGCAGTAGATTACCTACCCGCTGGTGCTACGGCAGATGAATATCCACTTACCTCTTTGCGTTCGTATATTGATTATAACAGATCATACCCCAACGCAGATGGTAGTCTATTACGAGCTAAGCCCTTATTTTATGGACATCGCGAAGCCAAAATATCTTTATTCTTTGCCAAGCCTTTGACTTACCATATGCTGAACAATTGGTATCCATACTTAGGAATGCCAGCACTAGAAGGTGCATTACACATTGCAATCAAAGATCCGGTCACAGATGTTATTATTCCTTATCCACTACCTGTGGATTATGACGAAGAAACTGTACCGTTCCCAGACGAGCAAACTTGGGTAGACGATATGGATCCAAGGATTCCTCCTCACATTCAGGCCATCATTGGTATGATCCAAAATGGAGAGATTCCATGTGATATAGTATTGGGAGATCTTATTGCTCCGGCAAGTCAGGCAATTTCTATGATATTGACCAATTTGAAACCTCGTAAGCTCTATACAGCACTTCTGTATAATGCCTTTGAGGCAAGTACTGGCAACGTGGAAAGCCAAGCAGTGCATCAGTTTGTATTCCAAACATCGAGATATGCTGATTTTGCCTCCCAAGTAAATAGCTATTTACTTCAGGACGAGTCTTTAAATGAAGGACAAGCAGTTTTCGAAATTAATGTGACAGTTGATGTGGCAGCGGCCAATCAGGCCTATGACATTGTAGCAAATCCAGAAGATCAAACCTTAGACCCCTTAGGAACTCAATATCAACATTTATTTGATAGAGTGACAGAAGGCTTATTGGAAATGACTCCTCTAGATCCACCAGTAACTACAGAGTTCAATAAGATCATTAACACGACAACAGGTAAGGTAATCGCAATTTTAATACGAAACCCAGAACCTTTTAATAATCCAAAGATCCCTATAGAAGAGATTAATGGAACCATACAAGCACTGTTTGCCAATGGTAATGTATATCAATTGTATAAGGTGTTACATAGCAACGATTATTCTCAAGCGATCATTATGCGAGCTAGTAATAACATTACTAATCCAATGATGCATTTCAAATTCACCTATCTAGAATGGGACGGATCTGAATACGTCGAGGCAGAAACAATCGTAGCAGGAGACATAATAATTAACGAATAAAAGAAAGAAAAAATGGCATTTTTTGTAAAAAAATATACAGACTCAAACAACTTCTGGCTAAATGCTCGTAAAGTGATTAAGGTATCTGATGGATATCTTGTCCTAGGCGCTGAAGCTGGTGGAGGTTATATTACCAAGACGGACTCAATAGGAACTGTGGAGTGGTCAAAAAGATACGCCCCTAGCTCCCAGCAGTTAAGATTTGATAATGGGATTGATGTTGGAGATGGGATTCAAGTATTGTATCACTTGTATGACTCAACAGACACCTATTCCATAGGTTTATGTAAGATTGACTATAACGGGAATATTCTAGCTTCAAAGCAATATTTCTCTTCCCTAAATCATCCTTTTAGCAATACGTTTCAAAGAATCATTCGTGAAACTGATCTTTATTTGCATAATGGGAATCTAACACTCCTTGTGGTAGATTTTGTAAGACACGGTGGCTTAAGACAAGACACTGTTTACAAATATACTATTGATCAAAGCAACAATGTTTTAAGTTCAGATTCATTTTCATTACCAGATAAATTCTCAACAAATGAAATTAGAGTTCTTCCACAACACATATTATTTGTTGGGGAAGGGACTTTTCGAGATGCCATGATTTGCAAGCTGGGTAAAGATGCAAACACGGCTTCATTGTCCACCATAGAAAACACAAATCCTGACATTTCAATTGGCTCTTTAAAATGTAGCAACTTGGATGGGTTTGGTCAGAACTTTTTTATTACGGGTTTTCACACATTGGTTGGATCTGGAACAGTTGAAATATTTATCGCAAAGATAGACATGAACGATATGCAAGTGCTTTCGTTTAAATACTTCTCTGGGTATAGTTTCAATGACAGAAAACTATTGGAAATTATTGGTGGCCATCTATACTACATGGATTCAAAAGAGGGGCTACACAAACTAAATATGAGCACCGAAATATCATGGATCAAAAAGTTTAGTGAAGTTGCCGGAACATCGGACCTTTCTGCTGCCAATGAGGTTATGTCTACATTAATAGATTCACACTTGGCCATTACAGATCTCAACCTAGACAGTTGTATTACCTCAAACATATCTGAATTTCCAAGTTTTATAGCAAATAATGACTTCAACACATTAGCACAAAACAGTTTGTCATTATCGCCTTTTACAGAAGCGGCAACTACAGTTTCGCTAACACCGGCGGCGATAAGTTTAACAACTGAAGAAATTTGTTCTGTAATGGGTGGTTCAGACCCAGATCTTACTGAAAGTACTATTGAAGCAAACCCAGAAGTAATCGTTGCCAATGGAACTTCAACATCCAACATTACGGTTACATTAAGAGATGCTGCTGGAATTATTATTAACCCCAGCACGTATGATGTTGACATTGATCACGGCGGTGTTGGGACCTTGAGTGATGTAACAAACAATGGAGATGGCACCTATAATGCCACCTTGACCTCTTCTACCACTGTGGAAACGGCTACATTAGAGTTTACCGTTGTGACCATAGGAACAAGCACTAATGTGGCAACAGTTGATTTTATAGCTGTAAACATTCAAATCACAGACGACACAGCCTTACAATCACCACATCTATATTTACAAGCCGCAGGTTCTGAAGGCGACGACAGTACCAAAGGACGGCATTTGCGATGGACATTTAGAGGTGCATTGGGAGAAAAACATTTGCCCAAAGGGAATAACGCGGGCAATACCGTTAACTTCAATAAACCCAGTGATTTTGTAAATATCTATAGAGCTCCTTTTACCGCCGAAAAAGTCACTCTTAGCTTTGCCTTACACGAGCCAGAAGTGATTGACCACTCGAACTACCTATGGATATATAGAGTTTCAGGAAAAGAATTCTATGTTCATTTTAGAAATCAGACAGAATACGATCAGATATTGACCACGATCAATCCAGCAACCAATCCGCAAGGTTTTCTTGTTCAGTATTCAGGAGAACTCATAGAAATAGAAAGCAAAAAAGAGCTCTTCTTTGCGGCAACTGTTAACCTCTCTGGGCTTGGATTAAGCAGTGAATTAAAAGTAGAAACACTTTCAGTAAATGAAAACCTATTGACAGCCAATAAAACGGTTTCCAATAGGAGACATTTTACCTCCTCACAATTAGGCAGTGCGGTTAGATTTGTGTGTGAAAATGGACGTAGTCTTCGAGGGCAATCTATCAACTGTAATGCTACTTTTATTGAATTTGAATTCTATAGTGATTTCATTGTAGAAGCCAATGCCAATAATGATTGGCAATTTATGGGAGCCTATGCACTTACACTAAATGATGCCACCGCACTTACACAATTGGAACCCACACCAGGGGATGTCCATGGCGTATGGCAACGTTTTAATGATGATGCCTTTGTAAATATTAATAATTACGAAGAAAAATGGAATGGGCCTTCAGAACCTGGAGACAGAAATATTAAAGAGGTAGTTGACAAATATATTGATATAAGCGACGATATTAATAACCCAACTGCCATAGAATCCATTCCGTTGGGGAACGATCCAACAGATCCAAATGATAATATGGAAGTTTCCAATCTAGACCTCTTAAATCTAGCAGCTAGCGACTATCATATCGCTCGATTGCTTGGGCTTGGAACGCTAGATATAGATGAGGGAACTGTAATAGGTGAGCTTAATCCTGACTATGTATATGTGGCAGAATATTTCACTATAGCAGATTTGGAAGACGGACAAGGTGTACGTGATGTACATCACCTGTTTATGAGTCTTCCTACGGCGAATACTGATGCCAGATTGCCTGTTCCGGTTGAGTTAAGCAACATAGAATTTGGGGTCTTTATTGGCGCCGGAAGTGGAACACCCACACCCTTGACTGATTTAGATGGATATACTCATGACTGTACTGCTCGATATGTTAGCATTTATAATCAAGATCTGCCATTGGATCAAACCAACGTTCCTTTCTTTGTGACACCAGACACTGTAAACAAAAGCACTATAACCAATACGATCTATGGAGGCATTGAATATAGAAAGGGATTAGTTTCTAATTGGCAAAAACCAGAGCTATCCAAAGATGTCAGGTATTTTAACGCAGTCCCTGTGGGAGAAGACCCTCATTTTGAAACACGTTTCTTAGTGATTCCTGAAACGCCGACACCTTATTTTGTACATCGGCAAACGGCCACTGGAACACATATCTATAGTTCATATGGTATAAATTGGTTCTCCAGAGCCAAATCGAGTACTGGAGAGATTCCTGTTGAAACAGTAATAAAACCAAAAAACCCGTTGACACCACCTTCTAAGACGCATTCACATTTAATACGAAATGAGAGTCCGTTGTTGCTAACTTCTGAAGAAGAACAACAAAGACTTGGTTCTATTACCGATCCAGACAAAACCTTAATACGTCTCGCATTCGATTATCATACTTATCAGGAACTGAAAGACTACAAAGTTGGCGTGGATTCTACGGCCACCAATGAAGATCTTGTAGATCCTGCTAATGCAAATGATCCAGATATTTTATTTCCAGATAACTTGGAAATTCATGCCGAAGAAATAGATATTTTCTTCCGCAATGAAGTGCCAAATAATGTAAGAGGTAAAGCATTGTCGGTTTCTGAACACCCTTCAGATAATCTAATGGCGATAATTCATACAGGCGATTATTATATAGCGAGTACAGATCAGACAATTACACCAGAAGTGCCTGTAGGTACTGAACAAAACTTTATAGGCGGCCTGTTTAATATAGGAAACAAAAAGTACCTTATTCAGGAAGTAAATACTGGAGCTACTGGCCCTGATTTTACAGTGTATAAGGTAGAAATTAGTGAATCTATTGTCGCAGGAGGTATTCCTTCAGGAGCTACTAATGGTGTTCTTGAATTACCAGAAATTGTTGGAGATGGCTATTTTATGGCTGTAGAAAACATGCAGTCACCAGATAGCTGGGGTACACCAAATCCATTACCTCTAAAAGTAAAAGTTGGAGGGAATGAAGACTGGGGAATTCATAGAGAAGTAATTGAATATATTGATGACGACGGGGATATAGACCGCCATGTTGAAAAAACACGCGGAATCTGGTCACTCGCGGACAATGGGGGAAATGAACATACTCTTATTGAATCTTTGGATATCGACGGAAATGTGACCACGGAAAATACCGGGATGTATAAGATTACTTTCCACGGAATTCGACTCGACGAGCATATTCAATACTTTGAAAATACTGTTTCTGTTGAATGGTATCAGGGTATAATTCGCTTGTTTACAGAAGGAGCCCACACGGGTGGTGTTCCAAACCAACGTCGTAAAGCCCTTCCAGTATTGAAAATAGAAAATGTAATTAGAGTTGGAGATAGTCCACCTTTTAGTGATCTTGTCGTTTACGCTCAGGATCCAGCTTTCTCTTCAGATGGAACTTACGACCCCATTCAGACAGGAGATAATATAGAAGCTCACTTTTATCCTGGATACAAAGTCTATTTGTATAAAGACACGCCTAATGGGTTAGACGAAGCTAACATTCTCCCAGAAGAGGGTGAAGGCATGAGCTATTCTATCTTCGGATTTAGAAGTCATGATTTACAGGACAATCACTACTCAAAAATAAGTGTTCCTACACTTATGTTTGCGCAAGAACTCATTCCAGCAATACCGCCAGAATTACCTGAGGGTCCCTTATATGCTACACGTCCCGATTTCTTTGGAAGATCTACCTATACGTTGACCACGAGGTACCAACACAAGCCTCACGGCGTATTGTTCTATAGGTCTAACGATGAAGCTCTTTTAAATGCACTCTATGAAAAAAGCACAATACTGCAAATTCGTGAGCAACTTGCTTTGCTGGGTGGAAATGAAGAAGAGTATTTGACAAATCGATGGGAAAACTTCCTCAACTTCGAGGAACTTGAGATGGATGGTGATTATAAAGTATATCCGCCAGCAGATGTTTCTCCAGATGGTTATAAGTTTCCAAATCCAGATAAGCAAGCACTCTTTGATTGGGCTAACGGTATACTTGCCCAGTTGGAATTGGATCTTATTACTGAAGCTCCTGGTGAACTAGCAGTAGGAGATATCAAAATCAGGAATTTTGTAAAAGGGTTTATTTATAATGCGTTTGTGCCGCTTACTGAAGTACCGGTTCTATACCAGTATCTCAACGCGAGCGACTATCAGCCTGTTGCTAAGAAGCAGGTAATTAGAGATCGTGATGGGCATATTCTGCCTCCATTTGATCCTAAAGACCCTATGGCAGAACCTTCAGATTTTGATATGGCTCCCATGATGAAAATTATTGATGAGTCACCTCATGAAACACTGTATACAGATTTCAACCTAGATGGAACTTCAAATAATCTTTATTTTTATGGAGTAAAGGAATTGAGTACTCAAATGAAAATGAGTGATTTCAGTCCATTCTTAGGGCCTATCAAGCTGGTAAATACCAACGCGCCTGAAACTCCAGAAGTCAAGAGAATTGTTCCAGTATTAGGAAACGAACTGTTGGGACTCAAACCAAAAATTAAGTTGGAAGTGAATGCATTTCCAGGTGTTCAAAACATCAAGAAACTTGCTGTTTATAGAGCAACTAACAAATTGAACGCACAATCGGTACGTACAATGGATCTGGTGAAGGTTTTTGATCTAGAAGAGGAAAACTTGTTAGGTGAACCTATCTGGACGGTAGAAGATTTCTTCGAAGATCTAACAGAAGTTCCTTACGGAGATCCCTTACTCTATAGAATTACGGCTTTGCGAAAAGTAGAATATGCTGAGATAGATGGAATAATTGTTACAGAATATGCTCCGTCACAAGCTTCTAAGATAGTAGCTAGTGTGATGGTAGAGGTTTCTGCTCCTCCATCACCAGATCTATTCTTTAGCTCAACATGGCCCGATGCCAATGATGAAATCATGAAGGTTGCTTTACAATGGGCTAAAACCGCTTACAATGCGAAGTATCATGTGTATAAGATGAATAGTCAGGGAAATTGGGCGAAGATCCATGACTTGCAATCTAATCTAGAGACAATCACGTTACCACTTCTAGATACCACTTTGCAGTCAGACACCCTCTCCTTAGTTTTAGACGGAGTTAAAACATATCACCATTTTAAAGTGATTACCGAAAACACATCCGGAATGTTAAGTAAAGAGGAGAACATTTTGACCATTTTTGATGAGGATAAGTGGATAGAAACATAGAACATAATCATAAGATGTCTAGCATCTTTATATTGGGAGGTATTTAAATACCTCCCAATAAACATAGGCATTTCAATAGATGTAAAGTTTTAATAATGAAAGGAGGCAAAAAAGCGCGACGGGAAATTTCCCGTCGCGCTTTTGCTATCTAGCCTATTTCTTTTGCCAGTTAGTAATTTATGCCTTTAATCTAATTTAAAGACTGTCGTTGCAAATGCTCTTCTAGATCTACCACTTTGCTTTCCAATTCATGTAGTCTATGATATACATCTACCGGTTCAGGCATTTGCTTAGAAGCATACATAGACACATACCATACTTCCATAATATCATCTGCATTAATGGTATAGGTGGGATAATTACCATCCTTATTGTCACTTTTTAATATGAGTTTACCACGTTCAACAATCCGGTTTACCACGCGCTTCAAGACGATGCCATCATTCTTGCTTACAATAATATATACGCGTCCATCTTTAATGTCCTCTAGATTCTCTACATACTTACCAAAGACTAGATCGCCATCAAAAAAAGTACGCACCATAGAGTTGCCATGTACTTCAAAACAACGGTATGTTCCATTATTCAAATGCGGCATGTGAAACGAGGGTAAGGTTTCAATATATTGAGAATCACCGTAGCCATCAAGATAACCTGCTCGTGCCTTAATAGGCACATATACAACGTTTTCTTCTCCTGAAGAGTTTACAGCCACGACCTGAGGAATGCCAGAATATACATGGGATTGAACCACTTCAGATTGTAACATGATAGCGCTCTTGCCAAACAAATAATCTGGATTAATATCGAACTCATTAATAATTGAGGTCAAGACATCATAACCCGGTTTGGTTTTTTTTCGTGTACCATCGGGTTGAGGCCTCCCATTCACAATACTATCAACGGTCGTTCCCGTAACACCAATGCGTTTGGAAAAAGAAAAATTATTCATGTTAAAATGCTGGATGATTGCCTTGATCTTGTCATCTATTGCTTCCATAGGGGGTGAATTACGTTAGAATCAAACTTTGTACATTATTTATACAAAAATGTTTATAAAATTTGCAAAATGTTTTACATTTGTGTTTATTTTTATATGCTAATATACAAAAAACATCCTGTCAGTCAAACATTTGTAGCACTAATCAATAAATAGTGAAAATTTACACCTGTCTTAAAACGACTCTTAGGCTCTCATTTTAACAACATTACAACAAATTACAATTTTTAACATCTTATTTTGTAAAATGTTTGTTTATTCTGTATCAAATCTGTATATTTACATTCGATTTCATATCAACATATGCTGTTTTGGTTAAGCAAGTAGAAACAAAAATATTAGGTCAAGTCCCATTATAATTAAGAATATAAGTAACACCAGAAAACTTGGATCTCTATTAACTCTGCCTGCATCAAAAAACAAACATATGTGTTAGAATGTGAATCTTTACATAGAATTTTCCCCCACATCTTAATAAAAATGAAACATATGAACGTAATTGAAACTGCGCTATCACAATATGGCGTTAAAGAAATTTCTGGCTTCGATGATCACCCACAAATCCTAAATTATTTTACAATTTTAGGCTTTGACGGGGCAAAACTTCACGACGAGACAGCTTGGTGTAGTGCCTATGCAAATTGGGTGGCAAAGACAGCAGGATATGAGTTTTCGGGTAAATTAAATGCTCGCAGTTGGCTCACCGTAGGCACTTCAACAGATACTCCACAAGTGGGAGATGTGGTTGTATTATGGCGCGAATCTCCTGAAAGCTGGAAGGGGCATGTAGGTTTCTATATTAAAGAAACCAATCGCTATGTATATCTCCTAGGGGGAAATCAAAGAAACAGTGTTTGTATCAAAGCATATCCCAAAGACAGGGTTCTGGATTATAAAAGACTTAGCAAAAATGGATAAGCTCGTCAAATTTATCTTTTGGACATTGGCATTGTTATCGCCTGTGAGTGGTGTAATGATTACCATGATATTCTTGATCATTGTTGATTTTATTACGGGAGCTTATGCTTCTATTAAGAATCGTATCCCCATTCGAAGCTCTAGAATTGGACATACTATTTCCAAGTTTTTTATCTATAACTTAGTTATTCTAGCTGCCTACTTTTTGGAGGAAGAGATCGTAAACGAAATCCCTTTTATGAAAATCATTGCTGGCTTCATTGCCATCACAGAGATAAAATCGATCCTTGAAAATTACAATACCATTTATGGGGTAAATCCATTTAAAGCCCTTACAAACTTGTTGAAGCATACCCCACTAAAGGACACCTTGGAGAGTCTTACCAAAGACACTCCGGAAGAAGAAGAAAAAAAAGAAACCCAATAAATTCTCTGAACACTTTCAGTGAATAATTCATTATAACCCAACGAGCAATATACCCTCAGCATCTGGCCTAAGCCTCTAAACGTAACAATTGATAAGCGGTGCGTTGCTCAATGTGTTATCTAATTCAAAACACTATGAAATTTACTACCATAAAAACAGAACGGCTACTACTACTCGTGGTCATTACACTAATCATTGTGAGTATGTTACCCCGCAGATGTTCATCTTCCCAATCTAACACAGAACCTATTGTCACTGTAATAAGGGACACCGTCTGGCAAGTCAAAACAGACACTTTTAACGTACAAACGGTTCGTTATAAAACAGTTTATGTTCGCTCTGAAAATCCCTCTAAAATTATCAATGATACTTCAGAGCTGGACGATCTTTCAGGAATAACAGAGGCTAGAATCTATCAAGATACGTTGAGCAATGATGACATCGATATTTACAGTTATAATCTGTTAACGGGATCTTTACTGGATAGTGAGTTGTCTTATACTCTGAAAGTGCCCAGAGAGATAACTATCACCAAAACCATTGAACATCCTAAGCGTTTCCGGAGTGGTTTGTATCTATTTGGCGAAGTGGGCGGCAGCACCTCTTCTTTTGATAACATAAGTATGGGATTGCAATACAATCGCAAGGGAAATTGGTTCGTAGGATATCGTATTAATATGAACCAATTACAAAACCCCACGCACAATGTGAGCGCAGGGTTTCGCTTATTTAAATAAGATAATAATTATACAATTTGGTCTGCAATATGAGAGGGCACCTGTGCGTATCGTAACATTTCCAAGGCAACCGAACCACGACCACTTGTTAAGGTTCGTAGGGTTGAAATATACCCAAAGGTTTCAAGCAAAGGCACTTCTGCAATCACTTTTCGCTTAGAACCATTTTCTTTGATTCCTACAATAAGCCCTCTTTTTTTATTGATATCTGAAGTGATATTTCCTAAATATTCTTCGGGACAGTCAATATCGGCCTTCATGATAGGTTCTAACAAAAATGGTTTTGCCAAAAGCGCTGCATTTCTGAAACCATTACCAGCAACGATCTCAAAATCCAGATTACTGGAATCTTCCTTATGGATCTTCCCATCGGTTAACTCAACCCGCATGCTTTCCACAGGGTATCCAGCCAACACACCATTTTTCATTGCTTGCAAAAATCCTTTCTCCACATTAGGAATAAATTCCTTCGGAACTACTCCACCTCTGGTCGTATTCACAAACTCCAGTCCCTTCTCTGTTTCCAAAGCAGGTCCAATTGTAAATGTAATTTGTGCAAACTGACCATGACCTCCGGATTGCTTTTTGAATACCTCGGTATGTGTTACCGTTTCTTGCAAAAGCTCTCTATAGGTCACTCTGGGATCTCCCTGGTTAATTTCTATACCAAAATCCTCTCGAAGTCTATCCAGACGCACGTCCAAATGCAATTCTCCCATTCCGTGAAGAAGGGTTTGTCCGGTTTGCTCGTCAAAAGACATCCTAAGGGACGGATCCTCATCCAGAAGTTTCGCCAAAGCCTCTCCAAAATGCTTCTCATCATTCCTAGATTTAGGTTCAATAGCCAAACTCAGTACGGGATCAGCAACCTCAATGGATTCCAACGTGAATGGACTTCCGAGTGATGAAAGCGTATCTCCCGTTTTCACATCCTTCAATCCAATCAACGCCACAATATCACCTGCGGAAGCTTCAGATAGTTCCGAATATTTATCGGCACGAATTCGAACAATTCTACTCACCCGATTCTTATCTCCCGTTCTGGAATTCAACAAACTATCTCCTGTCTGTACACATCCTGAATAGACTCGGGCCATGGCCAACTTTCCTACATAATTATCTGCAATCACCTTAAAAATAAAAGCCGACAATTGTTCTTCGCGTACCGGTTTTCTATTTTCTTCCTCATGGGTTAACAAGTTAATTCCTTCCACATCTTCAATATCCTGAGGAGACGGCAAATAATCTATCACTGCATCCAACAATGGTTGAACTCCGATGTTTCGATAGGACGAGCCGCACAAAACAGGAACCGCCGTACGCTTCAATGTCATGCCTCGAATGGCCTGCTTCAATTGAGATTCCTCTATCTCTTGATTTTCAAGATATTTCTTCATGATATCATCATCATGATTAGAGACTCTTTCAATAAGAGCTTCTCTCCACGTCAAGGCCAACGGTTTCAAATCCTCGGGGATTTCCATTGTTGTCCAGGTTCGTCCGTAATCCTCCGCATTCCAGTACAGTGCCTTCTGGTCTATAAGGTCAATAATCCCTACAAAATCATCAGCATCTCCTATTGGAATTTGAACTGGTAAGGTTATTATATTGAATTCTCTTTCCATTTGATGCATGACTTTAAAAAAGTCAGCTCCAATTCGATCCATTTTATTGATGAAACAAATTTTAGGAATCCGATATCTATCAGACTGCCCCCAAACGGTTTCAGATTGAGGTTCCACACCCGAAGAAGCACAAAATAGCGCCACCGCTCCGTCCAAAATACGCAAGGAACGCTCTACTTCGATAGCAAAATCAATGTGCCCCGGAGTATCAATAATATTTATTTGATATGCATCATTTTCATAACTCCAAAGTGCCGAGATCGCAGCCGAGGAAATGGTAATTCCGCGTGTTGCTTCTTGTCGGTCACTATCGGTTACGGTATTTCCATCATCAATATTTCCGGGTTTATGTATGTTTCCTGTATAATATAAAACTCGTTCGGTAGTGGTGGTCTTTCCAGCATCGACATGAGCTATAATTCCTATATTTCTTAATTTTCTATATTCTTTCATCTTATTAAATTTAATTGTTTTTAAACTAAAAAGCCTCTCTAAGTGAAGAGACTTTTCTATTCAGTAATTACAATAGACTAGCGCCTCCAAAAATTTTGAAACATGGTATATCTAGTTTAGTGCATTTGTTCGATAAAAGGGTAGCATAAAAAAGGCTTCCTAAAAAGAAAGCCTGATTTTATTATAGACATTTTCAATTTAGGATGTGATTCTTATACTACCAACATACACTGTTCTGATAGCACCATTACACGCAATTACATGTATTTTCTTTCTAATTGTTCTCATCTCAAATACCCAAGAGGGTTTAAATTTAATTTTCGTTATTAATACTTCAGGATAGCTGTTTAACTATTCATATTGATTGAGACACCAAGCCAATATTTTGGCAATGTTCTTAGCATCATCCACACCTCGGTGATGGGTGCCTTCTAATGGAATTCCTAATTGTGCGAGGGCTCCAGTCATTCCTGTCTTTCGCACTCCGCGCGTTTTGGCAAAGAGTTCTTTCACATTAATGTGGTCTTGTGACAAGGGATAATCGACTTTGCGAAAAAGGCATTGACGTTTCATCATATTGCGATCGTAATCTCCATAACTGGCCCATGTATGATAGTGGCCATTATATTGAGTCCTTACACGCTCACATGCTTTTTCAAAAAAGATCCCTTCCGCATCTAACAGTTCTTGCGTAATAGTTGTAAGCTCTGTACAAAACGGGCTTACTGTAGACCGCTCTGGATGTATTAGAATTCCTTCATTTTGTGAAATTTCAAAGGTTTCTGTATTTAATATACAAATCCCAATTTCGATGATCTCGTTCACCTCCCCTTCAGGGACAGGGCCCTTCCAACAAGTAGCTTCAAGATCGATTATTATAATTTTATGTGTTGTTTTCATTGTTTTCGTTTTAATATATTGTTATTGTCTTGGTATCGCTATTAGCTCCTCCCTATATAAGGGGTCGATACCTCTGTCTAGCAAGCGCGTTGCTGCCTGCACAGCCCAACAACTATGACTAGAATGTATGGAGTTATATAGGCTCAGTAAAAATTTTGGAGCAACTACGGTCCATCCATCGATCTCCCGTGAAGGCACATCTTTTTTCTCAAAAAAATCGATTGTCACACGAAAGATTCGCTCTTCGGGCGATTCTATTTGTCGTTCATAGCGTCTAAAATTTTCGTCGCTGGAAAATCGGTCGTATCGTGTCCATACCTTTCCGAATCCATGCCCTTGAAGAATCTGCATCACATAGGAAACATTCTTAGGATCGACAAAAACGTCAATATCTTTGTGATCATGTGCATGTTTGTACTCGATATGATCCTTCGGCGACATAAAGTGCCAAGCCCATCCTCCAGATACAACCACATAGGGTTTTAGCGCGGTGAGAATCTCAAGGCCTACCTTAATTTTGTATGCAGGCCAAAGTTCTCCATATCTGTTCTTGTTGTGTGGTGCTCCCATCTTATTTCTTTTTATTCTTTGATTTTTTCTTTCTTGTTTTTTTCTTCTTTTTGGGTTTCTCCAATTTCATCTTCTTCTTGATTCTCTTCTCTTCGTCTTCGATAAAGCTGAAATAATAATCATTATAAATATGCCCCTTTAGCTTTTTCAGAATGACAAGACATTCCTGGTAATTTCCCCGAATCTCTTCAATAAGCACATTGCATCTATACATTTCTGCAGTGTCAACAGTGATCACCGTTAACGCAAAGGAAATAAGCTTTTCGGCTCTCTCCAATTCATTCGCATCTATAAGGCTTTTTGCGTATTTTGGGTACACTTCGGCATATTCTGGATCTACCGCAATGATCTTATCAAAACAATCAAAAGCACGCTGAGGCATCGACAAATGTTTGGCATATACTTCCCCCAAAAAACACAAGGATGTCACATGGTTTTCGTCATAAGAAAGTGCATAATTTAATGATTCACATGCTTCTTCCCAATCGCAGTAAAATCCCTGTGTCGCTCCCCTTGCCTTTAAATAGTAAGAGTCTGCTATTGTTAATCCCATGATTTCTTTTTTAAGTCATTTTTTAACTGAATTCTTTTCTTTTTATAACCATTGTCTTTTCGGTTCTGTTTAAAATCGGTGCCAGAAAACACTTTTACTGGATCTCCTCGTTGCACCGAAAGATGATTCTCCCATTGCGTTGCAATGGTTTGCTTCATTTGTCCTATTTGCGCTTCCATCAACTTTTCATTCAATCGCTTCGTTGCAATTTTTTTATTCTGATGTTGCGATCTACTTTCCATTACCTGCACTTGTATCCCCGTTGGGATATGTACTGCTCGAATGGCTGAGTTCACCTTGTTCACATGCTGACCTCCAGGGCCCTTACTACGCATAGACTGAAACTTAATATCTCTTTCGTTTATTTGAGTTGCTGCCACATGCTTTAATTCATAACACCCCACAAACCAGTTTTTTCGCTTGTGAAACTTTCGAAACGTGGAGGTTCCTATCCATTGTATGGTCCCGATCCAAGAACGTACCCAGGCATCCAAACGTTCCCCACTGATTTGGACAGTTGCCGATTGTACCGTTCCGTTTTGCGGACCGGGATCTCTACAAATTACTTCATAGTCATAGCCTACCTGCGTCGCTTCCTCAATAAACTTCTTGAGCACTTGTGCTACCACCCATCCACATTCCGCCGGCCCACGACCAGCGGTAAATTGGATGATTTTCGTTTTGTTCTTCTCCTTCATGATTTCATTATCTATCCATGCGAACAATTTTGGGCGTAAACGTACCCACTACTTCCACGAGTTCTTGTTGATTATTCATCACCTTAGTAATATCCTTATACGCCATAGGCGCTTCGTCTATACCTCCTCCAATGAGCGTGACATCATGACGTTTTAATTCCCTCTTAATATCACTCTGTGTAAACGTTTGCTTACACTTTCTTCTGGAATGTAGCCTACCCGCACCATGAGATGCCGATTCTAAACTTTCAACATTTCCTTTCCCTCGTACAATGTATCCTGGCGCCGTCATTGAACCGGGAATAATCCCCAATTCTCCTTTGGCTGCAGGAGTAGCCCCTTTTCTATGCACTATACATTCTTCTCCGTTTACCTCCCGCTTCCAGGCGAAATTATGATGGTTTTCAATTTTCGCTATGGGTCGCTCTCCCAGTAACTTCGAAATTCTAGCATGAATATCATCATGGCACGCTTTGGCATAATCTCCTGCTAACGTCATGGCCAACCAATACTCTTGGCCGTCATGTGTACTCAAATCCAACCACGCTAAGTGCTGTACTTGCTTTGGCAATGGACATTGTTTGGTTGCCAAATAGGTATAATGCTTTGCAATGTTGGCTCCCAATCCTCGCGATCCACTATGTGACAACACGCCTACATAATCTCCCGCGGGTAATTTCCATTCATTGCGAGTATCTGAAATATGAACCAATCCAAATTCTACAAAATGATTACCTCCACCTGAAGTCCCCAATTGGGTAAACGCCTTATGCTTTAATCGTTTCACCAAAGGAATGTTAGAAAACTCATCTCTTTCAAAGATTTCATGATCGTGCTTTGTTTTATGCGTTTCATACATTCCAAATTTGGTGTGTTCAGACAAAATGTTCTCAAACTGGTGCTTCTTTCCTTTCAAATAGGAAGCCGCTATTGGATAAATCGTCAAACACATTCGGCAGCCAATATCAACACCCACTCCATAAGGTATTACTGCATTCCTAGTGGCTAAAACACCTCCAATGGGCAAACCATATCCATAATGCGCGTCTGGCATTAACGCTCCTGCGACAGCGACCGGCAATTTTAACGCATCATACAATTGATACTTTGCCTGCTCATCGATCTCATTTTCTCCAAAAATCTGGAAAGGTGCTCTTGTGGTATTCAGTTTTTGCATTCTGACATCTACAGGGTTTTGCAATCCTTCTACCACTTTACCCCAAATAGCATTTCCAACATACTTTTCTGGGTTTGCCAAAACGTCCTTCGCTTCTAGCAACACCTTCTCTTTTGTTTCTTTTTTTCGGTATCTGTTTATCTGCCCTAAGGCGATATTGATACTATTATTTTGCGGGAACCCTAAGCGTATCAGGTCTTTCCCTTTTAGTTTTTTTCCCATGATATTTCTTCATTAATAATTTGATCGATAGAATATCTTTTTAGATTCTGAACGTCTCTTTTTTTCTTTCTCTCTATTTTTTCATCTTTCCAATCCCAGTCATACTTCCATTGATTCATTTTTTGATCTATTTCGTAATATCCTCGCTTCTCCAATTGTTGATCTAGCAACGAAGCTTCGCTTTCCAATATCGAATCTATACGCTTGCTATGAGTGATATACGCTCTTGTAAACTTGACCCTGTATGTCCCCTTAGGCATTTTCACATAATAGTGAATTCGAACTTTTTTCCTTTCTATACGATGTACGAAAGGAACACAGAGCCGTTGGGCGCCATCACTTAACTTATTATATTGCCTCCTGCTTAGGGTTGGCACATCATTGCGTATATAATGTTTTAAAGTCTGTGATTGCCACCTTTTTTCTGCAGCTTCCTTGGTCCTACCCCAAAGACACTTCTCCATCTTCTCATACACTTCCATGATATACTTTGCGTTTTTGAAACGCTCTACACGGTAGGTGATTACCAACTCTTTAAACCATCCATAACGAATGGGCTTTTCAAGTTTGATATATCCTAATGCACGTCGCTCTTTGCCAATATCCCAGTGTCTCTGATGGATACGAAGCACTTCTTTGAGTCGCTGCTCCTTTATATGTGCTGGTTTCAATTGACCTATTTTAATTGTTAAACTTGTCTAACTTTGATTCCAGCGCGTCATCTCGATGCCCGAAATCTTATCGGTGTGTCTGATACAATTTCATTATTGTTAATTTTAAGGTTACTACGTATTGGGTGTTCGTTGCCTCAGGAAATTTTAGGCATAATGGATGCATAAAAAAATCCGAAACGTTTGGCTTCGGACTTCTACACATATCAATGAAGATTATTTATGAAAGAAGTTCCGAAGAGGACTCACAAAAGAACCTAGTTCTTGAAGAGTCGGGTTTAATTTAACTGATGTCATAGTTCTTCGGTATTACGATTGTTATTACTTTTCTATGTCTTTACTACTAAAATTGTTTCGTTGTGAAGACGGTGCAAATATGAAACCTTTTTTTAGAAAAACAAATAAAATTTTAAAAATAATTAATTGATTATCAATCAGTTATGTTGTTTTATGAACATAGGAATCCCTGTCCGTTATTGTACGGATGTTGTCAATTTTTATAACCTTTTGGTTTCTTGACATTTACTTCTTACTGGTCCCTGTTCACCTTTGTCATTCTTATTTTGCATATAGTCATAAAAAAAGCGCCCAATTTCTTGGACGCTCCTTGTTTTATATCATTTATAGCCTTGACTAGCTGCAAAATCGATCTAAAAATCGGTTACTGGCGTCCTTTTTATGTTTATAAAACAGCATCATAGGCCTATTTTGTTTTGTTTCTTAGAGTGCAAATATGTAGATAATTATTTGAAACTTCAAAATTATTTATTCGCTATAAACCAGATTTGCCTCTGGAACATGGTTTTCGATAATATGCATGCTCAGATTAAACCAGCGATGTGCGTGGTTTAAAATCCACGCATCTGAACTAATTGCCACTCGTTCACTTTCTGCCAATATTTTATCTGGGTTATACTCCAAATCAACCTCCCAATTATATTCCTTTTTCTGAGCAATTTCAAGCAACAACAGTTTGAGCCGACCACTATTGGACACGGGTTTATCTAATAACCATAGCACATGCTTTACCCCACAGTCTTTTAAAAAATTACCTACAAGTTGAATTACTTTTTCGGTTTGCTGCACACGTTTATATGTGCCGTGCACTCCCGATAAATCCCTCAAGCAGGTATCTTTACCCTTAAAAACATAGCCGCCAGACAGAGCACTTTCTAAAACAATGAGCACATTGAATCCATCAACAATGATGTCTTGTCCATGTAATTTTTCTTTGGAAAGCATGGTTAGTTTTCTTTTTTGGATTTGATCTTCGGAAGCGACCATACCCTGCAACGCGCGTTGTTGTCTGGCATTTAGCCTATATCTGTTACCCACTAGTGCCACCGAGGATTTTTCAGCATAACCGCGAGAAAGGAGGTAACAGACATCGCTAACTGCTTCTTTTAGTGTATCGCACATGAACTGAGATCCAAAAAGATAATCGTCTCGGCCTTCTTTTCCTCTATTTCTGTCTGTATGCATAGATTTCTACTCAATGAATATTTTATAAGAAACAAGGAGAATGAGCAGGACTCGAACGTGCAACTTGAGATTTGCAGTCTATTGTTTTTCCAATTAAACTATCATTCTCCTATTCCTTATATATCAGCAAAGAACGTATGAGAATCGAACCCATAACCTCCTGCGTGACGGGCAGGCACTCTTCCAATTGAGCTAACGTTCCTTGCTTTTTCAATAGTATTTTTAAATAACGAAGGACGTATGAGAATCGAACCCACAACCTCCGACTTGTAGGGTCGGCGCTCTTCCGGTTGAGCTAACGTCCTTCGTCTTATTGTTTGTATCTAATGTACACGTTTAATGCTCACCATTCTTCGATGACATAATTCTTAATCAGTTTTCCTACCGGATTACTTTTGTCTTCTAATGCTTCCGCAATAGGCACCAAAATTCGGGAAGCTCCATCTACTGGATCTAGTGGAGGAATATATCCTTCCTCAAATTGTTTTTGCCTCAATTCTTCCTGAGCCCCTGTAGACACCCACCCCACATCAATAGCATTCATATAAATTCCATAAGCTTCGTATTCAGAAGCCGAGGTTCTCGTGAGCATATTAAGCGCTGCTTTAGTCATGTTGGTATGCGGATGAAAAATTGATTTATTACTATAGCTAAATTGTCCTTCTGAAGAAGTAACATTTACAATAAACTTCTTTTCAAACTCAGATGCCCTAAACAAAGGTGTAAATTCCTTAATTAAATAGTAAGGCGAAATCTGATTGATCAAATTTACCTCCAACAACTCATTCATATCAACCTCTTCTAAGGTTGAGTTCCAACTTGTTTTAGTCCGATTATCCATGGGTTGTCCAAAACGATTTACAGCATAGTATCTGTTATGTTGAGCATCGGTTAACACTGGCACATTTTCAATAACCTGTG